>Ga0209711_10003621_pt1 | contig 12974 bp, 12 predicted proteins | sample ArcticOcean_MG_C_7_FD_187441 | JGI IMG/M metagenome (GOLD analysis project Ga0209711, IMG submission 187441) | Marine microbial communities from western Arctic Ocean - ArcticOcean_MG_CB11_88 (SPAdes) (version 2) | ecosystem: Environmental > Aquatic > Marine > Oceanic | place: Arctic Ocean... | reverse complement strand
TCATGCTGGTGATGGGAATCTTCATCCATTAATTATGTTTAACGCTAACGATCCAGAACAGCTAAGAAAAACTGAAGAGTTTGGCTCGGAAATATTAAAGTATTGCGTTAAAGTCGGAGGCGCACTGACGGGCGAACATGGCGTAGGTATAGAAAAAAGAGAGTTAATGTGTGAAGCTTTTAATAATACAGATATTAAGCAACAAATTGACATTAAAGTAGCGCTCGACCCACATTCACTACTTAACCCTGGTAAGGTTTATCCCATACTAAGAAAATGTGCAGAAGAAGGAAGGGTCCATGTCCATGGAGGAAAAACAAAATTTCCAGACATTCCAAGATTTTAGCTCGTCAGTTCTAAAACCTGACAAAGAGGAAACAATAGCTGAAATTATTAAGCACTGTTACAAAAAAAATATTCCATTAGAAATTTGCGGTTCAGGTTCAAAAAAATATATCGGAAGAAACTTTCAGTCTCAAAAAACAGTAGATCTCTCTAATTATTCAGGCATTATTAAGTATGAGCCGGAAGAACTTTACATAAAAGTAAAGTCAGGTACTCCAATAAAAGAAATTAAAGAAGCACTTGAAAAAAACAATCAACACTTAGCTTTTGAACCTACAGATTTTGGATCACTGTTTGAAGGACAGACTAATGAAGGAACAATAGGAGGTGTACTCTCATGTAATTTTGCTGGGCCCAGAAGATTTAAAGTTGGGAGCGCTAGAGATCATATTTTAGGATTTAAGGGAGTAAATGGAAAGGGCGAGATTATCAAATCGGGGGGAACAGTAGTAAAAAATGTAACCGGGTATGATTTAAGCAAAGTCATTACTGGGTCTTTTGGAACTCTAAGCGTGTTTACTGAAATATCAATTAAAGTTTTGCCCAAACCTGACCTAACTAAAACTTTGGTTATAAGTAATCCTCACTTAAAAAAAGGGTTAGAGCATCTTGGCATCGCACTATCTTCATCATGCGACCCATCAGGGGCTGTATTTTATCCAGAATTTTTCCAAGACCAATTTACATTTAACGACCTAACAACAAGAGGGCCGATTACAGCGATAAGAATAGAAGGGTCAAAACTATCTGTTGATGAAAGAATTAAACAATTAATTAATGAGCTAGCTGTAGACATTAAAGAAATATCAATTTTAGATCCTGTACAGTCTAATATTTTCTGGGAAAAAACGAGATCTTTGAATGTTTTTTCAAATTTAAAAAATAACTTACTTAGAATAATTGTGCCTGGAAGCGAAGCATTTGATTTAATCAATAAACTCAAAATTTATAATATAAAATATTTTATTGACTGGGGAGGGAATCTAGTTTGGTTACAACTAGATCAGTTAAACTCAAGTATTTTGAAAGAGATTAAAACTATAGTAAAAAATCTAGGTGGTTATTTAACAGTTATTAAGGTTGATGAAAGTTTAAAAGCATCAATTGATATTTTTACAATTGACGATGTTAAATATAAGATATCTGAAAAGATTAAAAAAAGCTTTGATCCTAAAAGAATTTTAAATCCGGGTAAAATGTATACAGGAATATAATGCAAACAACTTTCTCACCAGAACAACTAAAAAATAAAAATAATAAATCCACAGAAGAAATAGTTCGTAAATGTGTTCATTGTGGCATGTGTAACGCTACATGCCCAACCTATCAAATTTTAGGGGATGAGTTAGATGGTCCAAGAGGAAGAATTTATTTAATTAAAGATATGCTTGAAAACAATAAACCTGGTAACGAAAAAATAGCTAAGCATCTTGACAGATGCCTGTCGTGCTATGGGTGTATGACGACCTGTCCATCTGGAGTTAATTATATGCATTTAATTGATCACGGTAGAAATCATCTGGAAAAAACATTTAAGAGACCAATAATTCAAAGAATTTTTAGAAGTTTTTTATCATTAACACTACCTAACCCAAAAATATTTAAAACCTTAAGTGTATTAGTTAATATAGTAAGACCGTTAAGTTTTATTTTTCCAGAGTTTATTAAAAACTCTATGAAATTAATGCCAGTTAAACTTCCGCAAAAAATTTTGAAAACACAAAAAGTCTACTCTGTTAAAAAAAAAAAACTAGTAGCCAGAGTGGCTTTGCTTACGGGTTGTGTACAGAGAGTAGTCTCTCCCGAAATAAACGAGTCAACAATTCGTTTACTTAACAGACATCATGTTGAAGTTATTGTGCTACCTGAGATAAATTGTTGCGGATCATTAGATCATCATATGGGCAAAGAAAAAGCGGCTCACGAATTATTTAAAAAAAATATTAATCTTTGGCATGAAGAATATTTAAATAGTGGACTAACTGCAATTATTAGTAATACATCTGGTTGTGGTACTACTTTAAAAGATTATGGATTTATTTTTAGAGATGATAAAGAGATGAAGAAAAAAGCAAAAAAAATTTCAGAATTAACTAAAGATGTGAGTGAATTTTTAGATAAAAACATTAGACTAAACTTTAAAAAAAATGAAAAGATTTACAAAATAGCTTACCATTCACCTTGTTCAATGCAGCATGGTCAAAAAGTTCACCAGCAACCTATAAACTTAATTGAAAAAACGGGTAACGAAGTCCTACATATTCCAGAAGGTCATCTATGTTGTGGATCTGCGGGGACCTATAACATTCTTCAACAAAAAATTGCTAAGACATTATTAGAAAACAAAGTTAAAAATATTGAAAAGGTTGAGCCAGATTTTATTTCTACAGGAAATATTGGTTGCATGAGTCAAATTTCTAGTGGTACAAATATCCCTATTGTTCATACTGTTGAAATTATTGATTGGCTCACAGGCGGACCTAAACCCCACAAGTTGAAAAATATATGAAGAAAAAAATATTAGTTACAAGAAAACTTCTGATAGAAAATGAAGAAAAGTTAAAAGAGCTTTTCGATGTCAAATTAAACAACAAAGATGAACTATACACGTCAGATAAAATTTTAGAACTATCAAAAGATTGTGACGGAATCTTAAGTGCTATTACGGATCAATTTAACAATGACTTAATAGAAAAATTATCACCTTCAGTTAAAATAATTGCAAACTTTGCAGTAGGTTTTGGTAATATTGACATTGATGCTGCGGCAAAAAAAAAAATTGTTGTGACAAACACGCCCGAGGTACTAGATGATTCTACAGCGGATATTGCAATATTGCTACTTTTAGGGGCATCTAGAAAAGTTTTAGAAGCAAGAAGGGCTGCCGAACTTCAAAACTGGAAGTGGTCCGCAGATTTTATGTTGGGTAAACAAATGTCAAATAAAAGATTAGGTATACTAGGTATGGGAAGAATAGGTAGAGCTGTTGCTAAAAGAGCAAGAGGTTTTAATATGGAAATTCATTATCATAATCGAAGTCAGCTTTCTAAAGATCTTGAAGAGGGAGCGGTTTACCATAAAACTGTTAAAGACTTATTTAATTGTAGTGATTTTCTATCCATTAATTGCCCAGCCACAAATGAGACAAACAAGATAATTAATAAAGAAACAATAGCATTTCTCCCAGACAATGTTGTTATAGGAAACGCTGCCAGAGGCGATGTCGTAGATGATGAAGCAATGATCGAAGCATTAAAATCAGGTAAAGTTTTTGCTTTTGGTTTAGATGTTTACAACGGAGAGCCTAAGATTCATCCTGAGTACTTAAAGCTAAATAATATTTTTTTATTACCCCACTTAGGTAGTGCAACAAAAAGAACTCGTTGGGACATGGCTTATAGAGCCACTCAAAATTTAGAGGACTTTTTTAAAAAGAGAGCAGCAAAAGACCAAGTAAATTAATACAACCTACACACGTATTTATAAAATTATTATTATTTATCGACAAAATTATAGGGACATTAATGGCGTATGAATTTTATATTTTATAGAGACTCTACTTTTGTTTTATGCTTAAATTATTCAAAGTTAAACTTATGTTAACAAAAACAAAAGGAAACACAATATGTCTAAAAAAGAAAAAATGTTAAAAGGAGTTAAAACTCCTTCTAGACGTAAATTCTTTAAAGCTGCTGCTGCTACAAGTGTAGTTGCTGCGGCTACACTAGCAATGCCTTCTATTGTTAAAGCTGCAGAAACACTTAAAGTGCAAGCTGCTTGGGGTGGTGGAATTTTTCTAGAAAATGCAAAAGCGTACGTTAAAAGAGTTAACGAAATGTCTGGTGGCAGTCTAAAAATCGATTTACTCCCTGTAAATTCTGTAGTGAAAACTGGCCAAATGCAAGACGCTGTTCACAGAGGAGTTCTAGACGGAGCTCACTATGTACCGGCGTATTGGTATAGTAAATCAGCTGCAGCTTCTCTTTTCGGAACTGGCCCTTGTTGGGGTTGGAGCGCAAATGAGATGTTAGGTTGGATCCATTACGGTGGTGGAACACAATTGTTCAATGAGCTGATGGGTAGTTTAGGACTAAACGTTGTCAGTTTCTTTAACAGCGCAATGCCAGCCCAACCACTAGGATGGTTTAAAGAGCAAATCAAAAAATCTTCTCAAATGAAGGGTTTAAAATATCGTACTGTGGGATTAGCTGCAGACGTTCTAGGAGAAATGGGAATGTCAGTAGTTCAATTACCTGGTGGTGAAATTCAAGCAGCAATGAAAAGTGGATTAATTGATGCTGCCGAGTTTAACAACCCAACTTCAGACAGTGACTTTGGTATGCAAGATGTGTCAAAACATTATCATTTAGCAAGCTTTCATCAATCGCAAGAATGTTTTGAAGTAACATTCAACAAGAAAAAGTTTGATGGTCTCGCTCCAGAATTGCAAAAAATTCTTGAATATGCTTCTGAAGCTGAGAATTCTAACTTCTTCTGGCACAATACGTTAAGATATGCCGATGATCTTGTTAAATTAAAAAACAAGCTTGGAGTTAATGTTTACAGAACGCCGGATGGTGTTATGGCTGATCAGTTAAAAGCATGGGATGTGATTACAGATAAATTTTCAAAGAAAGATCCTTTCTTTAAAAAAGTTGTACAGTCACAAAAAGTGTATGCTAAAAAAGTTATGGCATACTTACTGCTTAATCAGCCCGATTACACAATGGCTTATAAACATCACTTTGGTGAACCTGCAAAAGCAATTTAAGTAATCAAACTAATAATTTTTAAGGGCGACTTTTAAGGTCGCCCTTTTTAATTAAACTAAATCAAATGGAAAAATATATATATTTTTTTGAAAGCCTAAGCATCTGGATAGGTAGAGCTTTCGGTTGGTGTATTCTAGTTTTGACTCTTTCAGTTACATATGAAGTTTTCGTACGTTATGTTTTAAATGCTCCTACTGTTTGGGCGTTTGATATGATGGTACAAATGTATGGTGCGTTATTTTTAATGGCAGGACCATACGCATTGGCTCAAGACGCTCACGTAAGGGGTGATGTAATATACAGATTATTTTCGTTTAAAGTACAGGCACGGATAGACTTGACACTTTATATTTTATTCTTTTTTCCTGGAATATTGGCTTTAGCTTATTTTGGTTATGAAATTGCATCGGACTCATGGAGATGGAAGGAAGTCAGTTGGAATAGCCCCGCACGAATTCAAGTTTATTTTTTTAAATCTCTAATACCTCTCGCCGGTGTGTTGCTCATTTTACAAGGAATCTCAGAGAGCATGAGATGTGTTATTTGTATTAGAGATGGCAAATGGTTAAAAAGACACGAAGATGTCCGTGAAACTGAAGAAAATTTAATTTTAAAGAAAAACGAAGAAGAAAGACAAAGAAAGGCTTTAGTAAATTAAAATGACAGACCCACAAGTTGCAATTTTAATGTTATCCCTATTTATCTTTCTAGTATTACTAGGATTTCCAATAGCATTTACCCTGATAGCAATGGGTGTAGGTTTTGGATATTACGCTTACTTTGAAGAAGGAAATTTATTTTTAAATAAAATTTTTTATTTACTCAATCAGAATACTTATGCTGTCATGGAGAACGATATTCTTGTGGCTATACCATTATTTTTATTTATGGGCTATATCGTAGAGAGAGCAAATATAGTAAATCGTCTATTTTTTAGTTTACAACTAGCTACACGACACCTTCCAGGGTCAATGGCTGTGGCAGCTCTTGCTACTTGTACAATATTTGCAACAGCTAGCGGTATTATAGGTGCAGTTGTTACCTTAATGGGGTTGTTAGCTTTTCCAGCTATGGTTAAAGCAAATTATGATCGTGGATTTGCTGCAGGAGTTATATGTGCAGGAGGAACACTTGGTATCTTAATTCCCCCAAGTATTATGCTTATTGTTTACGCAGCAATTGCCGAACTATCTCCACTAAGACTTTATGCTGCAGCAATATTCCCAGGATTTATACTTGCAGGTTTTTATATGATTTATGTAGTTGGGTACGCATTTTTTAAACCAAGCATAGCTCCTAAACCAATTGAAGAAGAAGTTCCTTCAAATAGAATCATAATTATACAATTAATAACGTCGTTTGTACCTTTAGCACTTTTGATTTTTACAGTACTTGGTTCGATTTTATTAGGATTAGCTACGCCTGCAGAAGCAGCAGCTATTGGTGCGTCTGGTGGTTTATTTTTAGCTTATTGCTATAAGTCACTAACATTCGACACTTTAAAACAATCAGTATTTTTAACAGCAAAAACTACCGCGATGGTTTGTTGGTTATTTGTTGGATCGTGGACTTTCGCCTCTGTTTTTTCATACTTGGGTGGTCATACTGTTGTAGAGCATTGGATACTTGGCTTTAATTTGGAGCCTTGGCAATTTCTTGTTTTAGTTCAAATTATAATTTTTGTACTTGGTTGGCCACTTGAATGGACAGAAATATTAATTATATTTGTACCAATTTTTTTACCTATGCTTGATACGTTTGGTGTTAATCCGTATTTTTTTGCAATGTTAGTTGCATTAAATCTTCAAACTTCATTTTTAACCCCTCCCATGGCCATGGCCGCTTATTATTTAAAAGGAGTGGTCGGTGATGAAATTGAACTAGTGGAAATATTTAAAAACATTACTCCATATCTATTTATCGTAATATTCACAATGGTGTTAATGTATAATTTTCCAGGAATAGCATTATTTTTGCCAGATTATTTTTTTGGAGTAGGTAAATAATATTTATGCCTTTTATTAAAAATTCTGTCGTAGAAATGGTTCAAGCTATAAAAAAAGGAGAAATTTCATCTGTAGATCTTGTAAAAACTTACATAGAACAAATAAAAAAAAAAGAAAAAGACGTAGAAGCCTTTCAATTTTTTGATGAAGAGCTTGCTCTTACGCAAGCAAAAAAACTAGATGTACTACATCAAGCAGGACAACATGGAGATCTTCATGGAATTCCCGTAGGTGTTAAAGATATTTTTGATACAGTTGATATGCCAACTGAGGATGGCACAGAAATTCACAAAAATAATCCAAGTTTACATGATTGTACAGTTGTATCAAAATTGAAACAGGCAGGAGCAATCATTATGGGTAAAACAGTCACAACTGAACTTGCTTATTATTCGCCTGGCAAAACTAAAAACCCACATGATTTAAGCAGAACGCCCGGAGGTTCATCTAGTGGCTCAGCTGCAGCTGTGGCATCACATATGGTTCCTCTTGCTGTTGGAAGTCAAACTAACGGTTCAGTAATTAGGCCAGCTTCTTATTGCGGTGTTGTAGGTTACAAGCCTACAAAAGGGTTAATTTCACGTCATTTGGTGATGCAAGTTTCTCGAACACTAGATCATGTTGGTGTTTTTGCCAACTCCGTTGCAGATGCAGCATTAATTAGCGAACAACTTATTGGTTATGACAAGCAAGATCCTGATACATCACTAAACCCAAAACCAAAATTACTAAACGCAAGTAAAGAAAAACCACCTGTTGAACCTTTGTTTGCTTATATTAAATTACCATTTATGAATAAATTAGATGAAGACGCAGCTGAAGGGTTTGAAAAAGTAAAGGACGAACTTAAAGGTAAAGTTGATGAAATCGAGTTACCTGAAGGTTTTGGCAAAATACCAGAGTGGCATAAAATAATTATGGAGTCCGATATGGCAGCATCTTTTTCAGAAGAATATAAAAAATCGAAAAATAAATTAAGTGATAAAATTATTGAAGCAATTGAGAGAGGGCTAAAATATACTTCTATAGATTACAATAATGCTGTCTCTAAAATTGATGTAGCTAATGCATATTTTAAACAGTTTTTTCATGATTATGATGCAATCTTAACTCCATCCGCTAATGGAGAAGCTACCATAGGTTTAGATTCTACAGGAGACCCAATGTTTTCTACGGTTTGGACATATTGTGGAATGCCATCTATAAATTTACCTTTGTTGAAGGGAAAAAATAAACTTCCTATAGGAATTCAGCTTGTTTCATCTTTATATGATGATGAAAGATTATTTAGAAATGCAAGTTGGTTGACAAAAAAAATGAAAATATAAATTAGATATTAATATGAATATGAATGAAAAGTTAATAATTATTTTAAGTGTAGTTATCTTCGCGATATTTGTAATTGGTTTAGCATGGAGTATAAGTACAGGGCTTGCAGGTTTTTGGAGGGGATTACCTTTTTGGTTTATAATTCTATTTGTTTTATTTCTTTTAATTTACGATTCTTTAAAAGCTATTAAGAAATAATATAAAAACTAAATTGAAAAAACTAAAAAAGAGTTACCTTCCTTATATCTTACTTTTAATTCAGCCTGCTTTCATGGCCAGTAATTTAGTTGTAGCTAGAGGTGGTGTAGAACATATACCTCCGATATCGTTGGCTTTTTGGAGATGGTTTTTTGTTTTTTTGATATTATTGCCTTTTACTTATCAAACCATATTTAAAAATATTAAATATTTAAAAAAAGAATATAAAAGATTATTTTTTTTAGGAGTAATGGGGTGTGGGGTCTGTGGGGCGTTTCCATTTATGGCTGGAATGTCGACAACCGTAGCTAACATGGGAATTATTTACACTTCATCACCTATTTTTATAATACTAATTTCTTCTTATTTTTATAAAGAAAGATTAAATTTTGTACAGTTTTTAGGGTTAGGATTATGTTTTACCGGAGTTATTTCAATTATTGCCAAAGGCAAGATCAGCCTTCTAGTTGGTCTGAAGTTTACTTCTGGAGATTTATGGATGTTAGGAGCTGCAGCTGGTTGGGCTTTATATGCTGTATTATTACTTAATTGGAAAAGTAAACTTAATCTATTTTCAAGATTTACAGTTATCGCTTTTTTTGGAGCAATTTCTTTGTTGCCTTTTTCATTAATTGAAAATTATTTTATACGTCCAGTAATATTTAATAGTACGTTTTATTTTTGGACAATATTTGCTGCAATTTCTCCTGGAATAATAGCTTTTTCTCTTTATGCGCAAGCACAAAAATATTTAGGCGCATCTATAACTGGATTTACATTATATCTCTTTACAGTCTATGGGGCATTTTATGGAATCTTTATTTTTGGAGAGCAGCTAAAAAATTATCATTATTATGGAGCCAGCCTAGTTTTTGCAGGAATGTTTTTTGTTAGAAAAAAAAATTAATCAGTCTAGTTGAAAAAGGCCTTTAGCAAAATATTCAGCGTTAAAAGGATATAGATCTGTTTCTTTTTCACCCATACCTATAGCTAAAATAGGTAATTTGTATTTCCTACAAATAGCTAAAACTATGCCTCCTTTTGCAGTACTATCAAGTTTCGTAATGACTAGACCTGTAATTTTTTGAATGTTACTAAACGCTTCTACTTGATTTAAAGCATTTTGACCTGTTGTTGCGTCTAAAACTAAAATAGTTTCATTGGGAAAAGACTCATCAATTTTTTTTAAAACATTAAATATTTTTTTATACTCGTCCATTAAATTTTTTTTATTTTGCATTCTGCCCGCAGTATCTATTAGAGCTATATCTATATTCTTATCTTTAGCATAAGCAGCTGTTTTAAAAGCTACAGAGGCTGGATCACTACCTGTTTCAGATTTAATTATATTTACATTTATTTTTTTAGACCAAAGTTCTAATTGCTCAATAGCAGCAGCTCTAAACGTATCAGCTGCACCAAAAATTAATGATTTGTTATTATCTTTATAAAATTTTCCAAGTTTACCAATAGTGGTTGTTTTACCAACACCGTTTACACCCGAAACCACTATAACTGTCGGCTTATTAGATACCAGAGAAAGCAAGTCTCTTTGAAAAGGAAGTAAAAATTCAGATATTTTTGCTGTTAAAATATTAATAATTTCATTAGGACTTTTAATATTTTTATTTATTTTTAGTTTTTCGAATTCATTTTTTAGATCATTTGCTGTTTCAACCCCAACATCTGCACTTATTAACAATTCTTCAAACTGAGTTAAAACAGATTCGTCAATATTTTTTGTTGAAAAGATATTTTTAATTCCGATAGATAAAGTTGATGAGCTTCGGCCAAGACTTGTTTTAAATTTTTCAAATAAACTCATTTTAAATTTCAAGTTTAGTATGTTTTATATCTGAAACCGGACCTGTCATAAAAATATTTAAATTCTCATCTATTTTTATATTTAAACTTCCTTCTTTAAATTTAATATTGATGTCATTTTCAGTTAGTTTTTTAATAAATGAAGCAACAGCTGTAGCACAAGCAGCTGTTCCGCATGCTTTTGTCAATCCAGCACCACGCTCCCAAACATTTACTGTGATGTTATTTTTATCGTTTACTTGTGCAAATGTAACATTAGTTTTTTCTGGAAATAGTTCGTGGTTTTCAATTTTAGGGCCTAAAATTTTAAGGTCATATGCAAAGCAATCTTTGACAAAAAAAATTATATGAGGATTTCCTACATTCAGACAAAATCCATCAGTAAATATTTTATCATCAATATTTAAAGATATATTATCATGATCCAATTTTTTTATTAATGGAATTTTACCCCAATCAAATACAGGTTTCCCCATTGCAAGCTGAACATCAGAGTATCCAATAATCTTTGCATCTAGGAATCTATTACTTGTTTTTAATTTAATTATTTTTGTGTTTAAATCTTTACTCAAAAAGTAAGCAACACATCTGCTTCCATTTCCACACGCGCTTACTTCACTCCCATCCGAATTAAAAATAGTGATTGGAAAAGCTTTATTGATTTCTTTTTCAATAAAAATTATTTGGTCAAATCCAATATTGCGATGAAAAGATACCCGTTTGCCCAGATCAATTATTTTCTCTTGAGATATATTTATTAAGTTTTTTCTTCTATCAACAATGATAAAATTGTTACCTAAACCATTCATTCTAAAAGCATTAATCACTGACATAATAGAAGATTAGTATAATTATTCATTGACATTTAAAACCCCAAATTGTAGCTTCACCCACTTTCCGCAATTACATGTGTTCTTGCGGTGCTCTTAGTAATAAGAGGATCGACACTAGTCAGCGATGGTTCGCCCACTAGTGAGCTTGGTGTTGCTTGATTATAAAATGTTTGAAAATTTAACAGATAAGCTAGAGACCATACTCTCTAAACTTAAAAAAGCGCCTTCTTTAAACGAAGAGCAGGTAGATGCTGGGTTAAAAGAAATACGTTTAGCTTTACTAGAAGCCGATGTAGCACTTTCTGTTGCTAAAGAATTTATAGAGAAAATTAGACCAAAAGCTATTGGACAAGAGATTCTAAGATCAATTTCTCCAGGACAGATGATTGTCAAAATAGTTTATGATGAATTAGTAAATTTTTTAGGAGAAAAAAATCAAGAACTTAATTTTAACGTTACCCCACCAGCTTGTATTCTTTTAGTGGGCTTACAAGGATCGGGAAAAACAACAAGTGCAGCGAAATTAGCAAAACTAATAGAAAAAAAATATAATAAAAAAGTTTTTCTGGTTAGTTTGGATGTTTATAGACCGGCCGCACAAGAGCAATTAAAAATTTTGGCTGAAGCAACTGAAATAAATCATCTACCAGTTATTAATGGACAGCAACCTTTAGACATAACTAAGCGGGCTTTAAATGCAGCAACACTTAATGGCTCAGATGTAATTATTTTTGATACCGCTGGTCGTACGCAAGTTGATCTTATGATGATGAATGAGATTAAGCAGATTAAAGCATTTGTTAACCCTGCTGAAACTATTTTAGTTGCAGACTCATTAACAGGTCAAATTGCTGCTAATGTTGCGAAAGAATTCGACAATGCGGTTGATGTTTCAAGTATTATTCTTACTAGAATAGATGGCGATGGGCGTGGTGGAGCAGCTTTAAGCATGAAATACATTACAAACAAACCAATTAAGTACATAGGTGTTGGAGAAAAAATTGATGATTTAGAATTATTTTATCCAGAAAGAATTGCTAATCGAATTCTCGGAATGGGAGATGTTGTTTCTCTCGTTGAAAAAGCTTCCGAAGGTCTGGATGAGGAAAAGTTAAAGAAAGCAGAGGAACAATTTAAAAAAGGTCTATTTACCTTAGATGATTATCTATCTCAAATTAGACAAATGAAAAAAATGGGAGGCATGGAAGGAGTTATGTCTCTTTTACCTGGAGTTAATAAAATCAAAGAACAAATGAAAAATGCATCTATCGATGAAAAAATAATCAGTACAAATGAAGCTATTATTCTTTCAATGACAAAAAAAGAAAGAGAAGAACCAAAAGTAATTAACGGTTCAAGAAAAAAGAGAATAGCTGTTGGAGCTGGTGCTGACGTTCTATCAATAAATAAGCTATTAAAACAGTTCAAAATGATGACTGAAATGATGAAAAAAATGTCAAAAGGCAAAACGAACCCAAACTCATCCGGAGCTATTCCGAATGAACTATTAAATCAATTAAAACTAAAGTGAAAGGAAACCAATGCTGAAAATAAGACTATCAATGGGCGGTGTTAGAAAAAGACCCATTTATAAAATCGTGATTGCAGACAGTAGAGCTCCAAGAGACGGAAGATTTATAGAAAAAATAGGATCTTTCAACCCTCTT
>Ga0209711_10003617_pt1 | contig 12983 bp, 3 predicted proteins | sample ArcticOcean_MG_C_7_FD_187441 | JGI IMG/M metagenome (GOLD analysis project Ga0209711, IMG submission 187441) | Marine microbial communities from western Arctic Ocean - ArcticOcean_MG_CB11_88 (SPAdes) (version 2) | ecosystem: Environmental > Aquatic > Marine > Oceanic | place: Arctic Ocean... | reverse complement strand
AACTTCTGTTAATACACCGCTTCTACTCTGCCGAGTTGCGTTATAATTTCTAATTACCATCAGGCATATCTCCGTTTGTATTTTTTATTCATATTGATTAACATATTTATATAGATTATTTACTATTATTAGTTGCTGTCGTCGTCGGTGCCGTCGTCTTCTGCCCAATCAAAAGCGTTGCCGCCCCCCTGCCAAACTTGAGCAGCCTTCCCATCATCTCTTTGCACAACACCACTCCAAATTGTTTGCCAAGAGTTCCAAACAGTTCCCATATTATTACCAATAGAAGCAACAACAGCATCATAATTACCTTCTCTATTAATTATTATTCGAGGGGCAATTTCTGTTTCAAACCAATTATCCTGAGATGGATCAATTGATAGAACACCTTTCCATGTCGCAGACATGAATGGTGCAACACGTTCAATTGTACTAGCAAATGGTTGTTCTGTCAAAACAACCTCTGTATATGGCAAGGTGAGAAGATCACCTGTTTTTTGATAACCAGCAGCAGTTCTTGCAGAATCGGTAGTAACACTTTCCTCTAAATCAACTGGTCTAGTTACATGTGTGGGCCGCAGGATACCTCTAGAAAAGTCCATAGAGTTTTTATAATCTTTATGGAATGCGTCACCGACTTTGTGCCCTTGGAAATTATCAACAACAATTCCTGATTTAAATCGATTCAATCCGTTAGCATCCAACACTTCAAAGGTCAAAGCATTTTTTTCCAATAGATTTAAAGATGTCGTTTTTTCAATATTAGAAAGACGATTATTCATCTTACCAATATCTTTCATGGTAAATCTTTGATTTTTTGTTCTTTTAATTGAAACATTATTAGGTCTAAAAGTAAATGGTGGTATAGACAAATCAGCAAGTTTCATAACATCCGCTGGAATATCAGGTCTACGAGGAACATCAGATGATGCACCCTCAACAACACTAATAGTTCCTCTATCATCAATCACAATAGCTGATTTCTTACCAAGATAATATTCAAGGTCTGCTTGAATAGTAGAGCCAGGTTTGCCAAAATCAGAGATTGATGCACCAGTGCCATCAAATTGTCTAGAATAGAAGTCAAAAGAGTTTCCTGTAACTTCGTCAATAGTTTCTAATGTGCTTGATGTTCCCGCAATATCTTCAATCCTTGATCTAAAATCAAAACTATCTATTAATGGAAACTCACCCGCTGGTGAGGGACTATCAGGGTCAACCTTAGTTGCAGTATATATTGGAATGTCTTCATAATCCATTTGATTAGCAATATCAACATAAGAATCAACTGTTAACAAATCACCCGAACCATGTTCTAGATAATCATATACGATAAGCAATCTTCCTGTGGGCGCTGGAGAAGATGACTTTCTTACAATTCGTGCAATGTCATAGAAGTTATCACGTTGCCCATCATCAAATAAATATGTATTTGTGATGTCTATACTACCATCAGTAAGAGTTCCAACAGTTGCAGATGCACCGGAACTTTCACCACTAACTACTTCACCCGATAAAAAATCAATTGGAGTAAGTGAAATATAACTCATAGGAGATGAAATATCAACAATTCTTGCAGTTGCACCAGTTGTCGCACCTGTGATTTTTTCACCTCTGGTAAATGTTCCAGACTGATTTGTTAGAGTAAATTCTGGAGCAATTGCATCCGCAGCTGCGTCCTCTGAATCAAAGACTGCAACAAGATTATATACATCAGCACGACCAAGAGAAATAGTAACATCTGATGGACGTGTTCCATAAGCATCTGTTGTTCCAGAAGTTACTTTCAATTGTTTCATCAATTTGGTAGTTTTACTTTTTTGAGTAACAGAAGTTTTAAGAATTGTCGCAACACATTTTACCTTTGTGCCATTTCCTAAAATAGTCGAATCTGTAACAGTAATAGATGGCGTTCCGGCACCAGCAATTTTACCAGAAAGACTAACAATGTCACCCTGTAAGCCAGTTCCATTACCAGTTGTGAGAATAATAGATAATGTATAGTCCTTTTCATTATGAGAACCAAATGTCTCATTTGTACCAGCAGTAAAGGTTACAACACCAGAATTGTCTGTAGTTCCAACAAACTGCCTACGAATTGTATATTGCGTATCACTAACACCATCATTTGTTTCGGTTAGAAGGGTTTTGACTGTCTGTTTTGGTAACTTAAAGATCGATCTGTTCTTCTCTGTATCTTTTAGTTTTGCCCCTCCACTATTAAACCCCTCTTGAATAACATTACCAGAACCCGTACCATCTTCCTGTTGGATAGATGATGTAACATCATCTTCAAGAGAAATATCAGCAAAGATATTCGTTAGTATTTCAATATCAAAATCAGCAGTAAAGTCTTGACCACTATCTGCATCGTCCATAAAAACTTGTCTGAAATCAGCAAAACTATAAGTTACAATCGATGCAACCGTAAGGTCTGTATGACCTGTGTTCTCTACAATTGCACCCGTTTCAGCAGAGTCAGATGCAGTAATTTTTTCACCAACACTGAAAGTTCCGACAACAGAAGTTAGATTTACTGTGGTTGTAGAAGTTCCAGATGCATAAACCAAACCTGTGGCACCAGAAGTTACACCAGTTACCAGAACACCACCACTCGTATGTGTAGCAGTTAGTGTTGGTGCTGGAGTATCACTCAAAGTAAGTTTGGTAAATGGTCGTATATCAAATAAATATAGTTTATAAAGAGAAGAGGTATTGGTTGCAGCTGATCCAGCAGTACCTGAATGATATTCAATTCCCCTAGATCGGCCAACGCCGATTAAATTACCATTTGCAGCACCCCTAGTCGTATTCGCTGCATCATAAAATTGAACAGTTTTAAATGCGGTAGATTCACCCGTTATCGCTGTGATATCTGGAGTGCCATATACATTTGAGATGAGCGCATAGTTACCCGTATCAAAGGTTGAGATTGAAGCATTAACACTATTAGTTTCTCTTGCTTTAAGAACGTCTATGATTGTAGATTGAGTTTTTTCAATCTCAAACCCCCTAATATATGCCTTACCGGGCGATACAGAGATAGCAATATAATCACTACTAGCAATATTGCCATCATCAGTTATATCACCAGCAGTATATCTACCTAATAAGTTATCTTTCCCCACACTAACATTTACAGATTCGTCTGCAAAAAATTGAAACGGGCGCACAGTATAACTTCCAGATTCATCATTAGTTCGTCTGGCAAATTCATTTGCAAGTTGGGCATAAGGTGTTACCCGGCCTATAGAGACTGATTTGCCACCTTTAATATCAACAAGCGATACAAAATTAGATGTATCTGTTGAAACTGTAATAGTAGACAATGAAACAACTATACTCAATCTATGTGCGCCTTTCGCAGCAAAGTTACTAGACCCAGTAGAATTATCTAATAAGTCTGTTTGAACTTCTGGTATAGCAATAGTTTCGCTTACTGCAAATCCAATTGTACCTGTGAATGTCTCTGCATAATTATTAATAACCAATGTTTCTGCTAAGTTATTAACAAAGAAACCACGAATATAATATATACCTGGCTCAATAGAATATGCAAGGCCTGTTCTTGATGCTGGACCATCTACACCTGAAAGTTCTGCTTCACTAGAACCTGCTGCAACACTATACGGAGAAGTAAATGTAGTAGCAGATGCCGCCGCTACAGCAAAAGATGTTGATGAATGTGAGATCGCAGTGTTAGCACTAAGGGTTTCACCATCAGCAAATACACTGGTTGCAAAATCTGTACCAGAAGAAGTATATGAAAGATACAATAAGGGTTTATCTGTTGTTGTTGCAACCTCAAAACCAATAACTTCTGCTGTAACACCTGTTGTTGCACCTGTAATAGTTGTAGGACTATCTACATTATAATATTGTGATGGATCAACCTGTATTCCACCAAATGAAGTTTCAAGTTTTAAAGTATGATATCGTTGAGTTGTACCTTGGCCAGGAACGACCATTGCCCCCTCACGGAAAATATGACTACCATGTGCTTCAATTTGATGCTGCAATGCACTTTGAAGTTGTGTTAACTCTCTTGCTTGGACGGCAAAACCCGGCCTAAAGAGAATCCTATGATAATTATCTGATGGGTTAAAATCATCAAAATAAGGTGCTGCATTAAGATTAGTTTTTTGTGCCATATTAGAATTCCACTATAATTTTAAAATCATCCGTTTGTTCGGCCGAACGGGAATTGGGTGATATGTTTTGTGTATATATAATATTACCACTATCTGGGTCAAGCTCAGGGGTAGCATAACCATTAGTAAATGTGATAGTAAATGAATTTGCAAGTGTTACCGCTGAATCAGCTGTTAAATCAGGTGTTCCCGATTCATTTGAAGTTGCACCAGTGATAACATTTGCACCAGAAAAAAGAACAAAAACACCAGTTGAATTTGTTCCATAATCACTATATCTTTCTTGTTGATAATAAAGAATAGTATTGGTAGCATCATATTCAACTACTGTACCAACTGCACCAGTTGAAGCCTGTGTGATTTTTTCATCAGCAGAAAATGCTCCACTAACACCTGTTAACTTTGTCGCATAGGTTTGTCGAACAGTGTCGTCAGATGCAACTGTTGAGGTTCCATAAGTTGTTGGATCAGTAACAATAAAAATGTTACGAAAATCGTTTCCTATATGAAGATCATCACGTTCAGCACCAACGAATTGAGAATTCATCATCACATAATGCCCACCCAATTCTGCAACTGCATCATAACCATGGCCATTCTTTGGACTAATTACAATTTGAATTGCACCAGCAGCACCACCATTAATAACATTTGTATCTACAGCTGTTGTAAGTGCTGCATCGGTAAAAACTGTTGCATCTGTGAGAGTAACCGTACCAAATCTATAACCAGCACCACCCTCATAAACAACAGTATCACTACTAGCTATTAGTCCAAATTTTTGAATACGACCACTAGAAACCACGAAGGATACAATTGCACCAGAGCTTGTTCCAGCATTTACACCATCGCCGTTTACAGAAGTATAGTAAGTACCATTAGTATAACCAGAACCGGGCGTAATAATAAGACTTTCAATTTTACCATCAACCGCCGCTGCAGAAACAGTAGAATCCGTACTAACAGGCATAAAATCTAATGTTAGAAACTTTGTTTGTTCTGTAACAGTCATATTATACATATACTTTAGAATATAACCACCCTGAGAAAAAAGAGAGTTTGATTCAGAGGTAGGTTCAGAACCAGAGTAAGCAAGGCCACCATTATTATCCATAACCTTATATACACGCCTATCAGATGTACGAAAATAAAATGTAGATTTATAAAGATTATTTTTACCAGATGTAGTTAAATTATTGACACTAACATTATCTTCATACCTGTCATAAATAGTATTATTTTCCCAATCACGACGAATAATTGCATAACTTATATCACTAGTAGCAAGTTTTTTACCAGCAGTAGCCTGATCCCACATATAATACTCGTTAGATACATCATTTGCTGGAGCTGGTGGTAATAAATCTGTGCCGCCACTGGTTGCTGCTGTGTATGGAGTAGTCTTACCAAACAACATATAATATACATGCGGGGCAACTTCTGAAAAAGATTCAAAAAATTGCTCCGCATTATGGAGACTAAATTTTTCTGTTATAATTGCGGCCATTAATAGATTCCTTTAATCTGTAATAGTATTTATACACTATGTTCAACCGTAATTTGATAATTTATGCACCGGCGCCGTGAATGGTTTTCAGTGTAGTTCCAGCAGAATTTATAATCAATAGAGTGGAAAGAGTTTTTAATTCTGCTGAACCAATCGCATCATTTGCCATATTTGCTTCTGCAACTGTATTTGCCGCAATATCCGCCCCCACGATAGTTGCATCAGCTATTTTAGCAGAAGTTACTGCATTTGAGGCAAGTGCTGTTGCATCGACTGAACCTGGCGCATAGTGTTCTGCATCAATAGAATCAGCAGCATAGTGTTGACTATCAATAGCGTCATTTGCAATCTTTGCAGTTGTGACATTTGCATCAGCTATCTTAGCAGTTGTCACCGCAGCAGAATTTATCTTAGCAGAAGTTACTGCATTTGAGGCAAGTGCTGTTGCATTCACAGAACCAGCTGTATAATGTGCGGTGTCAATAGAACCATCTACATATTGGGCACTGTCGATAGAATTTGCTGCCATTTTAGCAACTGTTATATTGGCATCAGCAATATGTTCAGTATCAATACTACCAGCTGCATAATGTTCAGAATTAATTACATCATCAGCAATCTTAGTTCCATCAATAATATCAGCGGCAAGATGTTCCCGGTCAATGGAAGCAGCAGCATAGTGCTGACTATTTACAACATCATTGCCTATTGCAGTAGCATCTACGGAACCTGGCGCATAATGTTCGGCGTCAATAGAATCAGCAGCATAATGTTCTGAATTAATTGCATCATTAGCAATTTTAGTACCATCAACAATATCAGCTGCAAGATGCTCTCGGTCAATGGAACCATCTACATATTGGGCGCTATCGATGGAGTTTATTGCCATTTTAGCAACTGTTATTTGAGCATCAGCAATGTGTATGGTATCAATAGAACCATGCTGGTAGTGCTCTGAATTAATTGCATTATCAGCAATCTTTGCACCTGTTATAGCATCTGCTTGAATATCAGCAGTTGAAACTGTATTGTCTGGCAGAACTGGTATTTGACTAAAAGTAACAACACCATCAGAAGCAATCGCTATAGCATCTTTATCACTAGCACTACCGATATTTCCTGCATCAGCTATAACTATACCAGCATTAAATGTTGCCTCACCAGCAGCACTACCATCAAGGGTCAAGAAAGTTGTGTCAACACCACCATCAGTTCCCTTGAGAATAATATCAGTGTCGCTACCCTCAGCATCAATTGTGATATTACCAACGGTTGTTGATAAATTAACTGCTGCATCACCGCCGGTTATATTATCAGCCTCAGCACCAACATTCTCAACAATATATGCTTTAAGTCTTGAAGCAAACATACTCCTCATGGTGCTACCGCCACCATCAGATATCATAAATAAGTCAGCATCCACAACATCAGCATTCATCTCTGTTGCACCATCAAGATCAATGTAAGCAATATTAATACCAGTAGAAAATACTGGTGATTGACTAAAAGTTACTACACCATTAGAGGCAATTGCGATTGAGTCTGTATCTGAAGTATGACCAATATTTGAACCATTAACAATAATATTATCAACAGTAAGAGTAGTTAATGTCCCAAGAGAAGTAATATTACCTTGAGCCGCAGTAGAGAGAGTACCAGCAATATTACCACTAGAAACATTAATACCAGCACTAAATATCGGTATTTGATTAAATGTTGCAACACCACCAGATGAAATTGCTATTGCATCTGTATCTGAAGCAGAACCTATATTCCCCGCATCAGGGATAACAATGTTACCACCTGTGGTCATAAGACCAGCACCAGTGTAAGTTCCACTTACGTCTAGATTAGCATTTACATCTACCAGAGTTGCGTTCAGTTCAATCTCATCAGTAGCATTGATGTCAAGAATAGCATTGCTTGGGGCATTGATATACTGACTAGCATCATTAAATTGAATTGCCATTGTACTATTGAGTAGCAGACCTGTATCAGCAACGTGTGTCAAAGTTACATCAGCATCGGCACCAAAGGAAAGAACTGCCGCATCACTGATTAATCTTACATCATCACCAACACTAAGGTCGGCAGCGATACCCGCACCGCCCGCTACTGTAAGCGCACCAGATGTAGCATTAGTTGAAGCAGTCGTTGCAGTTACAGCAATCACACCACCACTTGAAATTGTCATGGCATTAAGGTCACTAGCAGAACCTAGTGAACCACCATCCTTGATAATTAAGTCACCAGCAACAGTGAAGTCACCGATTGAACTTAGTGTTGCTTTAGCAGTAGCACTAGAAGCAGCGGTTTCTGATACACCAGTGGTAAATACCAGTTTGGTTGCATTTGCAGTGGCACTAAATGTTCCCTCTGCGATTGCGTGAATACCAGCTGCAACTGTAGCACCATCTGTACCATCAGAATCACCAGCAGCAAACTCAATTGAACCAATAACTTCATTTGCTACAACAATATCTTCTTCAGATTTTAGTTGGAATACAACAGGAAGGTTATCGCCAGCAGTGACATGAGTTAGGGTAAGACCAACATTATGAACATGAGCCAATGTGATTTCTGAGTTAGTACCAAAAGCAATTTGGGCAGCATCACTTAACATGATAATGTCATCACCAATGACTGCATCAGCAGCAACCGATAGACCACCATCTGTTTGTAATGATCCGTCAGTAGTGTTTGTCGCAGCAGTTGTGTCATCAGTTTTAATAATACCACTAGCGGTTAAAGCAGCAGTCGTAACTGCTCCAGCAATAACACCCGTGCCACTTACATCTAGATTACCATTGACATCAATCAAGGTTGAGTTAAGTTCAATCTCATCTGTAGCATTAATGTCAAGTATTGCATTACTAGGCGCACCAATGTTTTGACTTGCGTCATTGAACTGGATTACATTTGTACCATTAAGCAATAGTCCAGTATCAGCAACATGGGTTATAGTAACTTCTTGATCATCACCAAAATTAATTACAGCACCATCAGCAAGAAATAAGTCCGACCATTCAAGTGCGGTTGTACCAAGTGCAGCACCATCAGAAGCATCTGGTACTAATGCTGTTGTTACTTCCCAAGTTCCTGTTAGCGTCCCACCAGCAGATGAAGTAACAAATTTAACCGTACCATCATAATAAAGACTTGCAGCACCACCTTCATTAAATCTTGCATAGTTTACATTACCAGCTACATTGGTCAAAAATATATCATTGGATGCTCGTAAAACAAGATCGCCTGTGCCGGTATCTGTGATAAGTGAATTGCTACCATCGTGGGTGATTTGTAAATCTGAACTAGCACCAAACATTGCTTTAGCATTGTCAGGGAATAAAATATCATCAGTACCAGTAGGAACTGTGAACACAATAGCATCAGCATCATTCTTTAATGTGATGTCTGATGTGCTGCCTTGGCCAGTGAGGATAAGACCTTCAGCAGCAGTGTAACCGATAGCAGCAGCATCGTCAGCAGCAGTATCGCCAGCAGGCTCTACCGTGCCACTAGCTGTGACATTACCTACAACAGCCAATCCAGTACTATTGAATGTTCCTCTAAGTGCGGCGGCAGTTGTAACTGATAATGCGTCTTGAGCACTAAAAAATATGCCTGTATTTGTATCACCATCATTAGTAATTGACGGGGCCGAAACGCTACCATCCTGAAATTCTGCCTTACCACTTATTGATGGATTCGTAAGAGTTATAATAGCACCATCAGCACTAATACCAGAAGATAATACAGTACCCGAACCCAACAGTGTATAAATTTCAACAAAGTTGTCGTTAAGTTTATCACCACCAGCTCGAATGGTATCACCTGTACCATCCCCAGCGGTTAATCCTAAATCTATTGGTTGATATGTCATTGTTCAATATTCCTTTATTGTATTTATACTTTAACTCTAGGTTATTTTTACTCTCTAACTCTAGGTGCATCGAATGTATAAGTATAATAATCAGCTGCGCCGATGCCAGCTGCTCGACTTATATCATCAAATGTTCTTGTTGGATTATTAAATCTAAATACGATTGTACCTGCTTCACTTGGTTTTGTTGCAATTTTAGCTTTAGCAGAAACAAACGATACACTAAGAACTTTTGCAAATACATTAAATCCAGCTGGATGAGCTGCTTTTCTCAGCTCATTTAAGTATATGTTACCACTAGAGTTTGTTTGAACTTCATATGAAAAATCTTGGTAATAATAAGAATCTTGAAGTCTAATCAATGCTTCACTAATAAAATGCTCGATACCACTAAACTTTCCAAATTTTTCAGTGGAAGTACCTAAACTAAATGATAACTTTGCAATATCTGCATGAGCAATTGTTGCAGATGCTGTAGCAGTTGTTATTAATGTTGTTCCAGCAGAAAAATCAAATCCTGCATCCTCAAACAATACCTTTTCTGTTGCATGAAGAGAAGTTGCATTTGTTGCATCCAGAACCAAGTTGGTAAAGGCAACGTCATTTTCATACAGAAGTGTATTATTAGCATCAACATCTAAACCAGATTCTAAAACAATCAGATCGGTAGGATCATTTGTTCCATTTGCATCCGTAGCATTAAATACAATTTTTTCACCAATGTTTGCAGGCCCGGGTTCTCCCTCTTCTAAGAAAACTTTGTCATTTTCATCTTCCAATATTCCACCAGTGTGATGATTTTCCCCCTCACTACTAAGGCTAGTCCCATCCAAAATAATTGCATCTGTTTCATAAAAAGGTTCAGTATCAGCGCTGGCCAGTTCCAAGAAAACTTGGTCATTTTCATCACGAACTGGATCGCCGACACCAAGATGGTCGTGATGAAATCCACCTTCACTACTAAGACTAGTTCCATCCAAAAGAATTGAATCATTACCATTAGCTCCACCGCCGCCATCTGGTGTATCATCTTCTAGAATAATAGCAGCAACAGTTGGTTCTTCATTTTCAAGAAGAATAGTGGCAACCTTATTAGTCTGATTGATGACTAAATTTTCTTCGTTATCTAAATCAGCATTAAGTAAAATAAAGTCTTCAGAATTAGCTGAAAGAATTATTGATGGCGCGCTTTCTTGTATAAATTTTACCTGTCTAAGTTCATAATTATAAGCTATGCTATCATTATGATAACCATTTTCTTGACAAATGAAATGTCTGATATTATTAACATCTGGTTCTGCCCTAATTGACCCACTATCATCTTCAAGCAGAGTCTGTGCTAGTTCTACGATATCTGGAAATTCCATTATCAACTCACCCTGACCATCATCTAATAGTATAAAATCAGTTGTTGCCGCAGTAGCATTTAATAGAATTCTGTCTCCATCCTCATCAACTAGATTTTCTCCATAGACAAGATCAGCATCTAAAATAAAATTGTCATTAACATAATCATCGTCCACAAGAGAGTCTTCAAGACGCATACCCTCATTGGAAGTTAAACCAACAGATTCACTTTCAATAGCAACGGTATCTTCAATAGAAACCTCTAGAAGTTGAGTTGAAGAATCATATGACCGAACACTTCCTGTATGTGATGTTAGTGTATCTCCTACAGCAAAAGTTCCCGTTATATCTTTTATAATAAAATTTGCACGGGCTTCTGATGTAGGGGATTCAGTATAACTGAAGCCCGGATTACTAACATTGACAGAAGAAATTCGTCCAATGTCTGTGGTTGTTGCAAAAACGTCTGCACTAATACCCTCAAAAGTTCTAACAGTAACAGTAGGTAATAATCCATAACCATAACCCGGATCAGTTACAGATATCTTTGTAATATCTCCAGGGCCAGATTCTAACACAAATCCCTCATCAGCATAACGGTTTGTATCTGAAACTATTGTGTTTACTGCCCACTCAGATTGAATTCTTCTACCAAGTTCTAGTTCAGTATTAACACCTCCAGTGTATGAAGCAACATTACCAGACTCATAATAGAGATGATCCGATTGATGATTAAAGTCCCCACCATAAAGAGTGTAATCATCTGCTGATGGCAGAGCTCCTGCGTTAGAAACTGTTGTTGCAACTGGTGAATAGAAATTAACGCCGGGATACTCAACAAATTTATATATCCTCACTGGGTCAGCAAGAGAATCAAATACTAAAACTTCATTATCTAAAAGTGTTTGTGGAGTTGATAAGAGTATAGTTGATTGATTTGTAACAGAGGTAACTGTAACAATTCTACCTTGATCAATACTGTTTGATCGCACAACCATCCCTATTGCAATATCATTTCCAGCATTTCCATCGAGTGTTACTGTTGTTGAGCTAAATGTTGCGCCATTAACAGAAGCAGATGATTTTAAAATAGTAGTTTGTTCTGCTGCATATTTTGTTATATATATTGGATAATAGTAACCAGCCCCACCACCATATATTCTATCAGTTCCAAATACTACAAAAGGTTCTTCATCAATGAGTGTGCCCACTTCAAGCTGAAAATTAAATAGTTCTAATAAAGTGTTTGTACCAGCTTCCTGTATGATAATATTATCAGCAATGTCTTCTTCAGAAATAATAACACCATTAGTACTGGCAACCACACCTGCCGCTTCTTGCACTGCTCCAGTTTCAGAACTGTTTTTTGCAAAAACTACAAGATCACCTATTTCATAATTCGATCCGCTATCATCAATTATAACATCTGAAACTGAACCTCTTTCAACCGTACCAACAACAGCTGAAATATCACCACTACCAATAGCAACAGAATCATCAAGATCAATGACATCATCAGCAGCGTATAGTATTCCATCATTTGATATTGTTGAAGATGCAAGTAACTGATTAATAATAAAATTATATATTATATCTCCTTTACCAGATACACCATATGCAGTCTCTCCATTTTCAAAAGTTCCAACCACACTTGAAATTTCAAATTCAATATAAGAAGTGCCGCCGGAGATAGAAAAGGTTGTTGAACTCTCAACAAGAGCAGTTGCTAAGCTACTCTCACCTGTAATTGATTGTCCAACAAGTTCATCTGCATCAATTTCATCAGGAGAAGAAACACGAATAATAGTAGGTTTATCCCAATCTGCAGCTGATGATTTAATCATATATTGATTAGGATAGAATATTACTGCACTCTCATCCAAAAGGATTTTAATAAAGAGTTTAAATCCCTCACTAGTACCCTTCCTTCGATACAAGTCACCAATATGTTTTTCTAAATCTCTCCTATTAATTCCATTTGCAATATTAGTAGGAATTCCTGCCATAAAGGATTTGCGAAACTCTTCAATAAAATCATAGATAGTATTATCAATATTAGTATTGGCTAATAACTGCTGAATATTTTGAACAGGGT
>Ga0209711_10003612_pt1 | contig 12994 bp, 10 predicted proteins | sample ArcticOcean_MG_C_7_FD_187441 | JGI IMG/M metagenome (GOLD analysis project Ga0209711, IMG submission 187441) | Marine microbial communities from western Arctic Ocean - ArcticOcean_MG_CB11_88 (SPAdes) (version 2) | ecosystem: Environmental > Aquatic > Marine > Oceanic | place: Arctic Ocean... | reverse complement strand
CAGGGTCTTAATTATCTGCTCAACGAAGAGCCTGATCGCGCCGTCGCGCCTTTCATCGAAGATCTAGAGGTTAATGCCGATACGCTTGAAACACATCTCGCCTTGGGCAGCTTGCTACGTCGCCGCGGCGAGTTGGAAAAGGCTGTTATTGTGCATGAAAACATTCTGGCACATGCGGAGTTAGAGCGAGACGCAATGTTGCAGGTTCAGCTCGAACTCGCCAGAGACTATTTGTTGGCCGGACTGCTTGATCGGGCTGAAGACTTGCTATTGAAACTCTCACAAAGAGAAAATCAAGACATCGGCAGCATTCGGCGAGATGCCCACAAGTTAATGTTGGAAATCTACGAAAGAGAAAAAGAGTGGCATCGTGCCGCGGAGATAGGCGAACTGCTGGCCTACGGCGATGAATCCGACAAATATGAACGTTTCAACTCCCATTATTATTGCGAAATTGCCGAAGATTTACTCAAACGTAATCGAACGGAAGAGGCGAGACAGTGCATCAGCGATGCCATCGGCCACGACGCAACCAACGCGCGCGTGAGTCTTCTGCTCGGCATGTTGGAACTCGCCGAAGAGAACTACCCTGAAGCCATACGCGCCTTCCAGCGGATACGAGATCAAGAGTCTGTCTACGTGGTGGAATCACTGGAATCACTGCAAACAGCCTATGAGAAAAGTGATCAACCGATGGATACGTTTCGGGCATACCTATACGAAGCGCTCGAGACCACACCTTCCATTTCAATCGTTCTATTGCTTGCACAACAGATTCGAGAAGAAAAGGGCGATGAGGGTGTGTCGAGATTCATTGCTGATCATTTGAAAAAGAATCCAACGATTCGTGGTTTAACTCAATTGATTGACCTGCATATCGACAATGCTCATGGGGTTTCGAAACAAAACCTGTTTATTCTGCGTAGTTTTGCCGAAGCGCTAGTTGCCGACAAACCCGCATACCGTTGCAATGGTTGCGGCTTTGAAGGCAAGAGGATGCGATGGCACTGCCCAAGCTGCAAAGACTGGGGCACGATTAAGCCCATATTTGGTTTGGAAGGTGAGTAAGATCACGCCACTTCGCTCCGATTTCTGACACCCTACCGCTTCAATTTCTCAAACGAACCAAGCCAACGGCCTACATCGACGCGTCTGCATCAGTGCTAATTTTCCTGTCGCCTAAAACGTAAATGTTTGCGTGAATCGGCATCACAAACTAATAGACAGGAGTTTTGCCATGAAAGCGAAGAATCTTTTAATTACCTATCTCACCTTCGTCTTCTGCTGTTTTGCGACCTACGCAACAGCGGACGACATCTCGGAAGGTATCAGTAACTCAGCAATCTTGGAATCGACAGTGAATATCAACCAGGCAGATGCCGAGACGATTGCTGCCGCTCTAGATGGCATCGGCATGAGTCGAGCCCTGGCGATTGTTCAATATCGCGATGACCACGGTTCGTTTTATTCTGCCGAGGAACTATCAGCAGTGAAGGGGATAGGAATGACGACAGTAGAGAGGAATGTGGGAAGGATTGTTGTTGATTGACGTTGGTGGTTAGGCCAGTACCGATTAATAGTGGTTGAGTAATAGCAATTTTGACCATGAGGAACTTTGATGGGTACAGAACTGCCTAACGATCCTAAAATGCCAGTTGTTTACACTTGCTAAAATATTTGCCCACCGTTTGGTGGGTTTTTTTGCTTAAATCACATCTAATCTGTACCATTTATGTCCGGTTTCGTTGGCATGGCTGGCACGATTGAATAGGTGTTTGCTGGTGCTTTTTCTGTAATTTGATATTGAGATCAAAATCTCTTATTCATCAATTTGAATTGATGAATAAGAGATTCTGAATGTCGTTTTTGTTGTTCGATTATGCGTACGTCCAAATATCAAATATTTTTGAACTTCGTCTTAGGGCTGTTGCTTTTTAATGCACTAATCGTGCTGGCGTGTTTGTATCTACTATTTTACGAACCCGCAAAGCTCGATGAATGGGGTGAGATTTACACTTCCGCGATCCGCGAGCCTCATGAAGTTGAGTTAGGAAAAATCGGCCGTATTGCAATGGACGACCCTAGCGAAGCTATCCAGCGAGCGGGGGATCTTGAGATAAAACTGAAGGCGGTAGCCTTTAACGATTTTCTTTGGAATACTCGACGATCAAACCTATCGACATTAGCCGGCCTATACCTTGAATCAGGAAGATATAAGGAATGCGCTGAAGTTCTGGATATCTGGACTAAGCTGCATGAAAAAGACCTCGATTTATTCATGTTAAAATCTCAAGTGTTGCCTTCCCTTCCCGACAGACGTAGAGAATATGAAGAACTGTTGCGGCGCGCGTCTCGAGTTTTACCAGTTTCCAACTTTCCAATCCAATATGCGGAATTCTTAGCGAACGACGGCCAGTATGATAAGTCAGCAGAAGTTGCTTTAAGACACATGGTGAATATAAGGTTTATTGCAGCGAAGTTTAGTCCTTGGCATTTGTACACACGAAAAGAAGGCTCTGATTTTAGCCAAAGGGTATCCTGGAGCCTCAGCTTTGAGGATAGCTTGCAAAATAGTAAATCGGTATATGTCTCCGTCAAACAACTCATAACCGGTACTCGGTATATTCGGATTGATCCAGTCAGTCGGGACAGACAGCTTTCTTCAATTGCGCTTGAGTTGGTGCGTGGCGGTCGGGTTATTCAGACCCTTTTATTGTCTCCTGAACAGTCCCCTGAGTTGCATGACATTAAGTACGCTTCCGAAGAAGGCATATACAAAATTGTAAACAGTCAAGACCCTTATTTTATATTGACGCTTGATCAGGCCATAGAAGTCGACACTGAATTACGTTTGGTCGTGGCGAAGAAGACCTATCCAGATTGGCATGGGTCGTTTGTGTCGCGGTTGCCGGGTGCTTCAGTCGAAAAAGCCGTTGAAAGGTTTCACTGGGACTTAGCACCGGCTTCGGCTGAAGGCATTCGACGTGAATTTTTGGGCTTCCAAAATGAAGGTTAAGTACTGGATTCGCAGACTTTGGTATCTTAGCTGGCTGGTAACTATCCCTTTGTGCTGGTTCGGTAATGTCTGGATTAGCTCCAGCCTCGGAAAATACGATGACTTTGTTGTGCGGCACGATATCGAGCCGCTCGCGACATCACTGGGAGCGGTTGCCGAATTCGAGTATGCACATGCTATCCGAAAGCTAAAATTAGCGATGAAACCTCAATATATCCTTGAGCAGAGCAAGCAAGAATCAACTCTGAAGGTGATCGATGTGTTTCTATCTCAGCCTTCGCGGGCGCGACTGAATTCAAATCTGCCGCATAGCGGCTTTGAGTATGTTGATGGCGCGGTGCTTAACAACGGTTCTTTTGACAAAGTAAGCATGCGCTATAGAGGAGATCATGCCTATCATTGGATGTATCACAAGAAATCTTTAAGGGTAAAGACTAAAAAATCAAAACTTTATAAAGGGGTGCGCAAGTTCAACTTGATCGCAAACAAGTCTGCGCTTCAACTGAGAAACTACCCGGGTTATGTATTGACGGGCTATCTTGGAAATATTGGACCAAATGCTGAAATGTTGAGGGTCAGAGTTAACGGTAGAAGCCGAGGCACCTACACCTTTGTAGAGCAGTTAGATGAATCTACCCTAAGGCGTGCCGGCGTCATGCCGGGTGATCTATTCGCTGGCGAGCTAGTATCAAAAGATCAGTTTACTGGTATTCGTCCGGACCTATTTTTGCAACCAGGTCTGTGGGAGAAAGTGGCTGTTAACAATCACTTTGATGAGTCGGCATCTTACTCATTGGATATACTTGCTTTGTTAGTTGCGTCGAGCGAAGAGGAAAATAGTCAGATAAAGCTACAACGACTTTTAGATGTCGATGAGTGGGGACGGTTTATGGCTTTCGAGACAATATCACAGTCGTTTCACTACGGACCTTCGCATAACTGGCGTTTGTATTTTGATCCTGCAACATCCAAGTTTGTTCCGGTTGTTTGGGATCCCGTTTCTTGGGGTTTTCTTTCTAATAAAGGCATAGAACCCGACATCATTCGTACAAGGATTCATTCGACGCTTCTACAGAATGCGCCCTTCATTGCTGCGAGAGCAAGGCACATAGCCGGGTTCTATGCGCGTGGAGACCATATACGAATGTTAGCTGACATCGATGAGACGATAGCTCAACTTAATATAGCTAACAGCTTTGACCCTGACGTTTGGCCCTATCGTGATGAGGAAGTTGCTGCCCATATGAGTCGGTACCGAAAAAAAGCGAAGTTCGAGATGGACGGTGTAGGTAATGCTTATAATCCTGAGGCCTGCGCAGGTGAATTTTCAAAACTTAATTCTAAAACTGTTCGTGTTCGTTTGGATGGTCGGTGCGCATTCGATGGAATGTTTTTTAAGCTTGCTGGCGAGGCGTCGATTACTCCTGAAGTAACATTGACGTACGAATCCATTTCAGACGGCAAACATGAGTATGACCTAAGCGACAGACTTACAAACGAAAAAAACACTTTGACCTTGGATATGACATTTATAGCGGACTACCAGTTAACCGATAAGAAAGCGCGCAAATCGAATCGAGATGGATTGACTGTTAAATCAGCGACCTATGATTTTAAGTTTTCGTCGCCGATAGCCTCTAGGCTGGAATCGGTATCGACAAAAACCGGTGAGCATATGCTCGGATTGAATCAGATTGATTCAATCCCTGCACGGGCGATACATATAATGGGCCTTGTGGACACGAGTTACTCTCGTCAGGTTGAAGTCTGGTCCGGGGTGGTTGAGTTCGCTGAGAGCCGAGTTATTCGGCATCCGATCAAAATTGAAGCGGGTGCAGATTTGAGGCTAGCAGAGGGCGTCAGTATCCTAATTGAAGGTAGGGTCACGGCAATAGGAAACGTGGACGCGCCGATACAGATAAGGCCCTCTGAGGCATCTGTTGGTCCTTGGGGGACCTTTGCAATCTTGTCCGAAAAGGCGAATGGTTCCGAACTGGATTTTGTTGAGATGTCGGGGGGTAGTGGCTTGAAGAGAGACCTCTATGAATACTCTGCAATGTTATCGATCCACGACGTAAAAGATGTGTCGATCCAAAATTCAACATTTCGAGACAACAGTATAGTGGATGACATGGTTCACTTCGTTTATTCAGATGTAGCCATAAGCGGCTCCAAATTTATCAGATCAAATCTCGATGCACTGGATGCCGATATATCGACGGTAAAAATAATTGATTCAGAATTCCTCGACTCTGGAAATGACGCACTCGATTTGATGACAACCAAAGCCGAAGTTGAACGTGTCAAACTTGTTAGAAGCCGGGATAAAGGCATCTCGGTAGGAGAAGACAGTGATCTTGATGTTGTAGACTCAGTATTCGAAGAAAATGAGATTGGGCTGCAGGCAAAAGACAGTTCTGTTGCCAGGCTTACAAATGTCCAGATGCGACGAAATCGACTTGCTGTAGATGCCTACAAGAAAAATTGGCGTTATGACGCGGGTGGTCGTGTTGTGTTGACAAACAGTAGATTTGATAAAAACATCATCGATTTAACAAAAGACAAACATTCCTCGATTAGTATCGAGGGAACGACGGATGCCTCCGCTGTGAAGAAGAGATAAGGGTGCCTCCAGTCGCCAAAACCAAATTCGATCGCTATGAATTTAAATACCTTTTGCCTCAGGCGCTGAGAGAGAAGGTTGAGGCTGAATTGGGTCACTTTGTTGACTATGACCCCTTTGTAGCGAGTCAACCTGACCTTAAATACTTCGTCCGAAGTCTCTATTTTGATGATCCTGCTTATACTGCATTTTATGACAAGACGGATGGTTTACTATCACGAAAAAAGTTTCGCCTGCGAACCTACACGAACAATCCGGATGAGATAGCACCGATATTTCTTGAGCAGAAAGGAAGACATAATAATCGCGTGATCAAGGTTAGGACTCCGCTCGCTGAAGCGGCTCGGGCACCGATTGCCGATCTTGAGTCTAATGGCGGTGAAATTGCCAAATTAATTATGAGCCATGCTCAGTCGGGATCAGTTCTTGAGAAATTTTGTTATGATTACTATAAGAAAAATATTAAACCGGTTGCGCTCATAGATTATCAGCGTAGGCCTTACATCAGTAAGCTTGATTCAGAGTTTCGGCTCACTTTCGACGAGCAACTATTTGCTACACCTGCGCGTTCTTTATGGTTGGCTGACGAGTTCCAAAGAAAGCAATGTGTCCCCGGCTATACAATTATGGAAGTGAAGTTTAGGTACCACATGCCAGCGTGGTTTCACGCTGTCGTTCAGGCATTTAATCTTGAGCGGGTCTCGATATCCAAGATCGTTAGCGGGATGAAAACCTTAAAAATTGCAGAAGATTTATCATAGGGAACGATATGGAAAACGAATTACTTCAATCCGCTGGGAATTTCTTGGCTTATACGCCACAAGAAATGGTCATGAATTTGGTTGTTTCAACCGCGCTAGGTTTCGTGATTTCGGAAGTGTATAAACGAACTCACAAGGGCTTGTCTTACTCGCAATCGTTTACGCAAACCATCGTGTTTATGACTATTATCGTGACCATTGTGATGATGGTGATCGGTTCCAGCTTGGCACGGGCTTTTGCTTTAGTAGGTGCGCTTTCAATTATTCGCTTTCGAACAGTGGTTAAGGATACCAAAGATATATCGTTCATTTTTGCCGCATTAGCGATGGGAATGGCCGCCGGTACATCTAATTACCTTCTCGCGGTACTCGGTGCCTTTTTTGTATGTAGTTTGACCATACTATTAGATCAGTTTAACTATGGTGCCATTCATAAGAGTGACTTTATTCTGCGTTTTAGGTTCGATAAAAAATTCGCGACAGACGCCTATTTGGCCGCTATAGAAAAAGCCTCACGGCAATCGGATCTACTTCACCTGGAGCCATCTGGTGATGGTGAAACGACAATGATGACCTTCGACATTTCTTTGAGAGAGGGATACGAGCCTGAAGATCTCGCAAGTCAAGTTGGTAAGGTAGATGGTGCATCTGAGGTTGTGTTGATTGCGTCTAAGTCTGACGTGGATTATTAGCCTAACTACTTTTCTGAAATATGGCACTTTTCATGCATATATAGCTTATAACAGCATTTAAGACAGATGTGACAACAACGCCAACACGGTAATCAATATCGTAGATAGATACCGACATAAACATCAGTAAGTTAGTCAATGCGAGCAGTGTTACTTGAAGTAGAATAAACTTCGAGCCCTTGACGACATGCTGTCCGCCGCGGTCACCGAATACAAAAACCTTGTTGATCATATAAGAGTATAAATAAACAAACCCTGTTGCGATGTTAACGCTCAACAAATAGTGAATTTCAAAAATCTCGACCAGGCCAAATACAGTCGTCCAACAAATCACCGTGGTGCTTAAACCACCGACTATGTATTTGAAGATTTCAATCAAGGTCTGCCTTTGTTCACTCACTAGTCAGGTTACCAACGACAACAAATTCATTGTGAGTGAAGAAGTGGCCGGCGAAGCGAGGTAGAGGGAAGCTATAGGACCTCGTAGTCGTGAATTTTAGCTGTTGCAAAATCTGCTGCGTCTTTTCAAAATCAATGAATTCAATATGTGTTGGATCTGAACGAAAACCAGCCTCCTGTGGTGTTATCACTACAATCTGCCCGTTAGTCTTGAGGTAGGGTAAATAACCTTCTATCAAGCTTATGGCGTCGTCCACTGGCATATGTTCCAAGACGTGAGAAATTAAAAGAGTATCAAATGAGTTCTCAGTAATATGTGCGGGTAATTCTTCGACGTTGTAGGCTTGAAAGCCCATAGATGTAACGTGATCGATCGCGAATTGGTTATGATCGACACCGACAGCAGCAATGTTAAGTTTTGACATGTTGGTGAGATTTCGCCCAATCCCACACCCCACGTCTAAAACATAGCCAAGATTTAGAGAGTTCAGGTTATTTCTATAAGGTCTTTGCACGTCAAAATATCTTTTCCACCAGACATCTTTTGACGTCAGCCTATCTTTGTATGCCTGTCCCTTCGTGGTAGTCAATTTTGGTTTGTTCATTCTTTTCATTTACTTGTATTATTGCTATATGAAATCACGCGTCACAGTCATCATACCAAACTATAATGGTTCCCGCTTTCTTGAAAGTTTGTTCAACAGTCTGTTGGCGCAAACCTATTCAAATTTTCAGACCATTTTTATTGATGATGGCTCTTCTGATGATTCTGTCGCAATTGCTAAGACATATATTGGCAAACTTCCATCGTTTGAAATACGCGAGTATGAAAATGAAGGTATTGCTGCTAATTGGAATCGGGCGTTTGATCTCGTGGAAACTGAATATTTTACTCTCCTACACTGCGATGATGCTTATGAGCCCGACTATTTGACAGCAATGATTGAACTGATGGATAAATATCCGACCGCCGCAATTGGTCATTGCGCGGCAGCTATAATCAACGATACCGATGAAGTGATCTACTCTGTTGTTGACGCTTATAAAGAAAGTCGTTTCTTTCCAACGGAAATCGTATCCAGATCGAGAAGAGCTGAATTCAATAAACTTTTGCAAGGTGATTACGTCAACTGTCCTTCCGTAATCTTCAGAACAGCAGCTGTTACAAAAGTAGGTATGTTCAATCCTGAGCTTCGACAAACATTGGACTGGGAATATTGGTTTCGTATTCTGAATCAAGGTTTTGATATTGTCGGCGTAAAGCGAAAGTTGTTCAGATATAGGCGGCACACAGAGAATGCCAGTGTCATAAATTCATTAAGCCTCAAGAGATATCAGGAAGAGCTTCAAACTTTTACTTGGGCTTCGCAACAAAGCTTAGCAGCACCGGCAGGAAAATTGGCTGGAAAGGCAGGCATAGAAAATATTGTACTTTATGAGTCGGTAGTCTCGATAGCGAACGGGCAATCCCTCGTGATTCAAGAAAGATTAGATTTTCTTGAAAACACACTCGGTACTTCGCTCGTCAAATTGTCGTTTTTGAGGCTAATAAACCTCGTTGGCTCAGTCGGGGCTGCTTTCGTGTTGGCCCTTTTTGGTCGTTACGTGAAATTTAAGATGCGGTCTTAGCTAATATAGTTTGAATAATCGAGATGCGCCTGAGCGAGCGACAATTTCAAACCTGTTTTCAAGATTATTGAACTTTGCAATACAGCTGGAGCCCATTTGGCTAGGAAGGAACAGATATTGAATATTTCTTTGCCTCAGCCACGACACTTTAAAGTTGTCGCACACATAGTTTTTGTAATTGGTGTAGCTGTAATCTTCTGCGCCTTGGTAATAGTAAAATGCAAGCGGAAAAGAACTTGCGTGCGGTGCTAGCCTTGAGCCACCGTGAGGCATAAGCCATTTTTCATTGAAGTGAGTCCGCAGAGCATTTGAGATTAACATTTTGGGAGGATTTTCCGATCCCGCGTAGCGGTCAAAAATCTCATTACTTTTAAGTAGAACACGCTCGTCATCGATTGTTGCGCAGCCCATTGGACCACAATAGTTATACCTAACTTCCTTTCTAATTTCGGGTATCCCGCTTTTGAAAAGGCTGAAGCTAGAGGCGAGAATGGCGAAGATTAGAAAAACTTTTACTCTCGAGAAATTTCCCCTTGTCACCTGGGCAATTGTGATGGTTAGAAGAACTAGTAAAAAGGCAAAAAGGAACTGAAATGTTGAATACTGTAGATAGGGATAGAGCAACCTAGTTTCATCGAATTTGACGATCGCGAGAAAAATCGAACTGTATGCAGCCCATCCAATAAACACAATGCATAACATTCCGAGTAAGTACGTCACCTCTGCCGCTTTCTTCGATGTCAGTAGAATTGCGATTAAAATACCAATAGTAGAGAGATATAAGTGACCTAAAAAAGGGAATTTGAAAAATAGGTGGTAACTCTGAAGGGTATTTGGAACATTTAGATAACTCTGAATGAGCAACTCTTTGATGCTCATGTTGAAGGTAAAGCTAGTGGTTAGATCAGCACCAGCTCGGGCGGAACCTCCAAATATCATCGAGAAATAGTACGGGTCCAGCAGTAGTAGCGTGGAAAAGAGTGGGAATAAGAAGCCAAGATACCAGTATTTGAATCTAAAAATTAGAAAGTGAGATAGAACTATCACAGGCGCTATTAGGAATAAATTGATGGGGTTGAAGGTGGTTGCGACGAAAATCACAGTGGAACACAATACGATAGAAAATAGACAAGCTCTTCGAGAGCTATTAATAAAAAAATGCGTTCCTATTAAATAATAAGTTGCTGCCAGACATACCAACCACAGTGAACTTAGGCGTCCGTATCCCTCAAGATGAAAGTGAGGACGATCAAAACCGTAAGGTAGTAAAAACGCAAAAATGATGAGCCCCCAAATATAAGTCAATAGGCTATTGTCTTGCTGGTCATTTCGCGCTGTTATCAGGTCGATAATTAGAAATATTGAAAGCATGGCTTGTAAGGTGGGGATAGCCGCTATTGAGTTTTGAATGCTGAGTCCAGATATTGACGCTAGAAGGAAGCCGAAGACGCCGGTTCCAGCCGGATAGCCAATTGATTCCTCCCCCCAGAGTATTTTTCCATTGTCTAGAAATAATTGCGCAAATAGAGCGTGCTGGTCGGGATCGCTGGACAGCATGATAAGTCTTGGCAGATCATTCTCTGCAAGGCCAACACACGCAATATAAAAAATAAGCCACTTTGCTACGCTGGGAATAGTCCAGTTAATATTGGTTACATGCGAAGTACGGTAGCGCCAAGCCAAAAAGAAAACACCAATAACTAGAAGTTCTATAGCGGTTATCGGGAAGGGTAAAAATACGCCGAGAACCGACCTTACGTAAATGTAGCAAAATAGTATGACTAGGCCGACTGCCGCTGAAATAAACGGTTGGTTTTTAATGTTTGAGCTGCTGTTCATACTAATTATTGAGAAGAAACGTTCTCCTATGGCGCTGCAAAAAAATATAAAAAATACTAGAGAAAAACCATAAATGTAGGACGAAATTCTCGGAAGGAAGTTGTCAAGTGCAAGTTCATGCCCAGATATCATGATTGGTCCAATGACTAATCCTGCGGCGATAAGTACCGCCGTTGCAAGGTACTTACTCGTCAATGCCATTTGATCGTCCATCACTCTGAATCGGTGTGTGAGGTATATTAGCGATATCGAAGTGAAACGCGCTTAGTAGGAGTTGGAACCCGAGTATTATTGGTATCGAAGCAATCATCACTGTTCCGGTGCTTGCAACCTCGTTTTCTGCGGCGGCTAGTAACCATTTCCAGCTACCAAAGACTGTTCCAAAGAGAAAGAGAAGCGAGCCTACTACTAACTCTAGTGTTCCGACGTTAAAATCTCGAAGGAAATAGCAGTACATTGTCCGCTTGAAAAAAGCCTTTATATACAGTGGAATAAATTCGAAGATGACTTCTCCAACTTTAAGGTTACTCGATTCATCGCCGTATACAGCAACCATCGGGATGTCCTTCACCACCGCTCGTAAGGTGCCTAATCTAAAAAGCATATCGCTCTCAAAAAAATAGCGATTGCTAATTTTGTCCAGTGGTAACTGACCTAATGCGGTTTTGTGAATTGCAGTAAAGCCATTTGTTGGATCCATGACGTCCCAATATCCGCTAGAAAACTTGTTAACCAAGGAAAGGATTGAGTTGCCGAGCTTTCGTATTGTAGGCATACCTTCTAGCGAATTTAACGAGTGAAACCTAGAACCTTTAGTGTAGTCTGCTCTTTTGTTAAGTATTGGGTCGATGAAGAATGGTACCAACTTTGGGTCCATCTGCCCGTCACCATCAATTTTGATGAAGATGTCAAAGCCCTCTGCCAATCCCTTTTTGTATCCAGTCTTCAGTGCTCCACCAACGCCTAAATTCACGTCGTTGAAAAGTACCTTGACCCGAAGGTCTTCTACATTTTCCTGTACATACTTACCAGACAACTCAGGACAACAATCGTCGACAACGTAGATTTTTGAAACCGACGAGGGAATGTGCTTGATCACATCGCTTATGTGGGCTTTGACACGGAAGCAAGGAATGATGACGCAAACTTTCAATTGTATTACCCGCGGAAAAGTCAATAAAGGAGCGGAAGTCTATCATTAATTGTTGTGTCTGATGAAAGGCTAAAGTCTTCATCTGTGAGACTTAGATGAGGGCTGTAGAAGGGGTCTCTTGAGAGTTCGGGTCCCCATTTTTGAAACATCCAATTCACTTCTTTTTGGAATCTTAAACTTTTTTCACCCGAGGTGTCATCCCCGCGTGAAACGGACTCGTGATGATAAAGCTTTGCAAACGGGGTCCATAGATTTCGATATCCAGCCCGTCTAACTTTAAGACAAAAATCTACGTCGTTAAAAGCCACCGGTAGTGCTTCAGATAATCCTGCGACCTCTAGAAATACTTCTCTTCGTACCAGCAGTGCGGCAGCGGTGACAGCAGACAAATTTTGTGTGATCTGTAGTCTTGAGAAATATCCGTACGCTGCGTGATGAAAATGTTTGTGCGAATGTCCTGCTACGCCTCCGATACCTAAAATAACCCCCGCGTGTTGAATGGTGTCATTGGGATAAAACAATTTTGCACCAACGCATCCAATATCTTTTCGTATACATTGCGAAACCATCTCTGTTAACCATTGAGGATTGATAACTTCGATATCATTGTTGATGAGCCCGATGATTGAGCCTTTCGACTTTGCAACGCCATAGTTGTTAATGGCCGAGTAGTTAAAGGCGTGATCGTAGTTTACGATGCTCATCCTTTCGTGACTTGATATTTTAGTAAAGTATTCTAATGTTTCTTTTTCGCGAGATTGGTTGTCTAGAATGATAATTTCGTAGTTAGGGTAGGTCGTTTTCCCTAAGATGCTTTTTACCGCTTGTTGAAGAATTTCGAGGCCGTCTCTTGTCGGTATTAAAAGAGAAACTAGAGGAAGG
>Ga0209711_10003609_pt1 | contig 12997 bp, 11 predicted proteins | sample ArcticOcean_MG_C_7_FD_187441 | JGI IMG/M metagenome (GOLD analysis project Ga0209711, IMG submission 187441) | Marine microbial communities from western Arctic Ocean - ArcticOcean_MG_CB11_88 (SPAdes) (version 2) | ecosystem: Environmental > Aquatic > Marine > Oceanic | place: Arctic Ocean... | reverse complement strand
CGCTCACCGTATCACGGTTGATCGCGGCGCCGGTTTTCTTCTGCGCATTATTTGGCAATGCCCATGTCTTGGCGGGGCTGCTCTTCTGGGGTGCCGTCGCGACGGATGTTGCCGACGGTCGTGTCGCTCGGGCCCGGGGCGAGAGCTCTGCCTTCGGTGGGCTGCTTGACCACGCGACGGACGCGAGCTTCGTAACGCTCGGGCTTGCGGCGTTGTCCATGCAAGGAGCCGTTCCGGTAGCGCTTCCCGTGCTCGTGTTATTTGCTTTCCTGCAGTACATGCTCGACTCGAAGAGCCTCGCGGGTCGCACGCTCCGCGCGAGCTTTCTGGGTCGGTGGAACGGAATTCTCTACTTCGTTCCGTTAGGCGTGGTCGCGACGCGTGATGCGATCGGGGTGGCTTTTCCAGCAGACCAGTGGGTCCTTTGGTTGGGGCAGGCGCTCGTTCTTTCGACCCTCGTGTCGATGGCGGATCGCGCTTGGACGCTCTTTTCGGCGACTGAACCTTCGGGGAACTAATTCTTCGGCTGATCGGCGCTTTGCAGGTCTGCCCGCACATTCGCTTCGCGGGTCAGGAGTGTTCGCCTAGCGCCTTGTCTCGGCCTGGCGACCGCGTCTGATATTTTGCAGCCGCTGCCAGCGCTGCTTAATGAGACGCTGCCAGCCGCAAGTTCAGCATCCAGTGGAATCTCTCGGGAGCGCCCCCCGAACTTTAGTGGCTTAGGCAGCCTGCCCTGCCTCTTCGCCTCCGAAGAGTTCGCGGTTCGCACGGCGTAGGAAGAGCATTCCGATTGCGGCGTTGAAGAAGATGAAGAAGTTGTGCTGCACGAACCCGAAGGCTGCCATCTCGCCTTCGTTGCCCGGGAAGAGAAGCACCCAGAGCGTGATCGCTACGGTTCGCATGGGGCCGGGCGTAGCCGCCCCAAAGAATATGATGGGCAAGTAACCGAGCATCTGCGCCATCGACGCTTCGACGCCAAAGAGATGCAGAGCCTGCGTGTAGACGACGACCGCGCCGAGCAGCGCCGGCGATCGCAGCAGGATCACGATCAGGTACCTCGACGGCCCCGCTTCGCGGAAGCTCTTGAAGAGGGGCTTCTCTCGGAAGGCTGCGTTTTTGCCAAGCGGCCCGCGGAAGAATGCGATCCAAAGTGCGAAGAAGATGGCTGCACCGATCGCGATCGCCGGAATGAACGAAAACACGTCGGGCAAGCTATCACCCACCAGCATGTAGCCGACGGTCGCCCAGCTTGTTAGGTAGAAAAACTCGCAGAACATGATGAAGATCATGCTCGAGCCGACTTCCCATCCGGGCACGCCATAGCGACGGTTCAAATACAGCCCCATCGCTCCCTTCCCAACCTGTTCGTTCAGAATCGAAAGGATGTAAGAGCTGCCGCGGATCGGAAGGATGCCGGTGTAGCTGATAGGTACGTTGAACCACGAAATCACGCGCCAGACGACGAGCGAATCGATCAGGAAGAAGAAGATCGAGTAGGGGATCATCAACGCGAGCCAAGACGTCCAGGAAACGCGTCCGAAGATGTCGCTGAAATAGTCGACGAGAGTGAGCCCGTCTCGCGCGGCCGCACCGGAAATTTTCGTGTAGAGATAGGCGAAGCAGGCGAGCGTGATGGCCCAAGGCAGAAGCTGCTGCCATAGAGCGGGCTTGCCGGACGCGGGGGCTGCGTTTGAATCGCTTGCGGGCGTTTCGGGTACTGGGGGCGCGGCGTCGCTCATGAGTCCGTTTCCTTAGTTGGGTCTGGAGTTGGGTCTGGAGTTAGACCCGGGGAGCCGCGGAGAGGTCGTGGCTTTGTGGGCCGACGAAGTCCGCGAGGGTTTTGTCGAGGGGGGTGAGTTCAATATCGAGGGCCTTGCAGAAAGCCTCGGGATTCGTTCGATCGTCGTGCTGGAGAATGTCGAACATGGGACGACTAACGGGCGGGTTCGTTAAGAACCGGTCAAGAATGCCAACGGCGAAGCGGGCTAGGCCGACGGGAAGCGAGCTGATCCTGGGCTCATTCTTGTAGAGCCGCGCAGCGCGCAATGCGAGGTTTTTTTGCGTGAGACACTCGGGGCCACCGGCGTCGAGCTGCATGTCTCGACCCGGCGCTGCCACACATGCGGCGATTACAGCCGTCACGACATCTCGTGCATCGATCGGTTGCTGAAGGGTTTTGCCGCCTCCGACCAGGCGCAGATTGGTTGCCTGCGCTTGCTTTCGTAGAGAGGCCGAAGCCGGGTCGTCTCCGCCTAACACCATGGGGACTCGAATTACGGTCGTCGCAACGCGGCCATCAAGGAGCGACATCTCAGCTCGTCCCTTCGAGGCGAGGCAGGCGTTGTCGGAGCCCGGGGCGCTTCCTAGGATTGAGAGGTAGACGATGCGGGAAACGCTCGCTCGATTCGCTGCGAGCGCGAGGGCGTGACAAGTGTGTTCGTGGGCGTCGATATAATGCGTGCCCGGTGTTTCTTTGATGATGCCGACGAGATGGATGACCGCGTCGGCGCCTTCGAGGGCTGCTTCCATTTCGCGGGGGCTCGTGTAATCGACGATCTGAATCTTGGGGGCGGGGTCGAGGCCTAACGCCTCGACGGTGGCCTCCGCTCGTTCGGATCGAACGAGGGCACGGACCTTTGGATGACCCATGCCCGCGAGGCGGGTCAGGAGGGCGCGACCGAGTTGGCCGTTCGCGCCGGTAACGACGATAGAAAGAGGGGCTTCGGATAGGGAAGAGCTCACAGGAAGATCATAGTCCGTTCTGGCCGTGTGCCGAGTCACCGGAAAGGGAAGGTGTTCGCGTTCGGGTCCGAACGAACGCAGCTGCAGCGGCTAGGGCGAGTAGCCAGACGCCCAGGCTCGCCAGAGCCAAAGAAAGGCCAATCCCATTAGCTAGACGCCCGGTCAGCCAAGGGACGACGAAACCACCCAATGATCCGAGTCCGCCGGCGAGTCCAACTGCTGTTCCTGCGGAGGAGGGGAAGGCGATTCCGGCGAGACCAATCATGACAGGAAAGACACCGCCCAGGAAGAACCCGACGCCTGCCATAGCAACTTCCGGGGATCCTATCAGGCCGCCACCGAAGGCCATAATGAGGAGCGCAGCGACTGCAGCGAAGGCCGAGAGAATTCCGGCCCCGATCGGTCGAGGCGAGAATCCGATTGCGAGTCGTCCGATCAATAGGCCGCCCCAGAATGCGCTGATCGTTCGCGCGGCTCTTGCGGTGTCGAGGCCGAATTCAGTTGATGCATGGTCGACGACGAACAGGCTAATTGCGGATTCCACACCAACGTAGGCAAACGTTGCGACGCAGACGGCGGCGAGCGCGATGCGATCGTCCTTGGGCCGAAAACTCGCAAATGCCGCCGCGTTATTCGTCGCGGCCCTGTTCATTTGAGCTTTGGCTTTGCGATAATGCCGGGGCGCGCGCATAGGTACGAAGAGCGCGCCGACCATCAATAGAATGTGGGCGAGGCCGACCACGCGGAAGGTTTCGTACCAAGGCATGCCTTCGCTCGTGCGAGCAACCGCGAATAGAAGCGGCGTTACGCTTGCGGCGAGGGTCGCGGCAGAATGCACGAAGATCAGTCGACGTGGTGCCGAGGTCGAAGATTCCTCGACGATCAGTGCATTCAGAACGGTTTCGTAGAAGCCTGCTCCGAAGCCAATCGCGATCGTATGTGCGAGTAGAGCGGCGTAGCTTGTATTAGGGCCGAGGGTCGTCGTTGCGAGAAGGACGATGCCGCAGGCGGCAAGATACAGTGGTCTCCTCGGGAAGCGATCGATGATCGGGCCCGCGAGTATTATGCCGCAACCGAGTCCCAGGGAGAGCATCGACCCGAGTAGACCCAAGTCGGCGTAATCGAGCGATAGCGACTCGATGAGCTCGCTGCTATTCGCGCCGAAGAGCACCAGCAGAGCCCCGAAACCGAGGAAGCTCGCCACGGAGAGCACGGTCAGAGGGAAGGTGGGCAAAGCCCCCTCTACATCATGTTCAGTTCGAGCCGAGCGGCATCCGACATCATGTCGACGCTCCACGGCGGATCCCAAACGAGATCAAGAGAGCAGTCCTTCACGCCCATCACGTTTCGGACTTTGTCCTCCACTTCGGGAGGCAGCGTTTCTGCGACGGGGCACATAGGTGTCGTGAGGGTCATCGTGACATGGGCTTCGCCATCGTCAGTCACGTCGACCCCGTAGACGAGACCGAGTTCGTAGATGTCCACGGGGATCTCGGGGTCGTACACGGTCTTGAGAACAGCAATGATTCGGTCGCGAATCTGCATGGCGGGGCTGAGGCCCTTGCCTGCGTTGCTGTCCGGCGTGTCTGCTGCTTTGTTGACTTCCTGCTCTTCAGTCATGGTCTCTTCCGTCGTATCGGGAGCTGCTGCGCCCGTCAGTTTCGCTTTTAAGCGTTCGAACATGCGGTCCTGCTTTTTTTCGACCTATCTGAGAAGGGGCCGTCGTTTTTCCTATTCAGTATGTGCGGTTTGACCGCCGTCGAGTGCGGATTTGAGCGCATGCCAAGCGAGCGTCGCACATTTCACGCGCATGGGATATTCCCGAACGCCCGAGAACACCGCGAGTTTTCCGAGGCCTTCCGTATTCGCTTCTTCGCTCGGGGAGGAAGTAACGAGGCCGTGAAAGCGTTCAAAGTCGTCGCTTACCTCTGCGAGAGTTTTGCCTTTTACATGGTCTGTCATAAGCGAAGCTGACGCCTTCGAAATCGCGCATCCGGTGCCCTGGAAAGAGACGTCTTCGAGGGTTCCGTCGGGAGCAACCTTCGCGTAAAGCGTCAACTGGTCACCGCAGAGCGGGTTATGGCCGTCCGCTTCATGGCTCGCGTCTTCGATCGTACGAAAATTCCGCGGCTTCTTGTTATGTCCCAGGATCGTTGCCTGGTAGAGCTCTCTAAGGTCGTCCATCTATGGGCCTGTTCGGATCCGTTCTTGAAGGAAAGGGTTGTGGTTTCGCTATTTCTGGGAGCGTTGGGACCCTACGGTCGTCGGAACGCCCGGGAAAGAAGATATTATGCGAAGAGGTCCGCCGTCTTGATGAGTGCTTTGACTAGGCGGTCGATGTCTTCGCGAGTGTTGTAGAAGGCGAAGGAGGCGCGCGCCGTGGCGGGCACGCCCATTCGCTTCATGAGCGGTTGCGCGCAGTGATGTCCTGCTCGAACAGCAATACCTTCACCGTCGAGGCAAGTCCCGATGTCGTGAGGGTGGGCATCGTCGAGGACGAAGGAGATGACAGCAGCCTTCTCTTTGGCTTGGCCGATGATGCGAAGTCCAGGAACAGTGGCGAGTCGCTCGGTCGCGTAGACCAGAAGCTCGTGTTCATAGGCCGCGATCTCGTCCATGCCGATCGCCTCGAGATAGTCGATGGCGGCTCCGAAGCCGATGATCGAGGCGATGTCTGGAGTGCCTGCTTCGAATTTGTGTGGGACGGGAGCGAAGGTCGTGCCCTCGAAGGACACACTTTCAATCATGTCGCCGCCACCTAAGAAAGGGGGCATTGCTTCGAGTAGATCCATCCTGCCGTGAAGCACCCCGGCCCCACTGGGTCCAACAACTTTGTGACCGGAGAATACGTAGAAGTCCGCACCGATCTCATCCACGCTCACGCGCTGGTGGGGAACCGCCTGCGCGCCATCGACCAGCGTCGTGATCCCGCGGTCGCGAGCGAGAGCGACAAGTTGGGTGACAGGATTGATCGTGCCGAGTGCATTGGACACGTGCGTAAAGGCGAGGAGTTTCGTCTTCGGCCCGAGCAGGGACGTTAAGTGTGCGACATCGAGGACGCCGTCGTCATCAATCTCTGCGACGCGAATGACCGCTCCACATCGTTTGGCGAGCATCTGCCACGGAACGATATTCGCGTGATGCTCCATTTGCGTTAGGACGATTTCATCGCCTTCGGAGATGTTCTGCTCGCCCCAGCTTCGGGCGACCAAATTGATGGCCTCGGTCGCATTCCTGACGAAGATGATTTCACGTTCGTTGGCTGCGCCAATGAATGCCGCAACCTTGCCGCGGACGGCTTCGAATTGGCGGGTTGCCTCGGCGGAAAGGTGGTAGACGCCGCGATGAATATTTGCGTAGTGCGCGGAATAGAAGTCGGCCATCGCATCGATGACGACGCGAGGCTTCTGCGCGCTGGCGCCGCTATCGAGATAGGTGAGCGGTTGCCCGCGCATCTCGGTGCTGAGGATCGGGAACTCGCTACGGATCTTTTCGACGTCTAGCGTCATGCGGAATCCCTCCTTGGGCTCGACCCGGGGAGCATCGAACTAGGTGAAGACTGAAGCGAAGAAAGCGCCGCATCGACGCGCTCGCCCATGAGGACTCGTGTCGCTTCGTCTCCGACGCCGTCGACGATCGTCTGCGCGAAGCCGCGTGTCATCAAGAGGCGTGCGTCGGATTCGCCGATTCCTCGCGCTCGAAGAAAGAAGAGCGCCTCGGTGTCGAGTTGCCCGATCGTTGAGCCGTGGCTGGCTTTGATGTCATCTGCATAGATCTCGAGCTGGGGCTTCGTGTCGATCGAAGCGCCGTCAGAGAGCAGGATATTGGGGTTCGATTGACGCGCATCGGTCTTCTGTGCACCCGGCCGCACGATCACACGCCCGCGGAACACGCCCGCGGATTTGTCGCCGAGCACGCCACGGTATTCCTGGTCGCTGGAACAATGCGGAGCGGCGTGGTCGACGGTCGTAAAGTGATCGTGATGTGCGCTGCCGCTGCCCAAAAAGAAGCCATGCATGCGGGTCGTGGCTGCCGGTCCCTGAAGGTCGACACTGAGTTCATTTCGAACCAGGCCTTCGCCTAACGTGAATATGTGAGAATCGAAATGAGCATCGCGCTCAACCCGCGCAAAGGTCTGCGTGACGTGAATTCGCTTTGAGGGGCCCGACTGGCTTTCGATGAATTCGACTCGCGCGTTTGCGGACAGGAGGAATTCGGCCACGAGTCCCGTGTATCCAGGAGCCTCGCCCTTGACTTCGTTCTCGAAAAGAACCGCCGCTTCCGCGCCTTCGCCGGCAACGACGAGCAGGCGAGGGAATGAAGCGCTCGCCGTGCCTTCGGCTCCGGTGAGAGAGGTCGAGTACGAGACGATGCGCAGGGCACGAGCAGGTTTTGCGTTAGGGGCTAGTTCGATCACCGCGACGTCTTCGAAGAGCGCCCCGTTGAGCGCAACGAGTGCGTCAGTTTTCGAGTCGGCCAAGCATCCAAGGTTCGCGGCGACGAGCTGCGGAGCTTCCAGGGAAGCTTCGAGGAGCGAGAGGACGCGCGTGCCCTCTGGAAGCGCGGCCCGGTCTGCGGAAGCGCGGACCATTCGTCCGTCAACGAATACGAGGTCTGCGTCTACGTCCTGAAGCGAGTCAACGAACGAGGCGCTAGGCGCAGCCGTGTCAGTTCCGATCCGAGCAAAGTCCATTGCGCCGAGGGCAGAGAGGTTCGTTCCCTTCCAGCGTTCTTGTCGGCGACTGGGAAGTCCGACCTCATCAAAGGCTGCGATCCCTTCGGCGTGCATCGTTTCAAGACGAGTCGCGACCTCGGTCGCTGGGACGGAGCTAGCGCGTTCCGCGCCGATGTTTTTTCGCAGTCGTGCGAGTGAATCGACAGCCGCACTCATGACGGCGCCCGCCGCACTCATGACGGCGCCCCGGCGCCCGCGGCACCATTATTGGCGCCCGCGGCGTCATCGTCGATGCCATCGATCCAGCCATAGCCCTTTGCTTCAAGCTCGAGGGCGAGGCTCTTGTCACCGGACTTCACAATGCGGCCGTTTGAAAGAACGTGGACGTAGTCCGGGACGATGTAGTCGAGGAGCCTTTGATAGTGCGTGATGACGAGCATGGCGCGATCGGAAGAGCGCATTTGATTCACGCCGTTCGCGACGATGCGCAGAGCGTCGATGTCGAGGCCTGAATCGGTTTCGTCGAGGATGCAGAAGGACGGTTCGAGTAGAAGCATCTGCAAGATTTCATTGCGCTTCTTCTCGCCACCGGAGAAGCCTTCGTTGATCGCGCGACCCATCATGTCTTCGGGCATTTCGACGAGCTTCATCTTCTCTTTTAGGAGGGTGAGGAAGTCGATCGCATCGAGGTCTTCGTCGCCGCGGTGTTCACGAATGGCGTTTACCGCGGTGCGGAGGAAGTAGTTGTTGGCAACGCCGGGAATTTCGACGGGGTATTGGAACGCGAGAAAGACGCCTTCGCGCGCGCGAATTTCGGGGTCCATCTCGATTAGGTTTTCGCCGCGGAAGTTGACTTCACCCTGGGTGACTTCGTAGCCGGGCTTGCCGACGAGCACATTCGAGAGCGTGCTTTTGCCCGAGCCGTTCGGGCCCATGATGGCGTGGATTTCGCCGGCACCGATTTCGAGGTCGATGCCCTGAAGGATCGGGGTCTCGCCGGCGGTGGCGTGAAGGTTCTTGATGGAGACGAGCGGAGATACGGACATGTTCAAATTCCTGAGGAGCGGATGTAGAGGTTAGGTAGTAGGTCGAAGCTCGTGCGAGCGGTGGGCTAGCCGACGGCGCCTTCGAGACTAACGGCGAGAAGCGCCTGCGCTTCGACGGCGAATTCCATGGGGAGCTCACGAAGAACGTCCTTGCAGAAGCCGTTCACGATCATGGAGATCGCATCTTCTTCACTCATGCCGCGCTGGCGACAGAAGAAGAGTTGATCGTCGCTGATCTTGGATGTTGTAGCTTCGTGTTCGACCGTCGCGGTGGGATTGCTTGCTTCAAGATAGGGGAACGTGTGCGCGCCACACTGGTCGCCCATCAACAGCGAGTCGCATTGGCTGTAGTTGCGAGCGCCGTGCGCCTTCGGGCCCATTTTGACTAGGCCGCGGTAGCTCTGTTCGCCTTGACCGGCGCTGATGCCTTTGGAGATGATCGTGCTGGTCGTGTTACGACCGATATGAATCATCTTCGTGCCGGTATCCGCCTGCTGCTTGTGATTCGTCATGGCGACGGAATAAAACTCGCCAATGGATTCATCGCCGATCAACAAGCAGGACGGGTACTTCCAAGTAATGGCGGAGCCGGTCTCGACCTGGGTCCAAGAAATCTTCGACCGGAAGCCACGGCATGCGCCGCGCTTGGTTACGAAGTTGAAGATCCCGCCGACGCCGTTTTTGTCGCCGGGGTACCAGTTCTGGACTGTTGAATATTTGATCTCGGCGCGATCGTGTGCGACGAGTTCGACGACGGCTGCGTGAAGCTGATTTTCATCACGCTGCGGCGCGGTGCAGCCTTCCAAGTAGCTTACGTACGCATCTTCATCTGCGATCAGAAGTGTGCGTTCGAACTGTCCGGTTCCCGCGGCGTTGATGCGGAAATAAGTAGAGAGCTCCATGGGGCAGCGGACGCCCTTAGGGATATAGGCGAAGGAGCCGTCGCTGAAGACGGCGGCATTCAGACATGCGAAGAAGTTGTCGGAGTACGGAACGACCGAGCCCAGATACTTCTGAACGAGATCGGAGTGGTTCTCCACGGCTTCCGAGAAGCTGCAGAAAATGATGCCCTTCTTCTCGAGCTCGGCCTTGAAGGTCGTGGCGACCGAGACGCTGTCGAAGACTGCGTCGACGGCGATGCCATTGAGTCGCTTCTGTTCGAGAAGAGAGATACCGAGCTTGTCGTAGGTCGAGAGAAGTTCGGGATCGAGCTCGTCGAGGCTCGAGATCTTCTTCATATCCTTGGGCGCCGAGTAGTAAACGATTTCGTCGTAGTTGATCTTCGGGAAGGAGACCTTCGCCCATTCGGGCGCAGCACCGTCTTCTTCGAGCATCTCGCGGAAGCGCTTGAACGCCTTCAGGCGATAGTCGAGCAGCCATTGGGGCTCGTTCTTTTTTTTCGAGATCAGCCGGACCACGTCTTCCGTTAGGCCCGGGTCTGCGCGGTCTTCTTCGATATCCGTAACGAAGCCGTACTTGTAGTCTTGTTCCGCGAGCTTCTCGAGATCGGGGTTTGCGCCTGCCATTGCGGTGTCCTTAGCGTTGTTCTGATTGAGGAGGAGGTCGATTCGCTTCGGGCGATCGATTGATCTGGAGCATGTTGCTCGTCATTTCATTCATGCTGCGGTCGACGCGGCCGCCGACCAAATCCGCGAGCGTGATACCCGCGAGGGCTTGCTCGACGACTCGGGAGATTTGTTGCCAAGGCTCTCGCACGGCGCAGCCGGATTCGTGTTCGCATCGCGCAGGGCCTAGCGCGCAGTCGGTCAGTGCCAGCGGGCCTTCGAGTACGCGGATCATCTCAGAGACGGGCATCGAATCAGGCTCGCCCGCCAGGCTGTAGCCACCCTTGGAGCCGCGTTGGGAGATCAAGAGACCTTCTTTAGCGAGGACCTTCAGGACTTTGCTGACCATTGGGACTGGGAGCTCGGAACTGGCCGCGAGCTCTCGCGCATTCTGCGTCGCCCTGCTCGAGTCGCTCGCGAGCTCGGCCATCAGCACGATTCCGTAGTCTGTCGTTTTGCTGAGTTTGAACACTTGGTCTCCGCACGCCTGCCTCGTTCAGAGGAAGCGTCATCGTCGACGAACCCCATTTTGAGACGACGCGACTATATCGGACCAAATCGGTACTGTAAATATCGGACTCTTTCAGTCCTATATGCACATGCAGGTCCGATTTACGGACTTTTTCGGCATTCCGAGCCCTCCCCGCAGGGGTATTCAAAGCACGCTCCACAGCGGACCAAGCAAGCAGCCCTGGTTCGTTCCGTAAAAGGAGACCAGCGCTGAGCGGATCACGCGCCGTCGTGATCAGGCCGCTCGCCAAAATCTCACTTAGATCGATTGGGTCCATTGCGTGAAACGCGAAAGAGGGCTGAACACCGGCTGCCCATCGTGGGGCCAATCGACCGGAGGTGTTTGGAGTCGTCCGGGTTTTGTGAACCGCGATACACCTGCGCGCGAAAGCCACCCTAGCAACGATTTGATAGGTGTCTGGCTAATGTTGCTTGGGGCGTCGGCATTCTTTTCTGAATGGATGTTCGTAGCGCCCGGGACTGCCAGGCCTGCTAAGGCGACGTTCGAGAGATGTCCGGAGAATGGCTCTAGGGCTCGAACAAGGGCATCTGGTGATTCGACCGGCATGAGCCTGAGGAAACGACCGAGGGGAGCCGGACGGGGTTGCGCGTCGGATTCTAGAACGATTGTGTGATTAGGTGCCTCAACTAATACCCCCATTCCGCTGGCTGCACGCATCCTTGCTTCGGAGCGTTCGCTCGCGATTGAGGCGCCTTGGGAAGGAGGAAGGTCGCCTAACGGCATGTTGTGCGACAGCTCGGTGAGCCGCTCTGAGATTTGGTGGGCGAGCCGAGATGCGACGGTTTTGGGGACATCGACGAGATAGGCAACGACCGGCGAGAGGCATCCGGATTGGTCCCACCGTGCGAGGTCGAGAGCAAGTCCAGCTGCGACTTCCTCGAGCAACGGCTCGCTGTCCGCGATCTCGCGACCGAGGATCGCGATCGAGAAGCGATGGCCGTATCCCACGAATCGGTGGCTTGAATCGAGGCGAGACGAGATTGCAGCCAGGGTCTCATCGCTCCCCGTGGCGACGACGCACGGCGCTTCGAGGGCGATCGCGTATGCGGATAAATCAACGGCGGGGAACGAAACGGCTTCGAAGGCTCGCGAGAGCTCCGGGTCCGCCGCCTGAATCGAGCGCGCCAGAAGGCTGGCCGTAACGGGGTCCTTGCGAGTTTCTCTTAGAAGTACGGGGGAGCCCAGCACGAGAGGCAGTAGCGAGGAGAGGATCGTCGGCATTGGAATCGATCCCCCTGCGACGACCGTCGTCCAGTCGAAGGGCGCAAGCCGGGTGCCTCGGTGCGCCAGCTGGCTGCCCACCTCATTCTCAGCACAGGCGATGAACGCCTCGGGGGACCATCTGGTGAGGGCGGCGTCGAGGCCTTCCTGAATCGTGCCGTGGGTGAAGGGGGAGGCTGCCGCGAGCGATGTCGCGAGCTCGCGTCGCCATGGCGAATCGGGCGCGGTCCAGTCTCCGAGAATCTTGGCAACGCTTTCAAGGCGGTCTTCGAAGGTGCGATCGCGAAGAGCTGGGCCGGCTAGGCGCAATCGACCCTGAGCCGCTCGCACTCGTTCCGCTGCCTCGTCTGGCCAATCGATCTCGAGACGACTCATGACTCGACGCGCAGCATAGATGCGTCGAGCATGACATCGGTGGCAATCGAGCACCCCCGCGCTTCAGCACCAACTTCCCGGCCCGCGACGTCGAAGCCGATCTCCCTGCCGTCGGAATCAAGGATGGCGCGGCCGAGATCGGCAGTTTGGATCGCAGCGACGCTTCCCGTGTTCGCGAGGTCATGGATTACGATTTGTCCCAGGTCGCCTGCAGGAACGTCCACTCCCGATGCGGGATCTACGAAGCGCACGCGAGTCCAGGGGGGCGTTAGTTTTCGGCGGGGGCCATCGGGATCAAGGAGCGTGGAGTCATAGAACTGACTGCCAAGCTCTGTCATGCCGTATTGATTCACGACCGCCCGCTCGTCGAGGCCGAATCGTGATGCGATCGCGGTCCGAAGCTCTTCGCGCGGCACGACGCGACTACGGCCCTTGAAGCCACCGGTTTCCATTAGGCGAGACCCCGCAGGCAGGAGCCAGCGATCTGTGTCCTTCGTGTCGGCTAGTGCATCGAGTAGATGCACAAATGCAAAGGAGGTGCCCGCGACGATGAGCGGTTCGTTTCGACTCTGTGCGCTTCGAATCGCTTCGCCTAATGAATCGAGATCGAGAGATCCGTCGCGTAAGTCAAAAGTGCTTGTAGGGCTTCCCTCCTCGCGGCGAAGGACTTCGAACATATGGGTGAGCGAGGAATCCGGAGACTCTTCACCGCTCGGTGCCAAAAAGTGCATCTCGGGGCCGGTTCCGCATAGGTCGAGCATGAAATAGCGTTGAAGGCTTGCGAGCAGCGATGCTTCGTAGAGAACAAGGGTGTCGAGGTGAAGTTCGCCACGGCGGTCGA
>Ga0209711_10003600_pt1 | contig 13015 bp, 5 predicted proteins | sample ArcticOcean_MG_C_7_FD_187441 | JGI IMG/M metagenome (GOLD analysis project Ga0209711, IMG submission 187441) | Marine microbial communities from western Arctic Ocean - ArcticOcean_MG_CB11_88 (SPAdes) (version 2) | ecosystem: Environmental > Aquatic > Marine > Oceanic | place: Arctic Ocean... | reverse complement strand
ACTTTTGGGTATCAGTGTAGCGGGGTGTGGGGGGTTTCTTTGACCAGGTAGCTGTTCGTGTTACAGCTATTTCGCCGTAGTCGGGTATGTAAAGACTCGGTCTTGTTTTCATCAACAAAAAAGCACGTTTACCAACAATTAATTTACCTGACGAAATAAGGGGACAAGGTGTCCCTGAGATGAACAAAGACCGCCACACCTTAATGTCATCACACATGCGGGCAATACTGGCCACCGTCATCCCTAGCGTCGAAAGTAGGCGGCTGTCTTTCCGGCGGTTACAGTCGTCATCCTTTTGGTAACTACCTTTGGTATAACCGATTAAGCCTGTTTGAATGCTCGTACCGCTACCGCTCAGACAGGTTTCTGGTCCAGTGCTCATATACGACGGAGCAATAGCACTACCAACAGGCATATCACTAGAGCTACCAGCCCCGTTGTACGTGTTGGTCACTGAATCATCTTTACTCTGATTGTTTGAGCTAACAGTGCTGTTGTTGGTGGATGTGTTCAATGACCCCGTTTGAGTATTCTCAGAGTCATTGTCATCTCCCATCGGTTCTGCGTCTTGTGCTGTACAAAAAGAGCAAAAAGCAAACAATAAGAAACCTTTTACGATAAGTTTCATGTCACAGCCCTCGTTATTACTCGTCGACGACTTCCGCTTCAACAACCTCAACAGACTTACCAATCCTAGCAACAAGGTTCTCAATCGAAAGGTCGTGGATGGTCGCCTGGCGTTTTGCCTGAACAGCCATTTGAGTCGCTTGCTCGTGCAGACTTAACAGCTCTTTGGATTCATCACTTAACTCCGATACCGGGTATACAGTGTCGTTGATTGTTATGGTTTGTTCCGCTTGATCATTCGTGTTTTCTTCAGTCATGTTATTACTCCTAGCTTTTTTGGTTTCGCCGATATCGGCCTTACGGTTATTGTTGTAACTATTATATAGGTATTACCTGTTAATTAAACGCAAACAAATATCAAGGCCCGAAGACATTAAATCTGTAGGTGACTTCTGTTGATGTTGTGTAGCCTGTGTAAATTTTGTGCCTTGCGTAAACTGTTAGCTTTACGACCACGAAAGCCTCAGACAAATTGTTTGCTACGCACGTTATGACTGCTGTTCCCGCGGAACCATAACCCGTCGTAATAGGATCAGACGCCGTCTCCAGGTTATAAGATACTCCATTTAAAACAGCAGTAGTGGCGATCCCTCCCGCCAGTTCAGAATATATTTGGATGTCGTTTTTAAAAGCATAATCAACCAAAAACTCCATATCAGGGCCGTACCCCATCGCCCAATCATTTGTTGAAAAGGTAATCGTTCTAGTAACCGCTCCCGATCCTGTATCTACGTTTTCCACTTTGTTGCTTGGTGGGGTGCTGAAATATAACGATGTGCAGCAGTTATAAAAGTCAGCCAAATCAATAGTACCGCTCGTTGGAATTCCGTTATTATTTGGAGTGCCTGAACTAATATTGGGAACGTAAGTACCGCCTTTGTAATATCCCGCCATTGATGCTGTGCCATACGTCTGGTAGGTAGCAGGACCAAACAGCTTGCGTATGTTATCCAGCGATATGGCTCCACTTGCTATACCTAGCGGTATGCGAGTACCAGAGGACGGGTCAGCAATGGTGGCAATAGTGCTTGTATGACTGACGCTGTTAATCGTCACCGTCGCGCTTGTTGATGCGCCGTAGCCTGATGCCGATGTTCCGTAGACGTAGATAACCTGATTGTTACCGACTGTTTTGTTGGTGGTGGTGGGTGTACCGCCTATCGTCAGACTCGTTTTAGTTCCTGCGGTGCCGGATGCAACAGCGGTCACATTGACGTTGATTCCTGTGACTGTAAAGCTGCCTAGCGCGTATTCTTGACTTGGGTTGGCGTTTGTAATGCTATCGAAACTAAAGGCGGCAGGGGTGTTGTCTTCGCCTGAAATGATACTTAGATAAATAGTTCGACTTGAAACGCCAGAATGGGCGCATGTTATATCCACATTGCCTAGAGTTGGTGACGCTTTAATTGTCCTAGTGTTAGTGTTGCTCGGATACAACGACATATTAGATGCCGATGTAAACCGATTCGTAGCAAAACCGCTGACAGTAATTGTTCCACCATCACCTAGAAACGGGTTGTGGTAAATGGTTAGAACGTCACCCGCTTCCATAGTTAAACGGCTCCCGGAGGAACCGCCACCTAGAGCCGCGACAAACCCCGCGTCATCATCTACATAAACTGTAACCGAACGATTAGCCATTTTTTACATCCATCACGGAAAGTTAAGCGTTTATGTTAGTTATTCAGGTACTGGTGCCCAAGGCATAGCAGCTTCAGATACAGGCGTTATTTTCTCGTCAATTTGTTTTTGTATCTGAGCGTTAACATGCTCTTCATAACCCTCTACGACTACGGCTTGAATCCAAGCAATTACATTTGCTTCTGTTAAGTCTGCAAAGGCTGTAAAGGACTCTACATCTGCTGAACTTAAAGGGGTTGCTCCGCTAAATTCTCCAGTTTCAGATGAAACAGAGTCCGTTCCAATCTTTTTCCAGTACGTTTGTACAACTGCATCAGCATTACTGCCCTCAGTTTTTGTTTTAAGGGAAGTAATTTCCCATGTATAAGCTATTGCCATTTTATTTCTCCTTCTGAGAAAGTTTAGTTTCTAGGGTTTCGACCTTGGCGGTCAGTTCTTTTACTGCTTCAACTAGCAACCCAACCATGTTCCCATAAGCAACATTCTTTGGATTGATATCACCGTTACCATCTTCTGCGGTTTCAGATACAAGGCATTTAGTCAGGTCAACTTTTTCTACTTCTTGGGCTATTAAGCCTATGCTTTCATCACCTGATTCTTTCCATTTGAACGTGACACCGCGTAACTGTTTAATAGCATCAAGCGGGTTCTCAATGGTTTTTATATCAGTTTTTAATCTCTCATCAGAATAAGCCGTGACGTTGCCCGCGAAAGTTACGTTACCAGACCGATCCATAGTCATCTTGGCTGTACCCCAGCCGCCATTCCTATGTCCGTGATCTATCTTTATTCTGAAGTTGTCGTCTGTGTAACCAAAGCCAGCAGACCAAGTATTACTGTTAAAGGCAGTAGAGAATATAATGGAGGGTCTATCGGTGCCGACAGCGGCGGCTATTCTGTATTCTGCTATACAACCCCAAGAGTGGTTTCCAGTGTCATTTTGGAACAGACTTCCAATAGAGTTTGCGCCACTAGATTTAGTGACTGTTAAAACAGTACTGTTCGTACCCCCTAAATTAGACAGGCCAGCAGGGTTTACATAATAAGCAGAGTTACTTCGGTCTCTATATGACTGGAAGTTAGCGGTGCCTTCTGAGTATGTGTGACTACTACCAGAATACCAACCTAGGTAGATATTGTTCCCATCAGCAGGGTCCATATATATGTGCGTACTACCCGCTCTTATTCTGGGGTAGGCCGCATAACCAGCCGCACCCCCGATCTGAACACCACCAATAGTAGCTGTACTAAGGATAGAAGAGCTGGCAGGGTCTACATAAAAAGCAGTGTCGTTTCGATCATAATACTTTAGAGCGGCTATAGCACCACCAACTTGGGTAGTGCCAGTGTTGTACCAAGCAAGGTAGAGAAGGTGCCCCGTTTTTGCATCAATGTGTAAATTACCATTCGATGTGCATACTGTAGCCATCGCGGTGCCGCCAGCATTACCACCAACCTGTAGAGATGCACTGTAACCAGTATTAGGGCCAAATTCTAAATGCCCCTTAACTCTTCCTGCATCGGTATTATGGTTGGGGTCTATATAGAATGCAGTATCATCGTTATCGTAGAAGATAGGCGCTCTTTTCGAGCCTGCCGATATAGAGATACCATCCTCGTCAAAGGAGTGTTCTACTGTAGTCCATCCACTATCTACGATCTCCATCTTAGCGGTGGCTGTACCACCAAGCTGAACCGTCAATACACCTAAAGACCTATCAGCGGCTCGGCCTATCCATGCTTCGCCTGTGTTGTTTTGGCTGTTGGCGAAAGCACCCACCTTTATCTGACCATTGAATTCTACTGACTTGTCGTACTTCAAAGTCATAACACTAGTGGCACCACGACTAGAGTATAAGTTTAAATAGCTGTAGAACCTGAGCTGTGTGCCGTTAGTCTCACCAACATGCGTTCCACCGGGATAATTAAACGCGTGGTTGTTATCATTAACCCCCGCGAAATATAGCTTGGAAGCATTTAAGGTCAGACCACCACCCACAGCTAGAGCATTGACATTGGATGTACTTGCAGGGTCTGTGTAATAGGCAGTGTTATCATTATCGTAATAAATCGTCGCGTAGGAAGCGGCATTTCTTTGGACTGATGCTTTGGTATCAGAAGCGGCAATAGTTTTAGTTACGTTTTCAAAAGTAGTTGCGAAAGTAACATCCCACCCATTATCCCAAGTGTCTGCGTTAACGCTAGAATAACCAACAGTACATTCTGTAATTGATACTTGTGGGTATGACCACGTTGAGTTTGTTTCACCAATATAAACACACGCTTTAGAGTTTGAGTCGTAGCCAAAGCGAATGGCGTAGGTTTTAGTATTTAATGGTGATGTAACTATGTACCCATAAGCATTGTGCGCCCACGTGAGCCCAGAGGGGTAGTTATATCCGCCAAAGCAAAACTCAAATGATTTGTTAGTGTCATACTCATATACGATTCCTTTAATTGTAAGCATTCCATTTGTCATTCCAACAGGTAGGACTATCTTAATCCCGCCAGTGGCTGAACTTGCACCTTGCGCATGCGCACCGCCTCCGGGCATTACTATGCGAACTGTTCCTCCAGTGGTTGTAGACGAAAGCGCAACATTGTTTTGGAGGGGTAATCTGCTATGAATCTCCGCAATACTAAATCTTGAGGTTTGCGCGTTATTTGTGTAATAACTAGTATCATCTTTATCGTAAAAGATTGGTGTTCGCACAGAGGCACCAGCATACAAATCATTATTGACATAAACACCTCCAGTTGTCGCAGTTCCTCCAACGGTCATTAACAGTTGCTCACCACCGTTGCCGTGGCCTGTGTTGTTCGTGTCGCTTGTAGGGGAGTTCGCGTAGAATCTAATTCCACCATAAGCCGCACCTATACGAATACCCGTATGATAACCAATGATTAAATCAGAGTAGTTAGGGCTAGACCAAGCTCCGTTTGCAACATCCTTACCCATCGAATAATGGTTGGCACCAAAAGTAGCTCCACCGCCTCCACTATAGAATGTAGTTTTCCAAGCAGACCCTAGAGAAGTATGGCCGCCTTTAAGTACATAGTTGCTTAATGAAGTGTTAGGCGCATATCCACCGGAAGCATGGTTACCCCAGCCGTAAGCTGTGTTCCAGTTAGTAGAGTTATTGGTAAGATTGCCTGCGTTCCATATAGCCTGACCACGCCATGTTGGACTAGCATTACCTGACCTCAAAGAAAGAACATCTGACGTAGTACTTCCAGAACTGCCCCTAACAATTAAATCAACATTGCCTGAAGCAGTCGTTGAACCCTTCCAAGTCTTTATATAGAGTCTATGGTGCATTCCGTCAGTATCATTTTGCTGGAATCCAACTTGAATCTTCCCGCCCGAAGTACTGTTTTTAAAGGTTAGGCCTTCAGATGAGGTTGTGTTGTATTGTAAATTGAGTATGCCTGTAAGGGTGCCGCCAGATAGAGGTAAATGACCTACTTGAGAGTAAGTGTAAGCTGAGTCGTAGTTAGTTTTATTAGTAGTTGTTAAGGTGCTTGTATCCCAAATGGTTGAACTATTCCACTTCAATACACCAGTGGAGTTCATATTTAAGTACTTACCGATTGAGCTACTAATATGGAAACCGATACCTACTGTTGTAGAACTTCCTCCATACGAGTCTAATCTAATGTTTGCATCTGTGTAATTAGTTACATTATCCTTACGAGCATATAACGTATTTGTGAGCGTCCCACCAGCGAGAGGTAATGCGGCAGTGGCTGTAGTTGTGGTACTGGTCAGAACAGCATCGCGTGTTGCTATGTCTACTCCATCTACGGTTCCAGTTACGGCAATGTTGCCAATTACACTAAGGGCACCGCTATCAATAGTTCCTGCAAAAGTTGCGTTTCCAGTAGTATGGTTTAGCGTTAGGAATGGAGTACCCCAAGCTGTAAAAGTGTCAGGATCGTTTGAAGTGCCGCGATAACCAATTACAAAATCATCTATAACGGATGATGGGCTTGTTCCCGGACCTACTTGCCAAGTGTGGCTTGATGCATCAGTTGTAAATAAAATGTTTGGCCTATCGGTTCCTACCACCGCATCAGTTCTAAACTCTGCGACTACTCCATAACTGTGATTAGACCGAACATTGACAAATCTTGCGGCTGGGTAATATATGCCACCAAGGGCGTAAGTATTTGATACCGTTAAAAGTCCATTAGTGTCAGTTGGAGCGCCACTTATAGTAGCACCACTCGATGAGATAGTGCCTGCAAAGGTAGCCGCATTATTTCCATCAAGCCTTAAAGCAGTTGACGCGGTTGATCCATCATAAGTCTGAAAAGATAGTGAATAGTTATTAACTAAGCCCTCAACAATTCTTGCGTCACCGTTAGCCCAATCAAGCATCCCTCCGCTTGGTAGGTCGTACTCAGTTGCGTATACTTTGCCTCCGATAGTCACGCCTGTAGTGGTAGTTGATAAGCGCAATACATTAGATGCATATAGCTTTACAGAGTGCGTGTTTGAATTACTGCCAGTGTTTTCCGCAACAATGATATTGTAAGCACCGCCAGTGCCGCCTTTAAGGTGTAACCCTGCATAAGCATTCCATTTTATGCCATCAAAGCCTGAATTAGCCGCACCTTTAGTCGTTGGGCCACCGTAGTAATCATTCCATAAGACATGGTTCGCATCTACCGAGCCAGTAAAGAAAATTGCACCATTAGTAGATGCTCTATTAGCCCCTAATAGTCCATTTGATACAACGCTTGAAAATGATGCAGTTGTTCCTGATAAACCACCTGTAAGCGTTCCTCCCGCTAGAGGTAAGTGACCAACCTGAGAATAGGTATAAGCTGTGTTCCAGTTTCCTGAGTTGTTAGCGAAATCACCAGCATTCCAATACTTGCTACCAGCGTTATCGGCAGTACCCTTCCACAAATCACCGTCTGGCCCCATCCATGCGACAGTCGCACCAGCACCGCTACCGAATGCAACACCACCATTTCCGGTGTAATAGTTTAAATATGTAACGTGACCAGACGCACTATCTATATGCAGATTGCCGTTAGTAGTTTTTAAAGTTGATGTTTTGTTGGCTGTTGAGCCGTGTAGATTAAGAAGACCCTGAACAGTTGTAGCCGCAACCCCCAAATTGACAGTGTTAATCTCAAGCGGCTTGTTCATCGTCCACTTATCGCCAACAGCAATATACTTTAACTCAGCGTTAGCACCGTCAACCGTTAGGCCGCCAGTGTTAGCCGCAGCCGCGTTAGCCGCACCTTTCGCAACGGTGATGTTAAGATCGTCTACGTCAACTGTCGTACTGTTGATGGTTGTAGTTGTTCCGTCAACTTGAAGGTTTCCTGCAATAACGACCGTCCCAGTATCGTTACCATGAGCAGCAGGGTCGATTGTGAATGTACTAGGGCCACGTAAATAGCCGCCAAGAGTTACATTGTTTAGGCTTTGGTTTTGATTGACTGCTAGTGTGAAGTTAGCGGCACCGGAAGTCTGGTTTGAGCCGCCCGTTAAACCACCATTAGCCGCTGTAGTAATGTTGACTGAGGTTATATCAGCCGCGCCTACGGTCTGAGCAGCGCCACCATCAACGACGAAACCACCATCAGAGGTGTTGTCTGTTATCTCAAAGGTACGAGAGTTTGTGCTACCAACTTTGATTGACGCGGTGTTATAACCGCTACCGTCAGTTGTTCTCATGAACGTCTTGAAGTAATAAGTGCCCGCCGCGAGGCTGCTTATCGTTGCAGACAGCACCACTTGACCGCTTGCTGAAACATCCAGGTGGTTAGTCCGAACATTCGCTCGCGCCCGCCACTGACCATTACCTTCAGGATCGTAAAACCAAAGCATCCCATCTTTCACATAATCGGTTGCCTGGGTAAACCGAGTGTAATTAGCCGCTCCTGATGTAGCTGCAGACGCTAGGGTTCCTTGTGTGACGGTGAACCCGCTTGAGGTGTGGTAGCGAATCATCATGTCAAATGAGTCGACAAGTTGAGCTTTTGCAGCACTGATGGCAGCGGCTTCGGATGATGTAGATGTTCCAACGCCCGTCCATGAGGAAACTGTTTTAATAACTTTAACCGTTACATTAGAAGTCTGGCTGACTACGATTTCAACTTCGTCAGAGTCATTGTCCAGGGCTTCTGAGTATGTAGTAACTTTTACGCCTTCCGTACTAGACGCGATTTGGGTCAAGGCTAAAGGCTGAAACCCACCAACAGTGGTGTAAATGAGGTTATCACCAGAGTCGTACAGCGAGAAATTCCTAGCTTCTACGTGACCATCGGAGCTAACGACAAATGTATTCTCACCCCCATCTACTCCCGTAAACAATCGTTTAGCCACACCGCTACTAACAGGTGCGCCGCCCGCCATCGTTACCGAGTCAGCACCAGTACCAACGGTGACGGAGTTGGCTGTCAGGTTACCCGTGATAGACAGGACCGGGTCGGTCGCGCTTGCGTCAAAAGATAGTTTGTCAGATAGGCTGAACTTACCGTCAGAACCTAAGTAGAATCCTGTTGTTGAACCTTCGTAAGTACCCGCTCCTTCATACAGCTTAGTAGCATTAATTGTTATCCCCGCTACATTGCCACCATGTAGATTACCCGTTGTGATCGTACCCAGGTTGGCGTCTATAGCGGAAAGACTATTAACAGTTATGTGGTCAGCACCGATACTGCCATCAACAATTAAATCGCCCGACAGAAAATTGTCAACGGCGGCGCCCCAGGCTGAAGAACCACGAACATAAGCTGCTTGAGTATCAGGTGTTGTTGCTGTGTTTGTTACGATTAACTGATCATGCTCAATGGGCGCTCTATCAAACTGTGTTGTAAATACTGAATCCGATGGTGCAGCCACGCTAGTGCCGGTTGCTATCGTGTATCTAAAAAAGCTTGCGTATTTAACTTCAGCTTCTTGTTGAGCCGTGGCAATTGCTGTGTCTTGAACAGTCGTCCACTGGTCGGGGTCCGTGGTGGTGTCCCAGACGTAGGCTTTGTTCCCGTTACCAGTGTCAAACCATTGATCGCCTGAATTATAGTCCGTACCACTAGGAGCGGTATTTTGCCTATAGATTACGGTTGCAGTCGCGCCTGTATCAATCCCACCAACTTTGGTGCCCATAACAGACACTAACGAGGGAATAACTTTGGTGGTATAGACGTAAGCCGAAGGCATTGACGTACCGCTGACTGAAACTAATATATAACGCAGTCTTATGTCATAAGTAACCCCATCCAGTCCCACCGCAAATTTAACGGAGCTTTCATTGTCAAGGTCCGAAACAGTCACAGTGTTGTAGTTGTTTTGGTTCTGTACACTCCACGATATCTCTACTCTATCCGCTTGATCTGGAACATCCGTAAACGGGACTTTCAGCATAATGATGGCGGTGCCGTCACCCTGTGTTTCCGTCGATGTCAGTATCGTACCGAAAGCGGGGTCGGCTGGTGCCTGGTTTACCCGCCCAGTGTCCCAATTTAAACCTAACGGCTCATTACCACGCGAGGCGTTCCAGGTATAAACAGAGGAGTCATACTCACGGAGCGTTAGTGCAACATTCATTGTTTGAAGGTTTAACGCTACGGTTTGTACTCGGAAGTATTTACCAGCATAACTTGCTGAATCATAGGTCAGCGCAATGACATCGCCAGGTATCAAAGCTAACGCCCTAGAGCCGAAATTACCACCCACGGTTAAACCGCTGCGACCATCCCTGACTATAAATTCAGCAGTGTCCTCCGCTTGGTATAAATCTGTACAGCCGTCTATCGTGAAAGTGCGGTGTATCTTTTCGTCCTGGTCTTCCGCTAAATAAGCGTTATAGGCTGTTGATCCAATTTCTGGCCAACTAACCTGGTCCGTTTTATAGTTTTTATTTGCGTTAGTAAACTTAATCGTCGCACGGTTCATCCGCTGGGCACGATCACCATCACTTATGTTCAATCCACCAATGATGTCGTCATCGCCAAGAGATAAAACAGAAGACGCGACGTCAGCCATAGTGACTGTATATTTACCGTTGACGTAGACTAAATTGGCTTTAAAGACATTGAGTATCTGCTGAATGTTATCCAGCACTTCTTTCGCCCCATCGATAGCGGTGTTGATTCTGTATCGTTTTTGTTTGTTGTTGGCTGCTTGGTTTGGTCGGTAGATAGGAATAACATCGCCAACAGGTACGTTTACTTCATACTCTCCATCTAAAATATCGGCGAGAGTTATGGGTGCGTCTTCTTCGTTAATTAGCCGCGCCGGTACGTCAACAAGCACATCACAAGAGTTAGCCGCTGTCATGATGGCCGCTAAATCAATAGTGCTGTAAGCTAATCCTCTACCGTATTCGGTGTTTGTTATGTAGTCTAGCAAGCAGATTGCTGGGTTGTCCGTCCATACCCAAGTAGAAGGAGTCGCTTGGCGGTGGCTACCGCTACCACCTGTCACAGTAGAGTCTAAACGCGGATCATACAACAAACGCCCTTTGACTAAGTATTGCGTCGATGGTTCGCCTTGGAAAGCGGGGTGGTTTTTATCTAAATAAAGACGCTCAACAGCGTAAGCAACACCCTTACCCGTTTTTGTGTTGTCCCACTGAAAAAACTCGGAGTAGTTAGCAAGCCTACTGTAGTGTTGGCCCGCTGTCGGGCCTTTAGAAATAGCAGAGCCAAAATGGAAATTATGATCATAACCAAAACGTGGTGATCTGAAGCCTTCGCCATCGACCAGTATATTGGTTATGTCTTCTATTGGACCGTTACACAGTGTGACCACTCGGTAAAAATACCGCTTTGCGGTTTTCGACTCAGTGCTCGTTAAGTCAGCGCCCGTGGCTCTAGTCTTAATAACAAAGTTAGACAACGAAAGCGGAACTCTTCGACCTGATATACTTTTCCATACAGTCGTGGAACCTACCAGGGCTTCACCGTAAACAGTATACAAAGATCGATTACTGTTATGTCCTGACAACTGGACCGCAGCCATTTCTTCCGCTTGTTTAGCCGCCATCTTCTCGGCTTTCTTCGCTTGCATGTAACTTGCTGCGCTTGTGGCGACGGCAATGATTGCTGCAATGATCGCAAAAAGACCCATCTTATATACCCCATTTTAGTGGTAATTTATCTTGTGTGGAAAACTCAAAAATAGTGTCACCGTCGTACACTTCTTGTTGAGATGAGGAGTTTGTAAAGCGACCGTTTACGATCTCAAAGGTTGACCAGTGGTTAGTCATTTTGATACTAAAGTCAGACGTTGTACCTGTTTCTGAAAGTGCCCAGGTGTCTATGATTCCTGTGTACATTTCTATCACAGATGCACTGTCAAGTAGGGCGTAGTCGTCGTCTAGGAACGCCAAGTAGAGCGTGGCTGACTTACCGACATGTGCGTTGTTGTAGTACTGCGTGTAAGCACTCTTATCAGCGCCAGAAAAGGTGAGTGTGTAGCTGTTAACTTCTATTGCTGTTGTTCTGTTGACGTTGCTGGTCTTTAACAACAGTCCATCTGTCGCGGAGTAGGTGGTTCCCCCGAATGTAATAGGCTTATGATTATCGGTTACGCTCATCCCGGTACCGGGTAAATCCGCTAGGAGTGCAACCCTGTAATCTGTGGACGCCAGAGCTGTACTTACTGAGGATGGGATAGTAATCATGTTTATTCCTTAAAACGGTGATTGTCGCGTGTTCTCAGAAGCAATTGACCGCATCATGGCCTCTAGTTCTCCGCGCCGTGAAGCTAACGCTGAGACGACCATATCGGGGTCACTTATACCATTCACTTGTAGTGTAATCGGCTGCTCACTGCCACCCGATCCACCTTTTCCATTTGTTGCTAAGAACTCAGTTAAGTCGCGGTTAGCTCGACTACTGACTACTCGCTCACCACGTTCTAGCATGTATGTTCCAGTGCTTGGTAGTGAGTCCATTCCGTCGTGTGCCTGGCCCTTCATTATGTCACGAATAAGCAAAGCAGTGGAGGCTGTAGTGATTGCAACGCCTGGTAAATTGTAAGGGAAGGGCGCAGAGTTCCACGCTTTCATGATAGCTGCTTTACCCTCAATCAAAGCTTCTTTCATCATGATGCCTTTGCGGATGTGAGAGTTCTTTTTGAGATTCTTGAGGCCTTTCTCCAGTACTTCCTCAAAGGTATCGTACTTCGCAATCATACCTTTAACTGTCAGATTAGCAGAGGCACCCATTTCTTTAAACGTGTCTTGGATGCGTCCAATCGCGGCAATCCACCGATCAGCCCAAGTCATATCACCCAAGGCCTCGCCGCCACCCTTAACAGCTTCAGCGTCTGGGTCAATTTCACCTTTTAGGGTAGCCCAGAATTTAGCGAGCATCGGGTTTGACTCCATGATTTTGGTAAGGATACCGTCAACACCAGCGCCAAAGCCTTCGACCATCCCAGCGAACATGCCTCCTTCACCACCTTCACCGCCGCCGCCAGGCAGTAACCCGGAAAACTGACTTTTGATCTTGTCAATGATCCCAGTAAACATCCCCTCACCATCAGTGGTTGCGTCTATAGGGCTGACAAAGCCGCTTACGGCGTCCTCAACTCGCTTCTTAGCCGCCTTACTTTCTGCTTCAAGCTTGGTCAGTTGCTTCTCAAGCTCTCCTCCATTATTGTTTTGGAGGCTATCGGCAGTCTCATCCATACCAAGCTTGCGAAGAACAGCTGCTATTGCGTTTTGTATTTTAGAGAAAAATATCTTTCCATTTAATAAGGCTTTCTGAAACCCTA
>Ga0209711_10003596_pt1 | contig 13027 bp, 8 predicted proteins | sample ArcticOcean_MG_C_7_FD_187441 | JGI IMG/M metagenome (GOLD analysis project Ga0209711, IMG submission 187441) | Marine microbial communities from western Arctic Ocean - ArcticOcean_MG_CB11_88 (SPAdes) (version 2) | ecosystem: Environmental > Aquatic > Marine > Oceanic | place: Arctic Ocean... | reverse complement strand
CGCAGCGAAACGAGGTGGATGCGCGATTTAAATTGGATTGCGAGGTGGACTGTGGTGTTGTCGGTGCGTTTGGTTCAATCCCTGAGCTGGGTCTGAGTCCACGGAGCGAAAATCTAGCATGGCGCCAATGTGCCGCTGAATGACCGGGAAAGTTCGGTCGCAAAGGTGCAACTCAGATGCAATTCGCTGGGTATTGGCTCCGCCTTGCGGTTCAAACCGCAGATTCGCGCAGGCCGTTCGCGAAGCGCCGCGCCTCTCCGAGGAGGCTGCTGTAGCGATTCGGGATCGAGAGCATCTTCGACACAACGGACTTGGCCATCAAAACGCCATCCGACTTTCGGTGCAGGTCGAAGCTCAATTGCAAACGAAGTGCGTCGGTGCGCAAGCCGCGTGGCTTTTTTGCCGGTTGATCGAGGTCGACCGCCGCAGCGCTTACGTGGACAAGGACTTCGTCCGTTTCGGCGGCGTTGGCGAAGAAGTACGAACGTCGTCGTTCGGTGGAGAGATAGCGGGTCAGCGGCTGGGAGAAGGGGCGATCCAGGTTGCGCAACAAAAATATGCGCTCGGCATAGTTCATCATGGCGACGTACCGCGCGAAGTAGAGCAGACCGGCGCCATTGACGTCGTTTTCGAGTTGGATCGCGTATGGGACCGGACTTGTGTCGGAGGGGACAATCGGGGTTAAACGCGCTTCGTCGTAGAAGGGTTCGATCTGGCCTGACTGCATTACCTGGTCGTGTTCGACGATGCCGAGGGGCTTTTCTTTTGATGCGGGTACGTCTTTGTCCTTGATGCCAGCGGGACTAAACGTCTTGAGACGGCTGTTGTCGGCGAGTCGAGCCACGATGGCGTTCGTCATGCAGATGTAAGTCGTGTCTAGGTTCTCGAGGTCCGCCTTGGTCGATATGGCGGCGACGGTTTCTTCGGGAACCTCCTTTTTGTCAAAGAGTGTCCAGCCTTCGACAAAGTGCTTTGCGTAAAACTGGACCGCTCCCCGGGCGTGTACGACGTCGCCTTCCTGGAACTGCGCAATGTTCCCGTCGCGACCAAAACGAGATTCGACCTGGATCACCGAGGCGTAGAGCCGCTCTCCTTCCTCACTTGTGAGCAAATGGGAGGGGCAGTCCAGCGCATTTCCGAGCTGCACCCACTGAAACTCGGCGTAGAGTTTGAGCAACTCTACTTCGGAGAGCTGATCGGGGACCATGTTGGGCATGCCGACGGTGAAACTGAGCTCTGGATAACGATGCATGAAAGTGGCCTTTGGCCCCGGAAAACGCGCAGAGTATAGAATTCACTATTCCGCTGCCATGACACTCGTCGTCCCGGGGAAGCGGGCCCGCCAGGGTTGCTTCGCGCGTGACCTGTTGACGTAGGCCGCTGGGCAGAGGATAAAGGGCGATATGAGATTTATCGGTAGGCATGCCACTGCTGCTTTAGCGCCCATGCTCGCGATTGTGACCTTGTTCACGGCCATCGGCTTCGCTGCGTCAAATCGTGAACCGAGTGAGGGGGGAGCGGGTGTTGTTCAGGCTGACGCCCGGCCGCTTGCCGAAGAGTTCGAGAATCCTGCAGCGCTTTCGGGGCGTGAAATCTATAAGCGGCTGCTTGCGAACAAATACCGTCGTGGCGTACAAAAACTCAAAATTATTTCTTCTGATCCCGGGGGCAGCGAACAAACGACAGTCTTCGAAGCCAGCCTTGAAGACCATCGCGATGAAACCGGCGACCCCGTCGACGGCTTAAATGCGAGCGTCCTCATCGAGGTGTCGAGTCCGTTTGATATGCGGCACACCACCTACTTGATGGTGTCGAAGGAACCCGGTCCGGATGACGAATTCATTTATCAACCGAGTAACCGGCGAGTGCGAAGAGTTGACCTGAAACGTACGCCGCTTCTCGGCACCGACTACACGTTCGACGATCTCGCGTACCACGACCTTGATGGCGCCAGGTACAAGCGGCTTCCGGATGAAGTCTTTCAGGGCGTGCCTGTTTTCGTCGTCGAGGCGATCGTGACCGATGCGCGATCATCCGTTGCGCATCGCAGTGTTAGTTATGTCGAGCAGGAGCACTACGTGCCGGTGCGCATCCGCTATTGGGATGAGTACGCCGTAGAAATTAAAGAGATGACCGTCGAGGTCGACTCGATCGAAGTCTTTCACACGACCTGGGTGGCAAGGCGCTCGCAGATGAAAGATCTGCTGCAGCGGACGAAGTCAAAGTCCACGGTGCTCGAGTTGGATGCGCACCCGAACTTTTCACCCATGTTCTTTAGTGTGCGCAGGCTTTCGCAAGGTCGGTGAGATGGGGACCACGCTCGCAGGGTGCGAAAGAACTCCGGACCGAGTCCAGTGCGCGGGTTTTCGGATCGACGGATTGATCGAAGGTCAACCTAGCAAGCCAGCAGTGCTGGCCGTCGAGACGGGGGAGCACTGCTAGCGGTCGAGTCGAACCAACATCGCGGGCAATAGCAGTAGGTCTGTCACGAGGCAGACCCCCATGGTGAAGGCGGTCAAGATTCCAAACTCCTGTAAGGTCGCGAAGCCCGAGATCAGGATCATCGAAAAGCCTACGACCAACATGATGCTGGTGAGCACGATGGGGCGGCCCACGTTTTGGATGCAGTGGCGAGCCGCTTGCTTGGCGTCGCGTCCAAGCTTTTTTTGTGCCTGATACGCGACGAGAAAGTGCATCGTGTCGTCGATCGCGATGCCGAGTGCGATGCTGCCGATCAAACTCGTCGGCAGAGAGAGCGGTGCGATCCCGGTTCCGAGCGTGCCGAAAAAGATCAATACTGGCGTGATGTTGGGTACCATTGCAATAAGGGCTACTCGAACCGAACGAAAGGTTGCGCAGATCAGGATAAAAATCGCGAGTGCGGCGAACCCTACCTGGGTGGCTTGGTTTTGCGCGATGCCGTCGGCACTGCGATTGAGCAACACCGCGTTGCCGCTCACCGCCGTTGCGAACACTGGCGGGAGGTCGGCGTCGAGTAGCGCTTGCCGAATGTCGGCCTCGAGACTTCGAATGGCTGCTGACCCGGCACGCCCGGTGCGCACAATCAAATTGACACGGCTGTGGTTCGAAGTCGTAAACCGACGAAGCTCACTCTTTGGCAGAATGAAGGTGGCCTCTGCGACTGCCGCACGTGAATCGGGGATTTGTCCTTCACTCTGTGGCTTGCCCTCCATCGCGCTGGTTGAAAGCTTGACGAAGTCCACCGAGCTCAAGACCTGTTGAACCCCCGGCAGGTCTTCGAGGCGTCGCTGCAACCGTTCGATCATGCGCAGATGATCGGGCTCTCGGAAGGTGCCCTCAGCGGGGCCTTTGACCATGACGTAGATCGGCACGGTACCGGTGATGAGATCATTGACGGCGGCAAAGTCCGTTCGCACTTTCGAATCTTGTTTGAAGAACGTAATGACGTCAGTGTCGATGGTGATTCGCGGGATCGTGGCGATCGCGATCACCGTCGCGACAGCCCAGAAGCTCAGCACCAACGAGGAACGGTTGACGGCAAGGTGTTCGAACGTCGCGAGGATTCGTGCGAGCCGAATGTTGAACCAGCGGCTTGCCGCCGTGCCATCGATTTCGGCACTCTTGTGTAGCGGCAGAGGAATCAGCGACATCGCGCTCGGAACAAAGGTGAGCGATAGCAATGTCACCGACGCCACGCCCAAGATCGAAAACCACCCGAGTTCGTTGGTTGCCGGGATCTCCGCCAAGAGCAACGCTGCAAAGCCGATGCACGTCGTGAGTCCCGCCATCAAGACGGGGGTCCGCGCGTAGCGGAGGCAGGCGAGGGCGGGAGGGTCGTCCCCGCTTGTATTTGCAGCATGCACTTCGAATCGTGCATAGACGTGAACGCCGTATACGCTGCCGATGCAGATCATCATCGAGCCGAGCACCAGGGTGATGAGGTTGACGTCGATTCCCATGGCCGCCATGGCACCGAAGACCCAGAGCGTCGACATCACGCATGAGGTGAGCGGGATCAAAACGCCGAAGATCGAACCGGTCATCAACCACATCGTGAGCGCCGCGACGCCGACGGCGACCGGGATCAGCCGAACCAAGTCACCCACCATGGTGTGATACGCCTGGGCGCGCACGTGTGGGCGACCGGCGACGTAAAAGCGTCGTCCGTCTCGGGTCTCTGCATCGAGCAACGCTGCGATCTTGCCGTCGAGGTCGAGGTGTACGAATTCGGCGTCGGTCATTGGGCGGAAGGTGAGATTGATCGCCGACGCGCGGCCATCGCCTGAGATGAGTGTCTTGCGGTAGAGCGGGTCGGCGAGCGCGCGTTTTTCGAGTGCCGCGATCGAAGCTTCGTCTTCAGGGACGCGGTCCATGAAATTGTCGACCCGAACCATGTCCTCGCTCGCGACGAAGCGAATCGAGAGCACTCGGGCCAGGCTTTGAACCGAAGCGACACCGGGGAGGCCACGTAACTGGTGGGTTAACCGGTGCAGCGCTTCGAGGTTGTCCCGGGCGAAGGTGCGTTCGGTTTCCATCACCACCACAAAGACATCGTCATTGCCAAAGTCCGCGGTGGCCTGGCGGTAGATGGGGATCCCGGGGTCAAGGGGGTCGATGAGGGGCTCGCTCGCCGGGTCAACATCGATGGTAAGGCCCAATGGCGAAACTTCGATGAGTGCCGCAAGTGCGCCAATGCTGATCATCCCGGCCACTGCGATGACGAGTTTCGGGGCTGCGACGATGGCGTCGGGACGCAGGCACGCGCCTAGGAGCCCAAGGGCAATTAGCGAGGCTGCACCCATTCCGAACGAGAGCGGATCGATCAACGCAGTCTTCGATTCAGACGACGCGGTTCTAGGGACTTCGATTGCGAGCAGAAAGCCATATTCATGCAAATTCTCGGTGATCGTGCGATGCCAGTAGGTGTGCGCTTTCGAGACAAGAATGATGCGACAACCGCAAAGACTATCACGCAACGCCGAAGTCTCGATAGAAGCTTCGACACCTGTAGGCGGAGCAGCGTGACGCGTGCGCCCGGAGTGGTGGATAGACGACGTGATGACAGTCACGTATGTTTCTATCATTCAAATTCAACCGAAGAGAGATCGAGCTTTCATGACCAAGACACTGGCCGGAAACGCCGTCATCGGGCAGTCGGGTGGACCGACCGCAGTCATCAATCAAAGCCTCGTGGGCTGCATCGAAGGGCTTCGGGGTTGCGATGCGGTTGGCAAGATCCTCGGCGCGCATCATGCCGTGCGCGGCATCGTGAACAACGACTTCATTGATCTGACCGATATCCCACAGGACCGCCTAGACCGGATCGCCAACACGCCGTCGTCCGGTTTGGGGAGCAGTCGCGACAAACCCGACGAAGCCTATTGCAAAAAAATCTTCGATCGATTCGCCGAAAACGACGTCCGATACTTTTTTTACATTGGTGGCAACGACAGCTCGGATACCGCGCGCATCGTAAACGAGATGGCGCGACAAGACGGATACGACCTTCGGGCCTTCCATATTCCAAAGACCATCGACAACGATCTCGAATGCAACGACCACACCCCGGGCTTTCCGTCCGCCGCGCGCTTTGTTGCTCAGGCATTCATGGGAGACCAACTCGACAATGCCGCGCTGCCTGGCATCAAGCTCGACATTATCATGGGCAGGCATGCCGGGTTCTTGACCGCGGCAAGCATGATGGCGCGCACTCGGGATGGCGACGGTCCGCACCTGATCTACGTGCCCGAAGTCGCGTTCGATCTCGACAAGTTCACAGTCGACGTAGACCGAGTCTACGCGAAGCACGGTCGCTGCATCGTGGCCATATCCGAAGGGATCCACGACAGCAGTGGGGAGTCGATCACTGCAAAGCTCGCGGAGAACGTTGAAACCGACGCGCACGGCAACGTGCAGTTATCGGGAACGGGCGCGCTTGGCGACTATCTCGTCGCGTTGTTGAAGGAGCGCCTGGGCCAAAAACTTCGTGTTCGCGCCGATACCTTCGGCTACTTGCAACGGTCGTTCGCGGGATGCGTGAGCGAAGTCGACCAGCGCGAGGCACGGGCCTCGGCGCGCGTCGCCGCAGACCTGGCGGTGCAGGGCGTAGAGAATGGTTCAATCGCGATTCAGCGCGTCAGCGACTCGCCCTACGAGGTGAAGTACGAAAGGGTCGAGCTGAGTGATGTCGCAGGCAAGACCCGCACGCTTCCACTCGAATACCTCGTGGACGACTGCGATATCGATCCGAGTTTTAGAACCTATCTCGCGCCGCTCATTGGTGAGCTGCCGACGATCGAGCAGTTCTGACCCGTCGTTCGGGGCACCCGGGCGACCTGCTAGAAGTGGTACGAGACTGACGCGCCGCCGTGGTAGTTGCGGCCGGCGGCGGGCTCGAAGAAGCGCGCGTTGTTGTCGTTGATTCGTAGGTTGTCGATGTAGTTCTGGCCAGTGAGGTTGTTGATTCCACCGAAAGCGGTCAGGGTGAAGTCGCGGAAGTCTTGGCTGTAGCCCGCCCGTAGGTTTGCCACGACGTAATCCTTGGCCTTGGCCGTGTTTCCATTGTCGGCATCGCGTTCGTCGACGTACTGAACTTCGAAATTGGCGAATGGGCCGAGCACGCTTTGGTAGTCAATTTCAACGCTCACAACGTTTTCGGGTACACCGGGGATCCGCTTGCCGTTGAAGCGGTTGTCATTGCCATCGGTGAATTTGTCGAACTCGAAATTCGAATGGGTGTAGCTGAGCGCGGCCGACAGGTCGCGATGAAGCTGTGCTTGAAGACCCAGCTCAAAACCGATTCGATTCGAGCTACTTGCGTTTTCGTAGAATGTCGTGAAGTTCTGGGTGTAGGGCAGGAGTTCGTCTTTCACACGGATGTAGAAGACGCTGGCCTCGTAGTGAAGGCGGTCTGCCAAGACACCCTTGCTACCCAGTTCGTAGTGGACCGACGTCTGCGCATCGAGGTCTGGGTTGAAACCCCCGCCGTTCGGAGCGGGGTTGGCGAACGAAGTGGTCGTTGGCGTTTCGAACGCAGTCGCAATACGGAAGAACGGGTTCGCGAGGAGGCAAGGGCTCCAGAGTACGGTGCCGGCAAAGCTCCATTCTTTGAAGTTTCGGTTGTCGGAGTCGTCGCCATTGCTGCTGAAGTTGTCGTTTGTGTCGAACCGAACCCAGTCGTATCTCATGGAGGCCGAGACTTCGACGTTGGGCACCACCTGGACCTCGTTCTGGATAAATGCGCCGAGGGTCGTCACCGTTTGAACTTCTGAAAGGGCGAGCGCTCCAACGGCGCCCGTCGTTCGGTCGATCGCGCGCTGCTCGCGGGCGTCGGACTGTTCGCCGGCTTCGATGCCGGTCGTCAGGCGATTGTCGAAGCCGAATAGCGTGTCCGTGTAAACGTGCTTCGCGCTGCCGCCAAGAAAGAATCGGTCGATGTCGATGCGACCACGGCTCGTCGAGGGGATACGGCCATCAAAGTCACGCCAGGTGTAATAGTTTGTGAGGGTCGTCTCGTGCTGTTCGTTGAAGGCGTGTTTGAGAACCATCCCAAGGGTGGTGTTTTCGAGCGCTTCACCGCTCTTCATGTCGACGTTGCGAGGGTTCGCGCCGCGGCGGTCCGCCTTTAGTTCTTCGGCGGTCAGGCCGCCTGGATCATTGGCCTTGGGAGCGTCCACGTGATTGACGAGCATCGTCATTTTGGTTTGCTCGTCGATGTCGACGTGGAACTTCACGTTGAGGAGGGCGTCGTTTTTTGCATCGCTGTGATCGCGATAGCCGTCGAGCTCACTGTGGGAGAGCCCGATCGAATAGCTCCAGTCGTCGACGCTCCCCGCGGCTTGCCCCTGGTAACTGCGAAACCCATAGGAGCCGACGTTTGCGCGTGCGCGGGTGTATGAATCCACGGTGCCACGTTTGCTCGTGATGGCGATCACGCCACCCGCCGCACTTCCATACAGTGAAGCGGCAGGGCCGCGCAGGACTTCGATGCGTTCTGCCGTCGAGAAATCGAGGCTATCGACTTGGCCTTGGCCATCGGGGAGGGTAAGCGGGATGCCGTCTACAATGAGCTTGATCCCGCGAATGCCGAAGGGCGTGCGCGCGCCAAACCCGCGGATTGAAATGCGCGCGTCTTGGGAGAAGTTCGATCGATTCTGCACGAAGACACCAGGCAAGTTTCCGATGGACTCACCAAGGGTCAGCTGAAGCTGAGCGCGCTGAATCTTTTCTTCATGAACAACCGATACGCTTGCAGGCGTTTCGAGCCAGCTTTTTTCCGCGCGCGTCCCAATGATTGTGATGCGTTCGGTGGGTTCGTCCTCTATAGGCTCTTCTGCGTGAACGGCGCCTCCCGTGCCGAGCAAGAATAAAAGCGCTATCGCGGCACATAAACCGACGTGCGCGACGTGACGGTCCTGGAGATAAGGGAACATCGTAGATCTCTTTTCGAGTTTCGAGAATAAGGGCAGCTGCCGAACTGAACGTCGGCCTTACCGCAAAGGTGATGATCAAGAATTCGCGACTAGCGACTCGCGATGGATTTGCCGTACGAACCCAGGTCCTTGAAAGCTTCGATCAGGCGTTCCGCCATGTTGTCTTCGCAGGCACGCGTCCAGTTGCGTGGGTCGTAGAGCTTTTTGTACGGCGTGCCATCGTCCGGATCGATTTGATGCTCGAATGCGCGCCTGTTCGTCTCGACGTACTTCTTGATCGGGGCGGAGTACGCAAACTGAGTGTCGGTGTCGATGTTCATTTTGAAGACGCCGTAGCCGACGGCTTCGGTGATCTTCTCTTTCTCGGAACCCGACCCGCCATGAAAAACGAGGTTCAGCGGGTTCGAGGTTGCGCCAAGCTTTTCGACGATGAGCGCCTGACTGTTCTTTAGGATCTCGGGTCGAAGCTTGACGTTGCCCGGCTTGTAAACCCCGTGAACATTTCCAAATGATGCGGCGACCGAAAAATGTCCGAGCGGGCTCAAGCGTTCATAGGCCTGCAAGACGTCTTCGGGTTGGGTGTAAAGTTTCGAATTGTCCGCACTCTCGTCGATGTCGACGCCCACGCCGTCTTCTTCGCCCCCGGTTACCCCGAGTTCGATCTCAATGCTCATGTCGACTTTGGCCATGCGGGTCAGCAGGCGCTCGCATTCCGACAAGTTGAATTCGATGTCGTCTGCCGAGAGGTCGATCATATGAGAGCTGTAGAGCGGGCCGCCGGTTTCTTTGTGAAAGGATTCTCCGTGTTCGATCAAGGCCTCCACCCAAGGGATGAGTTCGCGGTTCGCGTGGTCGGTATGGAGGACTGCGCAGACGCCGTAGTGTTCGGCCAGCAAGTGAATGTGTCGCGCTGCGGAAACGGCCCCGAGAACCTTCGCGGTGAACGACTCTTGAATGCCTTTGCCGGCGTAAAATTGAGCACCGCCGTTGCTGAGCTGAACAATGATGTCCGACTGTGACTTCGAGGCGGCTTCGAGCGCGCAGTTCAAGGTAGACGTACTGGTGACGTTCACCGCGGGGAGCGCATAGCCGCCTTCTTTGGCCGCGGAGACAAAGTCCCGATATCGCTCGCCGGTAACGACCCCAGGTTTCATGCTGCTGCTTGCCATTTTTTATCCATCCTTTACGGAACGATTTCCGAACTCGAAGTCTAAACTGGGAATGGAGCGCGCGAGCTCGAGGATTTGATTTGTTGTGCAGCCGTCGAATCGCCTGAGGCAGCACGATCTCAAATTACAGCTTGGTTTGCCAATTCAGTAGTTCATCCTCATCTTGATGCCCCGACCGTCGAGATAGCGCTTGAGTTCGCTGACCTTGTATTCTCCGTAGTGGACCATCGAGGCAATCAGGGCCGCGTCTGCGCCCCCTTCCGTGAGGACCTCGTAAAGGTGTTCAGGTTTGCCTGCACCCCCCGACGCAATGACGGGAACCCCGACGGCTTCGGCGACCGCGCGGGTGAGTTCGATGTCGTAGCCATCCTTGGTGCCGTCCGCGTCGATGGAATTCACAACCAGTTCGCCGGCGCCGAGTCGTTCTCCCTCGCGGGACCACGCGATTGCATCGCGTCCGGTGTGATTGCGGCCGCCGTGGGTCACGATCTCGAAGCCGGAAGGAAAGCGCGGGTCACCCGGCACGCGCAGGACGTCGATCGACAGAATCGTACTTTGCGCGCCCACCGCGTGCGAGATTTCGGCAATCAACTCGGGTCGCTCGACGGCCGCTGTGTTCACGTTGATCTTTTCCGCTCCGGCCCAACGCAATGACGTCGCATCTTCGACCGAACGAATGCCGCCACCGACTGAAAACGGAATAAATATTTCACTCGCGATGGTTTCAACCGTATCGAGCATGATGTTGCGGTGATCGCTCGACGCGGTGATGTCGTACATCACGAGTTCGTCGAGACCGTCGTCGTAGTATTCCTTGGCGCGCCCCAGGACCTCGCCGATTTCTTTGGTGTCGACAAACTTGACACTCTTGACGAGCTTGCCGTCGCGCACGTCGAAGCAGGACACCACACGCTTGCTCAACATGGTGTGCCCTCCCATGTGGCAAAGCGCTTGAGCAGGTCAAGACCGAAACGCCCGCTCTTTTCCGGGTGGAATTGAGTTGCGAAGAAATTGTCTTGGCCGATCGAGGACGCGAAGTTGGAGCCGTAGTCGGTCGTGCTGTAGACGTGGTCCGAGTTTTTTGGATCGAGAAAATAGGAATGAACGAAGTAGAACTCGTCGCCTTGCTTCAGGCCCTCGAGCAGCGGGTGCGGGCGCACCACGCGAACCTCGTTCCAACCAATGTGGGGCACCTTGAGCGCTGGATCTGGGAGATCAAAAAGCCGCGTGTCCCCAGCAATCAGTCCGATGCACTGGACGTCTCCTTCGTCTGAGCGGTCGAGGGCGACCTGGGCACCCACGCAGATGCCGAGGGTGGGGACTCCCGATCGAACGGCTTCGACGAGGGCGTCGACCACACCCAGGCGATTCAGGTTGTTCATTGCGGCAGGTGCCGCGCCCACGCCGGGAAAGATGATGCGTTCGGCGTCGCGCAAGCCTTCGGGGGTCTGCACCACGGTCGAGTCCATTCCAAGCGCACGGCACGCGCGCTGCACGCTGCGCAAATTGCCAGCTCCGTAGTCGAGGATCGTGATCACGCACAGGGTTTAGCACCGCCGCCGCGGGGCGGCTTGGATCTCGGCAATGTCCGTCGGCAATATGTCTACGAATCAATGAGAAGTCGAATGTTGGAATTGCTGGGCTCGGGCCTATCTTCCCGGCTATGAATTTGGACTTGCAGGGCAGGCCACTCAGTCGGCGGGAGCAGATCGGCCTGCTCGCGGTGTTCGTAGCCGCGTTTGTCGCCAGAAGTCTCGACTTCGAGCGAGTCCTGTTGCCGGATGGCGAGGTGGTATTCGCGGTGGGCGACGCCTTTTACCACGCGCGTCGCGCGCTCTATAGCTTCCTGGAATTCCCCGACTTGCTGCGCTTTGACCCGTGCATCAACTATCCCGACGGCGCTCGCATTCCTCATCCTCCGCTGCTCGACTGGACGACTGCCGGGGTTGCAAGGCTTTTTGGGAGTGACGTTGCGACGTTCGAGAGAGTCGCCGCGTGGGTTCCCGTATTTCTCGCCTCGCTCTCGGTCTTCCCGATTGTGGCGTTGGGGCGCTGTGTCGCATCTGTGCGAGTCGGCCTCATCGCGGCTGCCCTCTATGCCCTGATTCCGATCTGCATCAACTACGGACAGCTGGGGAACTTCGACCATCATGCACTCGCGGGCCTGCTAGGCAGTTGTCTCGTCTTGTGTTTCACGCGTGTTCTGCAGATCGCGGCCGGCCGGCCTGGGGACCTCGCCACGGCGATGATGCTGCTCGCGCTGCTTCGGGCGGCAATGATGCTGACATGGACGGGAAGTCTTTTGTATTTGCTTCCCGGCGACGCGGTATTGATTTGGGTCGCGAGTTCGCTCGGGAATGCGCGGCTGTCGCGGGCGCTTGGACTGAGCGCGCTGGCGAGCACCCTGCTGGTCTTGCCCATTGTGGCTTGGATGGGGGATGGCGCGGCGGGGCCCTTTGCCGCGGTTGAATTGTCGAAGCTTCATGTTCTTCTCTATGGGTGCTACGCCGTACTGTGTTTTGCGAACGGAACCTTGGCCAAGCACGATCCGAGAAGTGATTCGACGGGCGGCCTGGTGCGACTCGTCCTGTTGGCTGTTCCTGTGGCGGGAATCGCGCTCCTGCTTCCCGGCGTATTTACGGGGCTGCAAGCAGGTTTGCAGTTTTTAGATGCGAGCGACGGCTATACCGAAACCGTCGTCGAACAGCTTCCGATCTTTTGGGGAGAAGGCGCGTATCGCCTGTCCGTCGCACATGCGCGCATGGGCGCATTTGTTTATCTGCTCCCCCTGGTTCCTCTGGCGTTTCTCCGCTTGGCTCGTAGTTCCAACAAAGACTTCGTCGGCTGGTTTCTCGCGGGTTGGACGCTGCTGTTCGCCTACCTCGCCTTCGGGCAGGTTCGCTATGCGTACGACTTTGCGCCGGCGGGCTGTGTCGGCTTTGCGTTGATTCTTTTTGAAGTGGCCAGGAAAATTGAAGCGCGCGGGTTTTTTGCGGGTCGGCAGAGTGTCATCGTGACGATCCTTGCGTCGGCACTTCTGGCGCCCACCATCAGCGGGTTTTACGCACCGCTCGTTGGGCTCGCGATGCACGGCATCCAAGGGGATCTCGACGAAATCGATACCGCGCTGTTGTCGATCCCTGGGAGTCAGATGCGCTTTGCAAAGTTGGTCGCCGAAGCGACGGACGATGAAGGTCGCTGCGCGCCCGGGGCGTCGAAACGGCCGGCCTACGGAATCGTCGCTCACATCGCGTTGGGCCATGCGCTTCACTACTCGGGACAACGTGCGACGCCGGCCGATCCTTTTGGCCCCTACATCGGCCAGGAAAATTTCGATGCCCTCATGCGGTTCATGGACAGCAAGCATGAGCGTCGTGCAGAACGGTTGATGGAAACCCTGTCGGCGCGTTACGTTGCGACCGCTGCCGATTCCTTGGCACGCCA
>Ga0209711_10003594_pt1 | contig 13031 bp, 17 predicted proteins | sample ArcticOcean_MG_C_7_FD_187441 | JGI IMG/M metagenome (GOLD analysis project Ga0209711, IMG submission 187441) | Marine microbial communities from western Arctic Ocean - ArcticOcean_MG_CB11_88 (SPAdes) (version 2) | ecosystem: Environmental > Aquatic > Marine > Oceanic | place: Arctic Ocean... | reverse complement strand
TAGTGTCGGCAGTAGGCACTCTATTATTTTTGCAACTTTCATAAATGTTTCTTTAACTCGACTTACCAAAACTAATAAATACATACATGTTAATAGAAGATATCATACCAGAAGCAATGGCTTGGGCCAAACGTGGTAACAAAGTTGTTCGTAAATTTCGTTGCTCCGGCGGCAAACGACACGGTCGTATTGTAGGCAAGCCAGCACAATGTTTTGCCGCTCCTGACATTAAAAAACGTATGAAACTTAAAATAACTAAAGCCAGGCTAGGCGCCCGTATGATTAGAAAGTCTAAAAAGACTAAACGAGTTAACCCGGCAAGCAGACGAGTGGCAGCGTTGAACGGAAAATCACGATGAAAATTAATGAGATTATACATGCGCCACAAAGGAATATAGCAGAACACATTAATGAAACAGTTATTATTAATGAAGCACCGTATCAAGTTATTAGCGTAGAGGGCAATATCCTTAGAGCCATTCCTCAGGGTGGCGAACAAGAGATAAGAATAGATATTAGTGGTATGGTATTAGAATTTGGCGCATCAGGGCCTGTCCTTAGGCCACGTACATCTCCAATGGCAAAAGATCGCAGCTTGGCTCCGGGAAGTTCTGTTGACGTACAAGGCAATCCAAGAATTATTGGTACACCAAAGAAAGCGTAACATGCGATTTACAGAATTTAAAAAAGGTATTACCGTTGCTATCACCAATGAGGAGCAAGATATCCTCGAAAAGGTTAGAGAGCAAGGCGAGATAAGCAAAAAGAAGCTATCAGAGCGTGAGCAACTCATCGCTAATCAATTAGTAATTAAAAACATGGTTGTTAGGAAAAAGATCAATGACGATATTACCTATAGGAATACCTCTTCGCCAAACTATTTCTAAAATAGTTGATTCTGTTGACTCAATAATAAAGATCCAATCATTAGATAATCAAGTGAGTGTTAATCACAGAACTATATACCAACGTGGGTATAATTTTGTAGTATCTAACAGGGCAGAACAGTTCTTCTTGAAGAAGAGCGCAGTTGCGTTTGCTGTTTGTTTAGAATATAATGATCATAATGCCGCTAAACAAATTAAAACCCTTGATTCCAAGTATCAAAAGTTAACTGAAGATTTTTCAATCTATAAATCAGTCTATTCTAATACCAAAGATAAAAACAAAAAACTAACTATGTGTAATAGGATAAGCGAGTGTTCACCTAACTTATATGCGGTTAAACACGAACTTACTCGAGCACTCAAATCAATTAAAATAGCATAAATACTTACAATAGCTAAGGAAATAACATTATGAACCTCGACGACTTAATCCCAGCACCGGATAGCAAGAAAATTGCATCGGTATCACAGAAAGTGTTTGGTCGTTCCATTAAAGTGGAATCACTAACCCAAGAAAAAGCACAATCGTTGCGCGAAACATTTGCAGCAAGGTTGAATAGCTTAGAAACAAAACTAGGTGCTAATGTAGCAAACAACCCAGCGTACCTGGAAAATAAATTGTTTTTGGAAACAATAGACACATACCTTGGTGAAGGTGACGGCATCTATCACGATTGTGCTAAAAAGTTTAAGCATAAGACATACGGCGAGTGTACAGTAATTCCCGGAGAACATACTTTATTAGAAGATGGCACTGTTACACATTATGATGCTACGTTTGTTGGTGAAGACGGAGATCAGTATATTGTAAGAAATGTTGCAGTTGAAAATATGTCTAACGTTATTTCAGAAGGCCATAAACACAAAATGGAAGAAGATAACGACGAGATGAGTGACGCCGCTCGTGAACTAGAACTTTATGCTGAGAACGATGGTCAGTTGTATCAGCAAAGTGGTGTTCCGATTATGAAGAACTTATCCAGGAAGTTTAAGAAAGGAACATATGATTCTGCATTAGCTGCTAAACTTTGGAAGTATCATGCAGATCGTGCGGCTAAAAAATATAGCCAAGAGAACAGTACAGGCGATGATTGGAAGACAATGTTTACTCCAAGAGATCGTATGGAAATGGCTAGAAGCATGGAAGATAGCTGGAAGTCAGAAATGGAAGCTGGTAACTTTATGGAATCGGACGAAGCTACAGAGAGCGGTATTGTTGAAGGCGAAACTGAAGATGCTTTTGATATGATCCATCAGGGTATTAAGGATATACTACAGAAGACAGGTGGTGCTGGTAGTAAATTCCAGGTTAATATGATGAAAGATCATCCCAAGTTGTCAGTATATATTCAAGATACATTAGCTGATCTTTTAAGAACAATGAATAGTTCTTTACAAAATGGTAAAATTGTTTCTGAATCAGTAATTGTTGAAGGTGAAATGGAAGCAGCAGAACAAGTAATGGCTTCCAAGAACATGGTGGACAAGATTCAGGGTATGGTAGAAGATTTAGGCGAAATGCTTAACGAAGATCTTCCACCGCTAACAGACAGTATTCGTGATAACATGGATTCAGCAATGGCAGAACAGTTTAATGTTGCAATGCAACAGGTACTAGCCGGCGCTCTTGAAGGCATGAGACAATCCAGGGAACAAGTTGATGCCGCAGCAAGAATCTTAACAGGCGAAGCTGGTCCCGAGATGATGGGCGACGAAGCAATGGCAGATCCAGAAGCAGAAATGGAAATGGAACCAACAACTGACATGGAAATGGATGCTGAAGCACCTGCAGAAGAAGATTTTGCAGCCGCAGACGCCGCCCAAGCTGGTGAAGAAGAACTAGGCAGAGAACGCCGTGCATAAGTCATTACTTGAATACATTGATGTAGTTGCTGAGGAAACAAGCCCAACTAGTATTATTTTAGCTGTTGCTGAACTCATGCGTAAAGAAGCTGACGCTAGTCGTGAAACAGCAAAAACAAGCATCTTTGTATTTTTGGACAAGTTAAAGAACGCCGGATTAGCTATTGACTACACTGGCTTAAAGAGTTACTTTGACGCCGATCCAAGATTATCTAATGTTATACAACAGTTTAACGACCGTGAGATTGAGTTTGTTGGACAAGGCGATGAAGACGAAGCACCCGATACAGGAGCACCAGTTGGCGAAGTTCCACCAGAGAAAAAAGTAAATCAAATGGCTAAAGCCGCTCTTGCTAAACGAGAGAGTATTGGCGAAGATAAAGTATTTCGCACTAGTGGACCAGGATTAACAGGTGCTAAACAAATTAAAGAATTGCCCAAAGGTGTTGATAAAGTTCGTGGCAAAAAAGGCGTATACATGGATCAAGATTATTACTACCATGTCATCAGCGAAGCATCTACAATAGAAGAATCACCAAAAGCCGCAATGCAAGATAGAGCTCGTGCCAATGCCCAGCTACTGGGACGGGAGGCATCAAATATTACGACAGGAGGTCCTGACGATCTTGATGCTAAAAAAGTAGTTTCACCAGCCGCGCAAAAATTAGCACAGCAAAAGTTAGCCCAGAAACAGAAAATAGAAAAGAAGGCTGGTATCTCGTCTCAAAAAGCAGCTACGCCTGCAAATATGACAAAGCAAATGGCCAATTTTGAAGAAAATGTATATGGCGGTTCCCCATTACCAATGAATGCCATTGATAAAATACAGAGTATTATGGATAACGGATCAGCAATGAAAATTGATGGTGTTATGGTAGATACTTTTACTGCCAGTGTTATTATGGACATCTACAACAAAGTAAACGAAAAAAATCAGGACAAAATGCGTAGTATGCCAGTGGAAAAATTAGCAAGTTCAGCATACATGTTGGCTAACCGTTTTAAGAAAGATGTTGATGAAGGCTACTACGAAATGCCTCCAATGGATAGAGAAAAATATCAGGAACGTGCTGGACTAGAAGGTCCGTTCCAGACACGCTCAGGTAAAGTTGTTTACTATGATCCTAAAGAAGGATCCTATTACGATCCAGACACTGACATCTACCTTAGTTATTCAGAGTTTATGTCATTGGATAAGAGCAAGCCAGATGACTTTAAGATGAATGTTAAGATGCCAAAAGCAATGCAAAAAGAAGAAGTTGCAGAAGGCATGGTAGAGTCTATTAATAACGTATTACGTTTATCAGGAATTAAGAAATAATGGCACACTTTCCTACAAGCGCAGAAGCAAGAGAACAGGCACAGGGCAATAACGTAATCGCTCAACAGATTGCTATTATTGAGATTTCAATTCTTGATGCTATTACAGCAGGTGCATTTACAACTAGTATTACTGATACTTCAACAGTTTCCATACAGGGCTCCACTATTACTGGTAGTCCAATGACAGATAACGACTCTCTAGGACAAGACTATTACAAAGCATTTCAAGGAACAACTGAAAATGCAGTATACACTGAACAAATGAACGAAGTAATTAATCATTTTAAAAGTAAAGGGTATACTATTAGTCGCAAAAGCACAAGCGGATCCTACTTTTTTTGGTCCCTTACCTGGTAAGCCATTCTGTAACTAGATCAACTCTACTCTTTACATCTATAGTATAAATTAAATTTTGATTGTGTAAAAGTCTATCTTTGCACTTAGCATAGATAGTTGGCATATCCAAGGTATTCACATAGTTGATAGTTTCACACACAGCAAGTAATCTATCTTTAGTGTTAACTATGTTGTCATAACTTTCGTCCCATATATCATTAAATGTTTCAAATCCTTGTTTTTTAAGTAATCCTAAACTTCCCATTGCGCCAGCTATAATAAACATATGTAAGTTAGCACATGCACCGTATGTTTTTTCTGTAATCATAAGAGGCACAGTCTGAGTTCTGTAGTGTTGAAAAATTGTTTCGCCTATAATACTACAATAAGTGTCGTGATAAATGTCTTGTGAAAGATTACGAGCAAGGTTAGTATTGTCAAACGGAGCATATGGTAGTATATGTTCTACACTACGAGCATGTGTAGCATGTGCTGGTTCAAATCCTAGAGCAGGATCAAACCACGCATCGGTATTACCAAGTTCTCGGTAAGTCCATATACAATCTTCCAGTATGTTATTATTGTGTAAATTTGCTAGCAAATATCTTCTGTGTCCTACATCTTTTCCATTTAGAAATAAAAACTTTTTGCACTTGGGTTTATCTGATTGCACACACTTCCATATTTTACTAGCAGCAATATCATGTATGTTAAAGTAATTGGGCAATAGGGCATTGCCTGTTACATAAACAAAATCTCTATCTAACTTGCTGGTGTCCTCTACAAATGCTTCGCCAGCATTCCATAATAGTAACGGTAACTCATGTTGGGGGATAGTACTCCAGTTATTATCATAAACCATATGAAATATAAAATTGCAGTTAGGGTAGTATCCTAAGTATTCAAAGATATCTTTAATTTCTGCTCGACTAGGACTAAGTATCATAATTTTACTTATACGCATAATATCTGGTAATAAATTGACATACCTGTGTATTATGTTAGAATATACACATGATAAAAGAACAATACGAATACCGTGCGTTATCTCGTAAAGAGGTAAACGGCAAACGATTATACTCTACCCCTGACGGGCTAGCAGTTCCAAGTGTAACAACAATCTTAGACAAGACAAAACCAGAGGAAGCCAAAGCCGCATTGCGTAACTGGCGTAAGCGAGTTGGAGAACAACAAGCTAATGCTATATCTACAGAAGCGGCTGGACGCGGCACTCGCATGCACAAGTGGTTGGAGGACTATTGTTTAACAGACAAGCTAGGTGAGCCAGGAAGCAACCCTTATAGTCAGCAGAGTCATACAATGGCAGGTGTTATTGTTGAACAAGGTCTGGACAAAATGGACGAATGTTGGGGAGTAGAAGTTCCCATGTATTTCCCACAAGTGTACGCCGGAACAACAGATTGTGTGGGTTTATACAACGGAAAGCCTGCTATTATTGACTTTAAACAAACAAATAAGCCTAAAAAAACTGAATGGGTACAAGACTACTTCTGTCAGTTATGTGCATACGCAGAGGCACATAATGAAGTATATGGAACAGACATCCAACAAGGCGTTATCTTAATGTGTAGCAAGGATTTTAAATTCCAAACCTGGGTAATTGAAGGTGAGGAATATGCTAAGAATAAACGCATTTGGTGGGACAGAGTAGGTAAATACTACGGTGCTTAAACTCATAAATACAGTATAATTAGGAGATAAGCACAGTGGCCGTCGTACAAATTTCAAGAATATCACACCGTAGCGGTGTTTCAGATAATCTACCACAACTTGCAAGAGGCGAGATTGGACTTGCAGTTGACACCAGACAGGTGTACATTGGCAACGGTGGATCTGATGCCCCACAAACAGAAAATTTAGAAGTTCTTACTAACAGAAGTGATGTTATTACACTTGCTGATACATACACTTATAGTGATGCACAGATTGGTTTTAGCGCACAAACAGGTGCTAGTACAATAGCTCCTATTGTTCGCAGTTTACAGAACAAATTAGATGATGTTGCGAGCGTAAGAGATTTTGGCGCATTAGGTGATGGTTCAACAGATGATACTGCGGCTATTAACCGTGCATTATACGAATTATTTTCTAGAGAAACAGAACAAAGAATAAGACGTTCGTTGTTTTTCCCTGCTGGCAACTACGTAGTTAGTGACACTATTAAAATTCCAACTTATGCTAAATTAGTTGGCGAAGGACCAGACAGCACCACGATTAATTCTAGTGATACCACAGGCCCAGTAGCACAGACTGCGGATAGCCTGCAACAAGTAGATGCAAGTGTAGGGTCTAGCTCCGCAACAAGACCTAGTTTTATTACAGTTGAAGGTATAAGTTTTGTTAGCAGTAGTGATATTAACACACTTGTAGTTGATCAAGCTAAAGCATGCACGTTTACAAATTGTGTATTTTCTGGACCCAAGACCTCAGTTCCAAACACTGTAGGTAATTCCAAAGCAAATATCTTGATATCAAGTACTGCGGCTAACGAGACAGAGTTTATTACTTTTAGAGGTTGCACTGTAAATGGGCAGAGTTTCAATGTCATTGCTGACCATGACATGAAGAGCGTACTATTTGATAGTTGTAATTTTCTTATAGCGTACAACGGTTTTAAAATTGGAGAAAGTATTTCAGGATCAGCACCCAGTGTCACTGGACCAACAAGCATGAAAGTTACTGGTAGTTTGTTTGATAACCATTATAAAAGTGCTATACATCTTCATTCTCCTACAAAAGACTTTATCAGTGCTTACAATCATTTTAGAGATTGCGCCAACAACGGACTTGGTGCTGGTAATGCGACAGCTGATGTTGTATTATTTGCAGGAACCCAGTGCTACAGTATCGGTGATACTTTTGATAGAGCCGCTGGAGATGTAACAGCAACAACTAGAAGAATTGATCACGGCGGCAACAATATCGTTACAGAAGAACAACAGCTAGCAATTGGCAGTTATATTAGACGAGCCCAGGCAACTGTTAACCTTGTTAACAATGGCACTAGTTCAACTGGTATTACATTTGCCGACAACGGTGATTTTCATGCTATTGAGATTGATTACTATATCAGTCGTAATTCCAAACATCGCCAGGGAACATTAACAATTACACACAATGCAACTGCACAAGCAATTGATGATAGTTTTTCAGAGAACGTCGGCGATGTAGGACTTACCTTTGCGTTGTCAAATACTAGTAATGTTACTACACTTAACTACACTACCGATAGCCAAACAACTGGCATACTAAACCTTACAGTAAGAATTATCCGTTAAAAGAGAGTATATGTGGAACTTAGATACCCAGGCCAGACTTAGTTCTTGGTTCGATTTCCGTGAGAAAATTTCCGTCTTACCTATTGATGAAGCAGTAAATATGACAAATGAACTATGGAAAACCGCACCAATAAGCAATCAATGTTATGCAGTAGATCAGCCATCTGATTGGCCGGATCCATGGCAATTAGTTGTGGATAATCACTATGATGATATTGCAAAAGCACTTGGAATGTTATATACTATAACACTAAGCCATAAGGATATAAATGGTGAAATAAGATGCTATCGCGACCATAATCGATCTCATGACTTTAATTTAGCATGGATCGCTGATGGGAAATATGTGCTTAATTACGATCTTGGAGTTAGAGTAAATACAGAACTAGAGCAGATAAATCAAGCCAGCATAATTACTATATGCACTAAAGAGGAATTATTCAATGAGTCAAATTCAAGTAATCAAGAGGGACGGCAGTAAAGAGCCCTTAGATTTAGATAAACTACACAAGGTCGTTAATTATGCCTGTCAAGATATAACAGGAGTTAGTGCTAGTGAAGTAGAAATTAGAAGCCACTTACAGTTCTACGACGGCATCAAGAGTGTAGACATTCAAGAAACAATTATTAAATCAACAGCGGATTTAATATCAGAAGATACACCAGGTTATCAGTATGTTGCTGGTAGACTTATTAATTATCATTTGCGTAAGCAAGTGTACACTGACTTTGCTCCTTGGTCGTTATATAAACTCGTTAGTCGTAATGTTGATATTGGTATGTATGACCCTGCATTGATGACAGATTGGTCTGAAGAAGAATGGAACCAACTTGACGGTTACATTAAACATGAACGTGACGAAACATTAACCTATGCTGGCATGGAGCAATTCCGTGGAAAGTATTTGGTTCAGAATCGTGTTACAAAAGAGATATATGAAACTCCGCAAATGGCATATATGTGCATTGCAGCTACATTGTTTGGCAACTATCCTAAAGAAACAAGATTAAAGTGGGTTAAAGATTATTACGATGCTATTAGCACTTATGTAATCAGTCTCCCTACTCCTGTTATGGCCGGAGTTAGAACACCACAGAGACAGTTTAGCTCCTGTGTTCTCATTGAGACAGATGATAGTTTGGACAGCATTAATGCAACTACTAGCAGTATTGTTAAGTATGTTAGTCAGAAAGCTGGAATTGGCATAGGCGCAGGTAACATCCGCGCCCTGGGCTCTCCTATACGCAATGGCGATGCTTACCATACAGGTGTTATTCCTTTCTTTAAAATGTTCCAAGCGGCAACACGTAGCTGTAGTCAAGGCGGTGTGCGCAACGGCGCCGCTACATTGTATTACCCAGCATGGCATTATGAAGTTGAGGACTTACTAGTTCTTAAGAATAACAAAGGCACAGAAGATAATCGTGTGCGTCACATGGATTATGGAGTGCAATTTAACAAATTAATGTATGAACGTCTTATTAATGGCGGCGATATTACATTGTTTAGTCCCAGTGACGTTCCTGGTCTTTATGAAGCATTTTTTGCTAATCAAGACGAATTTAAAAGATTATACGAACGTGCAGAACGTAACACACGGCTACGTAAAAAAACAATTAAAGCCAGTGCATTGTTTAGTGCATTTATGGAAGAGCGCAAGAACACTGGACGCATTTATTTAATGAATGTTGACCATGCAAACGATCACAGTTCTTTTAAAGCAGATGTTGCACCAATTAAACAAAGTAACCTATGTTGCGAAATTAATTTACCTACAAAGCCACTTAAATCTCTTGAAGATCCGGAAGGCGAGATTGCCCTGTGTACCTTGAGTGCAATTAACTGGGGACTAGTACGTAACCCCGGCGATTTTGAAAAGCCATGTGCATTAGCAGTACGTGGATTAGATGCTTTGTTAAGTTATCAGAATTATCCTGTTGAAGCGGCCCGTAATAGTACAATGAAAAGACGCCCACTGGGTATTGGTATTATTAACCTTGCATATTTCCTTGCTAAAAATAACACAACGTACAGTAATCCAAACTTAGAACTCGTAGATCAATATGCAGAAGCATGGAGTTACTATTTAATTAAAGCAAGTGCTGACTTAGCAGTAGAGCAAGGTGCATGTCCTGGAACCCCTGAAACAAAGTATGGAGACGGTATTACCCCTAATCAGACATATAAAGAAGATGTTGATGAACTAGTGCCACATACTGAAAGACAGGATTGGGCTGGATTGCGTAAACAGTTAAAAGAGACTGGCATACGTAACAGTACATTAATGTCACTTATGCCAGCAGAAACAAGTGCGCAGATCAGCAATTCAACTAATGGCATCGAGCCACCACGTAGTTTTGTTAGTGTAAAACAAAGCAAAGACGGAGTCCTAAAGCAAGTTGTTCCAGGGTTCCCTTACTATAAGAATAAGTATGAGTTACTATGGGACCAAAAATCTCCAGAGGGCTACATTAAAATTATGGCAGTCCTGCAAAAATACATCGATCAAGGTATTAGTGTAAATACAAGTTATAACCCACAGTTTTTTGAGGACGAGAAGATCCCAATGAGCACCATGCTTAAAGATCTAATTACTTGTTACAAGTACGGAATGAAACAATTGTATTACTTTAATACCTACGACGGCGCAGGCGACGATATAAATGAAAAACAAATTATTAATCTGTCAATCCCAGATTCATATGATATGCAAGAAGAAGATTGTGACAGTTGCACAATCTAATAGGTGAGAATTAAATGGCAGTTTTAGACACAAGTAAACACGATCACACTACACGCAAAGCATTCTTTGATGGTGACGTAGGTATGCAGAGATACGATACAGTAAAGTATCGCCAGTTTGACAAATTAACTGATAAACAATTAGGATTCTTTTGGCGTCCTGAAGAAGTAGATATTCTTAAAGACAGTAAAGACTTTAAAGAACTATTGGATCACGAAAAACATATCTTTACTAGTAATTTAAAACGTCAGATTCTGCTTGACAGTGTACAAGGTCGTTCGCCTAATCTTGCGTTCTTGCCCTGTGTTAGTTTGCCGGAACTAGAAACTTGGATTGAAACCTGGGCATTTAGTGAAACTATTCATAGTCGCAGTTACACACATATTATCCGCAATGTGTATGCAGACCCAAGTAAAGTATTTGATAATATGATGGACGTTAAAGAGATTGTTGATTGTGCAGACGACATTACCAAGCACTATGATGATCTTGTACGCATGGTAGGTTGGTATACTCTACTAGGCGAAGGAAAGCATCTTGTAGTTAGTGGTAAGGAACATGACGTTACTAAAGTAAATGGAAACTTTAGTAATGTTGCCACTCAAATTGATGTTGACTTATATGCACTAAAAAAGAAACTATGGCTAACACTAAACAGTGTTAACATTCTTGAAGGCGTTCGTTTCTACGTTAGTTTTGCATGTAGTTGGGCATTTGCTGAACTCAAGAAGATGGAAGGCAATGCTAAGATTATTAAATTTATTGCCCGAGATGAGAACGTACACCTAGCAAGCACACAACAGTTACTTAAAATACTTGTTAAAGAAGACAAGGACTTTGAGAAAATTGCTAAAGAAACTGATCAAGAATGTATTAATATGTTTGTTAGTGCAGTTGAGCAAGAGAAGTTATGGGCAGAGTATTTGTTCCAGGGCGGATCAATGATTGGCTTAAATGCACAGTTACTTGGCAACTATATTGAATGGATTGCTAACAAGCGTATGATTGCTATTGGCCTAAGTAGCCCGTTTAAAACTCCAGCAGCAAGTCCGTTGCCCTGGACACAAAAATGGATTAGTGGTGGAGATGTACAAGTAGCTCCGCAAGAAACAGAGATAAGTTCATATATTATTGGTGGTACAAAACAGGACGTAGATGACGAAACCTTTGGTGGACTCAGCCTCTAACGACATAGAGGACTGGATATTAAATTTTTTAAGTAAACCTAACACTACTTTTGCCGGACTGCCTCCATGTCCGTATGCAAAACGTGCCTGGCTGGATGGCAAAGTACTTGTTCGACACATACACTCGCAAGAATTAGAACTAGCCATTGAGTCTTCTAAAGATAGTTTTCCCGATAACAAGGATGTAATACTATTCTGTGTAGATCCAGTTAGCATTACACCCAAAGAGCTTGCTGACTTATGTACAAGCACTGATAAATTTGTATTACTAGACGATCATCCTGATTCAGTTGAAGAAATTCAAGGAGTAGTTCTTAACCAAGGTAAATATGCTATAGTGTTCATGCAACGGCGTAATCAGCTTATTGATGCTAGAGCAGAACTTGAACTCACCGACTATTATAAAAATTTTCCCGCTAGTTACAAAAAGGACATACAAGACAGATAATATGTATGAATGTTACGCCAGGATTAATCTAAGCAACACTTATTACCCTGAAGATATAGTAGACTTACGAGTATTAGATAATCCAGATCCAGATGTAATACTATCTCTTTATAAAACATATTGTGATCATAAGAAGTTTATAAGCGTAATGCCTATGTTTGCAGAACGGTTTGTCGAGCCTAGTAAAGACGTGCTAGGTTATTATGACAATAACGAGCTAGTTGCATTTAGTTTAATGCATAGGTTTAATGATAATCATGTGGAAGCAATACAGTTTGCATGGAATTATCATAAGCCTGATATGCGGTTAGGAATAGAAAGCCTTAAAGCTGAATGCGCACATTATAAAGCTCGTGGATTTGATTACATATATATCGGCGAAGCACAAGAGTATAAAAAAGAGATAGATGGATTTGAGCTACTGGGGCCACTTGAATGAAGGTACTATGGATACTATACGTTATAGCTTGTCCTAACTGTGATATACAGGTAGTAAATACATATGAAACAAAGCAAGAGTGCCTACGGTATAAGAAATCAAATGAACGTATGCGTCTAGGTATATATGGTTACTATGGCTATCCGTATTACGATCCAACAAGGTTTGAGTGTGAAAAACAGGAAACAATTTAATGAATAAATTAACGGTATATACAAAAGATTGGTGTGGATTTTGTGTACAAGTAAAAGATCGCCTAACAGATATGGGTATCCCTTTTAATGAGATTAATATCGATCTAGACAACAATGGCCGAACCTTTATTAAGGAGCAAGGGCTTAAAACTGTTCCACAAATCTTTCATAATGGAGAGTTGTTTGTAGAAGGTGGAGCAAGTGGCCTTACTCAATTATCCCTATATGAAATTAAAGAACGACTAAATGGATATGATCTAGGGGATTTAAGCCTTTAAACGCACATTGTTTGATCGATAAATATGTATATA
>Ga0209711_10003589_pt1 | contig 13037 bp, 13 predicted proteins | sample ArcticOcean_MG_C_7_FD_187441 | JGI IMG/M metagenome (GOLD analysis project Ga0209711, IMG submission 187441) | Marine microbial communities from western Arctic Ocean - ArcticOcean_MG_CB11_88 (SPAdes) (version 2) | ecosystem: Environmental > Aquatic > Marine > Oceanic | place: Arctic Ocean... | reverse complement strand
ACTTCACAAATTACTGCTATATTAAAAACTCCTCACTATCAAAGAGTAACTATTTGGGGTGAAAATGGTTGGGTAGAATTAGTTGACAGTTCTCATCCTGACACACCTGGCCCATCTTTTTTAAAAGTTGTTATGAATGATGGATCTGAAATAAAAGAAACATTTGATTGGATTGACACTGTTTCAGCAAATATTAATAATTTTATGAATGCAGCTAAAGGTAAAGATGATTATCTTTTTTCTGATTTAGAAAAATATCAAAATATAGCAATTTTAGAGTCTATATCTAAATCTAGTGAAATTGGACAACCAATTAATATTAATAAAATCTAAATTACTTTATCGTTTGTTTGTTAGACAAAAGTCTAGGAGACATAGTAATGTTAATGGCGCTTTGATATTGACCATACTTAATAGGCTGTATTTGGATAGTCATTATTCTGTCATTTAAAGAGTATGTTAAAACACTTATTGTAGATCTTACGGATGTAATTTCATTCCAATTAAAATTATTTAATTTTTGTTTATAAAAATCAAATATTTTTGCTGGTGTTAATGGATTTGTGATAACTAAACGTCCAATCCATGTCTCTCTTTCTCCCAATAACAGAGTTTTTTCTATATTCATTATTGATCCTTGAGGAATAGGTATATCTTGAAATTGAGCAAAAGATTCTTCCACCGTTTCAACAATTCCATCAGAATTTATTTCGTTTTGAGTGCCTGGTATAGAATGATCAAGAAAAGATTGTGAACATGATGATAATATAAAAACAATAAAAAGTGACAGGATTTTATAAAACAATCTAAATTTAAAAATATACATATAATGTTCACTAATGGATAAAAAAATTATTATTATACTAATTTTCAAAAATTGTTAATAGAAATTTTTCAATTTAATTTTTTTAAGCTTAATCTGTTAAAAAAAAGTAAAATTGATGTTAAAATTAAGCATAAAGAAAACCCACCATACTCAAATGATAAACCAGATAATAATGTTCCAATAAGTCTTCCAAAGGCATTAGACATATAGTAAAATCCTACATCTAACGTTACTCTGTTTTTATCTGTAAATTTTAGAATTAAAAATGAGTGAATAGAAGAGTTAATTGCAAAAACAAAACCGAATACAAAAAGTAAAACAATAGTAATTATAAGCTTTGATTCATTAAAATTTATATTTAAGATAATTAAAATTAATGGAATTATTATCAATATATTTGCCCAAACTTTTGCTTGAGAATATAAAGCTCTAGTTTCTGATAAAATCTTAGGTGTAATGCTTTGTATAAAGCCATAAAATATGGTCCATATTGCCATAAATGAACCAATGATAAAAAAAGCTTTATGATTGTCATCTTGAATGCCATTAGATAAAATGTTGTAGAAAAAGACTGGTAACCCTATAACTAACCAAACATCTCTTGCGCCAAATAAAAAAACTCTTCCTAAACTTAAGTAATTAACATTACTATTATTAGAAAATATCTCTATAAATTTAATTTTTTTATTAACTGTTAATAAATTATTAGGAAGGAAAAAAAATGTCAGTATAAGAATAATAGTTAAAATAACAGACATTATAATTAATGAAAAATGAAAATTAAAAAAGGTTAACAAAAGAGCTCCCAGTAAGAAACCCAAACCTTTTACTGCATTTTTAGATCCTGTTAATAAAGCAACCCATTTAAATAACATTTGTTTTTCTTGAGGTGCCAATAATTTAACTGAACTTTTGGCACTCATTTTTGTTAAGTCTTTAGCAATTCCAGATATACCTTGTATAAACATGACAAAAATTACAGATGTTGAAATAGTCCAACTTTTATCAATTTGAGTTAAAGTAATTAATGATATAATTTGTAAAATTAAACCAAAATAAAGAGTGACATTTAAACCAATTTTTTTGGCAATCCATCCTGCTGTTAAATTAGTTATCATTCCAAAGAATTCATATAGTAAAAATAGATAAGCTAATTGTAATGGTGAAAAACCTATTGAATGAAAGTGTAATAAAACAATCATTCTTAGAGCTCCGTCAGAGAGCATGAAGAACCAATACGCAAAGGTTATAAATATAAAAGTATAAGTTTTATTATTCAGCTTATTTATCATTTTATTCTATTGAATCGCAAATCATTTTAGCTATATCTACTAATCTATTAGCATAGCTCCATTCATTATCGTACCATGCATAAACTTTAACTTGTGTGTTATTGATAACGATGGTGGACAAAGCATCAATTATAGAACTTCTTGGATCATTTACATAATCAGATGATACTAAAGGACGTTCTTCGTAACCTAAAATTCCTTTAAGGGAACCTTGGGATGCTTTTTCAAAAAGATTGTTAATTTGATGAACAGATGTATTAGAATTCATTTCAAAAACACAATCAGTTAAAGATGAGTTTAGTATTGGTACTCTTATTGCGTGACCATTTAATTTTCCTTTAAGTTCAGGATATATTAAAGATATAGCTTTAGCTGAACCTGTTGTTGTGGGTATTAAATTATTTAAAGCTGACCTTGCTCTTCTAAGATTATCTTTTGGTAGATCAATTAATGTTTGAGTGTTTGTAATATTATGAATTGTTGATATAGATCCATGTTTTATGCCTATATTTTCATGTAGAACTTTAATAATAGGCGCTAAACAATTGGTAGTACAGCTTGCTGCCGTAATTATTTTATGCTTAGAAGCTGAATAAATATCATGATTAACTCCATATACAATATTTGCAATATTATCCTCATTTATAGGAGATGAAACTAATACTTTCTTTACACCTAATTTAAAATATTTATTTAACTCAATAGATGACTTGTTTTTTCCCGTGCAATCAATTAATAAATCAATATTTTTAAAATTTAATGTGTCAATATCTTTTGAAAAAGATGTGGTTATTGCATTTTTATTAATTATGATATTTTTATCATTTAATTTAAAATCAGCGTTCCATTTACCATGTATACTATCAAATTCAATACTATGTATTAATGTATTAATGTTTCCATTTAATTCATTCACATGTTTTAAATTTAATTTTTGATTGATTAGGATTTGTAATACAAGTTTTCCAATTCTTCCAATTCCATTTATAGCAATATTTGCCATTAAAATATCCTTTTTGTTATTATTGTAATATTATAAACAATTTATAAAATCTTGAATTTTTATTATTAAACTTTAGATATATATTTGTTGTGTTGCACTTTTATTAATTTAAATTTATCAAAATGAGTTTTTTATGAATAATAATTTAATTCCTGAATCTATAAAAAATTTCAGCAAAATGCTTGATGATGGGGTCATTTTAACGAATATAGAAGGCACAGTTATTTTAGCTAATTCAAATGCCAAAGATTTTTTAGGAAAAAATATTTTAAATCAAAAAATTTCTGAAGTATTAAAAGTTAAAGAAATTAAGAATTTTAATAAAGTTTTTAAAAATGAATCTGAAAGTAAAAAATTTTACTATCAAACAAATGATCAATTAAAACGTTCACTTATTGTTAAGATTAAAAAAATAAATAAATCATTATTTTTAATCTTACTCCTTGATATGACGCTTCAAAGAAACCTAGAAAAAGTAAGAAGAGATTTTGTTGCAAATGTAAGTCACGAATTAAAATCACCTTTAACAAGTTTAGTAGGTTTTATTGAAACATTGTTATCAGGAGATGTTGATGATGAGGTCACAAGATCTAAATTTTTAAAAATAATGGATGAAGAAACGAAAAGAATGAATAGGTTAATTGATGACATTTTATCATTATCTAGAGTTGAAACCGAGGAACATATTTCACCTTCAACCTCTATATCTATATTAGATCCTATTAATTCAGTTATAAAATCTATTAAAGAAAGAAATTTAATTAAGTCCAACAAAATAATACTTAAAGATTTAAGATTTAAGAATAATATTCCTTGCTTAATAATTGGTAATTTTGACGAAATCACTCAAGTTTTTACTAATTTGATAGAAAATGCTATTAAATATGGATATGAAGATACTGAAATAATTGTTAAATTAGAAGAACTTAACGATAAAGAAATAATAATTAGTGTTATTAACTATGGTGAAGGTATTCCTCAAAAGTATATTGACAGATTAACTGAAAGATTTTTTAGAGTAGATAAAGCTAGATCTAGAAAAATTGGTGGAACAGGACTAGGATTAGCTATTGTTAAACACATTATTATACGACATCGTGCAACAATGAGCATAGAAAGCGAATTAAATAATCAGACTATTTTTTCACTTAATTTTCCTGTTATTCAATAATAGAAGCTTTTTCTAAATCTTTTGATATTTGATAAAAATTAACTCTTTTATTCAACTCTCTTTTTACACCTATCCATCTAAAGCTTATAGAGTTAATCATTATCTCTTTATCTAATCTTTTAAATTCATCAGCTACTGGGGCCCACTTTACAAACATTTCAGAGCTATGTTGAAAAAATAAATAATTATCCATTAATTCTTTTAATTTTAAATTATTAATTTTTGAAGAGAAGTTTTTTAGTATTTCACTTATTTTTTCTAAAGAAATATCATTTTGATTATTTGATTTTGTTATTTTTTTAAATATGGATATTATATTTTTCTTTTTAGCTCTAAAATTTTCATAATTGTTTTCACATGTTTGATAAAGTAAATATATAAGTATGTCAGATAAACAACCTGAATAGATATGCCATCTAGCGATTTTCATTGATTTAAGGTAAATTTCGTTTTCAAATAATGTTGGATATTGAGTCCCAGCTCTAGTTTTTATGTACTCATATAAAGAAATTTGCATTACATAAGCTGATTGTGAGTGAATAAAATCAATTAATTGATTAACGTTATTAACTTTATCTTTCTCTATAAATCCAATTTTTTGGAAAAATTTTTTTAATTTCATAGATTATACCAATTTAAATTCTTTAGGTTAAAATGTATACTATCTGTAAACATATATTGTTTTGACTATTATGATTTATCCTTGTATTTTTTACAATTATCTTCTTAAAGGGGGGAATTATTTATTGTTATTATTTTAAATAGTTCAAAGAAGATTTAATAAAATGGGGGATACACAATGTCTAATAAATATGACGGACATTGGGCGCGAACAAAATCGCTTACAACTATTACTTTAGTTGTATGGTTTTTTTTTGGTTTTGCAGTTCATTGGTTCGGTGACTCTTTAAATTCAAGTTCTTTTCCAGGCGCATACTATATGGCTGGTCAAGGATCTCAAATTGCTTTTGCTTTACTCGTTTTTTGGTTTGCAAGCCGACAAAATAAGATTGATGAAGAGTTTGGGTTCCAGGAAGATGAGGAGAAATAATATGATTAAATTAGAAGGTGGTTTTGTTAAAAACCTTGGAAAAGTTTATAGTATTTACACTTTAGGTTTTCTTGGATTTGTTATTTTAATGGCAATTTTAGAATGGTCTGGAGTTTCTAATACTATGATTGGTTGGCTCTTCGTAGCTTTTACAGTCCTTATATATGCTTTAATAGGCGTTTTATCTAGAACAATGGACACCGGGCAATATTATGTTGCGGGTCGCGAAGTGCCTGCTGTTTATAACGGTATGGCAACTGCTGCTGACTGGATGTCAGGAGCTTCATTTATAGCTATGGCAGGAGGGATTTATCTTAAAGGATATCCTTATATGGCCTTTTTAGTTGGCTGGACTGGTGGTTATGTTCTAGTTGCATCTTTAATTGCACCGTATTTGCGTAAGTTTGGTTGCTATACAGTTCCAGACTTTATAGGGACACGTTATGGTGGTAACTTAGCTCGTTTCTGTGCTGTTTTTATTTTAGTTATAGCTTCTTTTACTTATGTGACTGCTCAAATAAACGGTACTGGTACTGTGGCCTCTAGAGCACTTCAAATTCCATTTGAAGTGGGTGTTTGGATTGGTTTATCAGGTATCCTTTTTTGCTCTATGCTTGGTGGTATGAGAGCCGTTACTTGGACTCAAGTTGCACAATATATAGTATTAATTGTTGCATATTTAATTCCAGTATTTTGGATGTCTAATAAGTTAGGTTATGGATTAATACCACACTTAGCTCAGTTTGATGCTGTTGCAAGAGTACAGGAACTAGAAGCAGCTCTTGGAGTTAAACAGTTGATGCCTACAGCAGAGGCGCAAGCCGCCGCTGGAAAACTGTCTGCTCTAAAAGTTGGAATTAACGATGCAAGTTCATCTGCTATGGCTAAATGGAAGTTCTTTACTTTAGTTCTATGTATGATGGCTGGAACTGCTTCTTTACCCCATGTTTTAATGAGGTACTTCACTACATCATCAGTAAAAGCTGCAAGGCAATCAGTAGGTTTTTCATTGTTATTTATATGTTTATTATACTTAACAGCGCCAGCATTGGCTACTTTTACTAAACTATCACTATTAGATCCAAACGTAGCCACTAGTATTATTGGAAAATCGATATCTAGTGTCAATAGTCTAGAGTGGATACAACAATGGAGTAATGTTGGTTTCTTAAAAGTTATAGACGGAAATAATGATGGAATACTGCAAATAAATGAATTTTTTATGCGTGGTGATATTGTTGTTTTAGCTACACCAGAAATGGCAGGTCTTCCTTATGTAATATCAGGTTTAGTTGCTGCTGGTGGATTAGCTGCTGCCATGTCTACTGCTGATGGACTTTTGCTTGCTATTGCAAATGCATTGTCACATGACTTGTATTATAAAATCATTGATCCAAAAGCTAATACAAAAACAAGACTTATTGTAGCTCGTGTTTTATTATTGGTAATAGGTATCGCTGGGGCATTTGTTGCATCTCTTAAATTAACTTCAATATTAGGAGCTGTTGCTTGGGCTTTTTGCTTTGCAAACTCTGGTTTATTTTTTCCTCTTATATTAGGTGTATGGTGGAAAAGAGCAAATAGAGCTGGTGCTATTGCTGGAATGATTGGTGGATTTGGATCTGGAGCTTTATACTTATATATGGTTCAGTTTGCTGGAATGGAACCTTGGATAGGTATAGATGGTTTAAGGTTTGGAATGATCGGTATGCCCGTTAGTCTAATTCTAATGGTTGTTGTTTCATTAATGACTGAAGAGCCAGATAAAGCAACTCAAGATATGGTTGATCAAATAAGGGTTGCTAAAGGTAAACCTTTATTAGATAACGAACATTAAAAATATATATTATAACTTTATAGCAAAGCAGAGATTTTTCTCTGCTTTGCTAATTTTTAAACGAGAAAAATATGAGTAACTTTCCTTTATGGGTTATAATTCTTGATTATTCATTGGGAATGATAATGTGGACACTTATTGGTAGATTTGGAATGTCTTTGTTTCTTCAAGATAATTCTGATTTTTTTTTCATGAAAGTATTTGTTAAATATACAAATCCACTTATTAAAAAATTTTCATTTATTACACCGTCTTTTTTAATAGACCGACTTATACCTCTTTATGTAGCTTGGTTTTTATATATGATACGTTTTTATTTAATTCCATTAATTTTAGGTTATAATGTTATGGGTGTATTATCATTTCCTTTAGAATCAGACATATCTTTAGCAATTTATGATTTTTTTAATCTTATTTTTACAAAAATATAAAAATAATTACCATAATTATAAAACTGTAACAAATGTGTAATATTAACTTTGTATTTGTTTAAAATAATTTATAAATTTTATTTTAAAAAAAATGGTATTAAAATGTTAGAAAAAAAAACTGAATATAGATATGTAAATGACTTAAGAAGATTTGCTTATACTCAAAGAAAGTTAATTGAACAAAAGAAAACTTTTATATTTCTAGGACTTGCTTCTATATTTTTAATTTTAGTTGCTTCGCTTGTTGAACAATACGTATCACTTGGGAATGAACAAACATTTATATTAGTTGCCGCTGCTATTATTGGTGGTTATATGGCTTTAAATATTGGAGCCAATGATGTTGCAAACAACATGGGGCCTGCTGTTGGTGGTAAAGTTATTTCTGTTGGAGCAGCTGTTGCAATTGCAGCTGTTTGTGAAACATCAGGAGCTTTATTGGCTGGAGGAGATGTAGTTAACACAGTCTCAAAAGGAATTATTTCTCCAGGAAATGATATCTCTATTAATAGTTTTCGATATTTAATGCTTAGTGCTTTATTGGCTGCAGCTCTTTGGATAAATTTAGCAACAATATTTAATTCTCCAGTATCAACTACTCATTCTATAGTAGGTGGAATTTTAGGTGCAGGATTAACAGTTGCAGGTGTAACGATAGTAAATTGGGAGATGATGGCAGCAATTGTAGCAAGTTGGGTTATTTCTCCTTTATTTGGAGGTCTAATCTCTGCTCTGTTATTATATATAATTCAGTCTAAAATTTTAAATGTAAAAAATAAAAAACATGCTGCAACTACGTGGTTACCAATTTTGATTTCTTTAATGGCTGGAGCATTCACAGCTTATATGGCATTAAAAGGTTTCAAGAAGGTATACAAAGCATCATCAAATGAAGTCTATATCTATACTTTTTTATCAATGGTCTTTGCTTATTTTATATCAAAGCCATATATCATTAGTAAGCTTAAATATTTAGAAAATAAAAAAAATGATATTTATACACTTTTTCATTTACCATTATTATTAGGTGTTAGTTTATTATGTTTTGCTCATGGTGCTAATGATGTAGCCAATGCTGTAGGTCCATTAGCTGCTATTGTATCTACAATATCAAGTGATGCAGATATTACATCTAAAGTTTCAATACCTATATGGGTTATGATGATTGGTGCCTCTGGAATAGCTTTAGGTCTTTTATTATTTGGCCCCAAATTAATTCATACTGTTGGGCAAAAAATAACAAGATTAAATGCACCTAGAGCTTATTGTGTTGCATTATCTTCTGCCATAACAGTTTTAATAGCAACTACTTTAGGGCTTCCAGTCAGCTCTACACATATAGCAATTGGAGCAATTTTTGGAATTGGTTTTTTAAGAGAAATTATTGAAAATCCTAGTAATAAAGATAAAATAAAGATAAAATCAAAAAGAAAACTAGTTAGAAGACGTTTTTTATATTCTATTGCAGCTGCTTGGGTTATAACCGTTCCTGCTTCTGCAATAATGGCTGGATCAATTTATTATTTATTTAGCATCTCTGTATTTTAAATATATGTATTAAATAATATTTATATTTTTTCTATAACATTAAAATTTATAAAAATACCTAATAATTAATCTTCTTTGAAAGTTCTTTTATGAATATTAAAATATTAATTGCAGACGACGAACCTAATCAATTAGAACTAATGGCTTTTAATTTAGAGAATGCTGGCTTTTCTGTGATTAAAGCTCAAAATGGAAAAGAAGCCCTTCAATTTGCAGAAGATCATAATCCAGATTTAATTATTATAGATTGGATGATGCCAAATATGTCAGGAATTGATGTTTGTCGAATATTAAGATCAAGAACTGATACAAAACTTTTACCAATCATCATTTTAAGTGCAAGAAGTGAAGAGGGAGACAAATCTCTAGGATTAGATACTGGCGCTGATGATTACATCTCAAAACCATTTTCTCCTAAAGAACTTATTTCTAGAGTAAAAGCACTTTTAAGACGTTCAAGGCCATCATTAATAAATAATGTTTTAGAATATAATAATTTAAAATTATCACTATCTGAAATATTTGTTACTTTTAAAAATAAGCCAATTAAATTAGGTCCCAAAGAGTTTAAACTTTTAACAATTCTAATGGAAAGACCCGGTCATATTTTTTCTAGAACTAAATTATTAGATTTGGTTTGGGGTCATGGAGTTTATGTTGAGGAAAGAACTGTTGACGTCCATATGAGCCGTTTAAGAAAAGCTATAAAATCAGCCTCTGGTGATAAAAATATTATAAGAACCGTAAGAGATGGTGGTTATGGATTATTTAGTAATCAAGAAGCTCTGTAAATACTTATATTAAATTATTTTTTATAATTTACAATTAACCTTAATATAGTAGGTTAATGTTATGATATATTTACATAAAATATTGCCATTTATTATCTCACCTTTAGGTTTAACTCTAATATTATTAATATTATCTATTTTTATATATCGTAGAATTTTAGTATTAGTTTCATTATTTATTTTATTAATATCGAGCAATACATTTATATCTAATTATCTTTTATTAAATTTAGAAAATCCATATAAACCTATAGAAATTAAAACTACTAAAAATACAGATGCTATAATTGTTCTTAGTGGAATGATACATCAGGTAGGTGACAATAAAATCAACAAATATGAATGGGGTGATCCTGATAGGTTTTTTGCTGGCATAGAGCTTTTAAATAATAATAAGGCAAATTTTATAGTGTTTACTGGTGGAAGTTTACCTTGGACTAAGAATTGGAAACCAGAAGGGGTTATACTTAAAGAAAAAGCAATTGAGCTTGGTATTAATCCAAATAATATTTTAGTAACTAATAATGTTCAAAATACATTTCAAGAAAGTGTTGAAGTTCTAAAGTTATTAAAATATGGATCATCTATTACACTTGTAACTTCTGCATTCCATATGAAAAGATCTAAATATTTATTTGAAAAACAAGGATTTAAAGTAATACCTTATCCAGTTGATTTCAAAGTTTCTAATTCAAATAATACTATTTTAGATTATATGCCTAATTTATCTGCTTTAAAAAATACTTCATTGTTTATAAGAGAAAACATTGGTCGTTTTTATTATAAAATTATAATGTAATACTCTTTTTTTAAAAAAGAACTTGATCGGTATACCAATTATATATTTGTTTACCTGTCATGATTTCAACTCCATCATGTTCTAAAATATAATCTAATAATTTTTCAAAAAATAATATTCTATGAGGAACCCCTGTTAAGTAAGGATGAACACTGATTGCCATAATTTTAGGGTTTTCATCTGACTCTTTGTAAAGTCTATCAAATTGTAATTTTCCTCTATTATAAATTTCATCGGATTTATGCGTTTGTATTGAAGTCATTACTACGTCATTAATTTCTATAGGGTAAGGTAGGGTAACCATACGTTTACCACTATTAACCTTTAAATCTACAGGTAAATCATCTATAGGCCAATTCGCTGTATATTTGATACCATTATCTGACAATATATCTAGTGTATCAAGAGTTTCTGTAAGTCCTGGACTTTCCCAACCTATTACTTTGGTATTGGTAAAGTCTTCAATTTTATTAATTGCAGATTTAATATCTACAAATTCATTTTCAACTTTATGCATAGGTCTTTGAATATAGCCATGACCCATTGGTTCCCAATTTTCTTCCATAGCAGCTTTAACTGTTTCTGGATAATAATCAACTACCGTTGCATTTAAAGCAAGAGTTGAACATATTTTTCGTTCCTTAAGTGTCTTTAACAACCTCCAGAAGCCAATTCTCATACCATATTCATGCCAACTCCAATTTGGCAAATCAGGAAGCATAGGGATGCCCATTGGAGGTGGTAATATATTTCTTGGTTGAGCTAAATTAGCATCCCAAACCTCTAAATTTACTATAACCCACAATATAATTTTTTTATTATCCTTCAATAATAATTTTTGCTTATTGTTTGAATTTTGACTATTTAACCTTTCTCTTGTATCCATTTTAATAACCTATATAAAAAAATTAACTTATAATTATCCAATTTTCATTAATGATAGTTCCACTATTTCTTATAACTTTAGCAATAGGACAAAACATTGATAATTGTTTTTTAGCTTCATTAATGTCAACTTCAGAAGCATCTGTTGAAATTTCAATATTTAATAATATTTCAGGAAAAGGAACTTCAACTTCTTTAAGAAGTCCAACGCCATCTCTATTAAATTTTGTTATAGCTTCAATATCCATATTAAAAACTTTAAAGCCCATTTTTTCTAGAATTCTATGAGTTATAACATTTGTGCACCCAATCAATGATGAAATAAGTGTCTCGGTTGGAGATAAACCTAAGTTCGTTCCACCCCTTGCAATTGGCTCATCTATTACACATTCTACATCTCTAGCAAGTATATCTGTTCTTGAATGGCTTTTTGAAGAACCTTCTACTTTCATTTGAATAATATTATTGGACATATTTTAACCTTTATTAATTTAAAAAATTTAAAAATATATTTTATATATTTTAAGCTAATAAATTAAATCATATGAATGAATAGACTAAATCATAAAATACGATCTAATAAATATTGATACAATCTGGATTTAATGATTTAATATTTTTAATTTATGGGGAAAGGGGGGAGAATTTATAATGAAATCTCCAGATTTTTGTTATTACGAAGCACTTTCTATTGAAGAGGCTATAAAATTTAAATCTAATGACTTAGAAGCTGTAATATTGGCAGGTGGTCAATCTTTAATTCCAGCGCTTAATATGAGACTTTCATCTCCTTCATGTTTAATAGATATTTCTAAAATTAAAGAATTAAAAAATATTACTAAAGATAACGATTCTATTTATATTGGCTCTGCAGTTACTCATTCAGAAGTTATGCAAAATAAAATCATAATAGATCATTTACCAGTTCTCATAGACGTTCTTGAAATGGTGGCGCATTCAGCAATAAGAAATAAAGGTACTCATGGAGGCAGCATTGCTTACGGAGACCCTGCGGCTGAATTGCCAGCTTTTGCTGTGGCAGCGAATGCTGAAATAATTCTTATGGGTTTAAATGGCATTAGAACTATACAAGCTAGCGATTTTTATCATGGTTTATTTGAAACGGATATTCAAGATGATGAAATTTTAACATCTATTAAATATCCAATATTAAAAGATAATCAAGAAATTTTATTTGATGAAATTTATCGTCGACATGGTGATTATGCAATGGCGGGAGTTGTTGCAAATATTGAGATTTTAAATAATAAAATTGATAATTTAAAATTAGTGTTTTTTGCGACAGGCACCAAACCTGAGGTAGCATTAAAAACTTCTGAACTTATTATAAAAGATGGTTATGATTACAGCAATGTTAAAAACATGATAAAAAATGAATTAGA
>Ga0209711_10003579_pt1 | contig 13064 bp, 19 predicted proteins | sample ArcticOcean_MG_C_7_FD_187441 | JGI IMG/M metagenome (GOLD analysis project Ga0209711, IMG submission 187441) | Marine microbial communities from western Arctic Ocean - ArcticOcean_MG_CB11_88 (SPAdes) (version 2) | ecosystem: Environmental > Aquatic > Marine > Oceanic | place: Arctic Ocean... | reverse complement strand
ATTACGTGAACTTCCATTTGAATATAAATTAATTGATCAAGTTGGGAAAATTGATCAAGAAATTGATGTAATCAATAATTGGTACGAACATATGAAAGTTAAAATTAATAAGTATGAGTCACAGAAAAAACATGTAGAAAATAAAATTGAAAATATCACAAAACGAGTTAGATCTATCAACAATTACGTTCAAAGTATTAAATTACAAGCTTCTTCTCATGCCCTACACAAAGACCGGTGTTTACCATAACTTTATAACCAGCATCTTTTAGGTTTTTACAAAATGCAACATCTTCACTACACATGTCACGTAATACCTTTCCATCTTCAGTTTCTATCTCCAATAGTGGATAACTAAAGTATGGGTATGTTAGTTTTTCTATAACACCTTTACGACACGCAAAGAAACCCATACCATTATAGGCGACATCTATATATTTTTCCTTTTTGTCAAGAGTAGATACATTAATAAACTCGAATGATCCATTTTTTTTGAAATATTCTAAATCCCATTCTTTTACCGCTGCATAATGTTTCAAATCTATCATTTTATAAAGCCCGGATATCACTGGATATTTATCGGTGTCTTCGATAAGTTCAATAAGTTGTTCAGGTGAAAAGAATATATCTGAATCAATTGTTACCCAAACGTCGTATTCCTTTTCACCCCCAAATGGAGTCTGTGTACCCCCCCTTAGTACATCTAGTCCCAATGTCTTCATTCTAGAAAATGCAACAAAACTCGAATATTCGTTTACAAGTGAAATTTGATACCCTTTCTTAGTCATTTCAACGAGAGATTGTGACCAATTACATAAGAAACTCCCTGAATATTCCCTACCTGGTAGAGCTATTATAACCTTCTTCATCTGACTTATCGTACACTTAATACTTTAAGCACCTCCTTTACAGCTGGGTGACGAACTATATCTTCATCCCCCATTCCTACATGTATAATATACTCAAGGTCCTGGCACTGCATTTTGTAAATGAGGTCTTGTAGACCATTCCCAGGACCAAGGTCAGATTGTGCCAAGTCTCCAGTGACGATGAGCTTCGTACCTTCACCCACCCGTGTGAGAAGCATCTTCATTTGGTTCGGTGTAGCATTCTGCATTTCGTCTGCGATGATGAGAGTATCACTGAATGTACGACCTCTCATATACCCCAATGGTTCGACGGTGATAAAACGGTCAATTTGATTATATGTAAAAAAACACTCAAAAATGTCATACATTGGTCTTGTCCATGGCTCCATCTTCTGAATCATATCCCCTGGGAGGTACCCCATATCCTCATCAGCCGCCACAATTGGACGAGTGAGTACAATTCGTGGGCGCTGAAATTTAGATACATGTTCTAGGGCAGACACGCCAACATAGTCTTACCCGTACCCGCTGGTCCAGTTCCCACCACAATAGGTTTAGGAGACCTGAGGGCAAGCATATATTTACATTGACCAGGGGTTTTAGGGAAGTTCATATATATATATATATAATTTAAAGTTTTTTCCTTATCTATATTAAATGGAGTTCCACTTTGTAAAATTAAAAATAAATGGAACCTACTTGAGTCTAGTAGACCCGTCATCTAAACCAAGGTACGTCTGTTTTTCTGATCGGGGAAAGGCTGAAGAATGTGTAAAATATGTATCAACGTTTAGATCAAAGTATGGTATATGGCCGTGTTTCGACATGTCTAAATCTAAGAGAAAGCTGAAAAGTAATGTAAATGTAAAAGTACGAACCCCCGAACAAGTGATGCATTATTTAGAAGTAGATACTTATGATTTCGAGACAATTGATAGAATCGCGAGTCGATCGAATACATCTTTCTACTGTATATTACATTTCGAAACTGATGATTATGGAAATACCGAATCCATCTCGATGTCTGGACAGGAGATGGATGCGATAGTAGATGAAGCGTTGTATAGGGATTTATTGGAGTTTAATTTAAAAATTATTTAATGTAAGCGTATTGCAATTTAGGCATGATCCTATACATTTCAGTTCCATCACTTTCAGCAGGCTCCGCAGATGGATCGGCCTCCGCAGATGGATCGGCCTCTGCAGATGGATCGGCCTCCGCAGATGGATCGGCCTCCGCAGATGGATCAGCCTCCGCAGATGGATCAGCCTCCGCGGATGGATCGGCCTCCGCAGATGGACCTGGTGTGGGTCCGGTTGTGGGTCCTGGTGTGTATCCTGGTTCGCTTGTATCTCTCATTATGTAGTATGTGAATAGACCTCCTATTATTATCACAGCTGCTATCACAACTGCAATAATAATTTTTTGTTGTTGACCACCGTTAGATGCGTTCATATACAAATAACATGAGAAAATAAAAGATATACTTAAAAAAATAGAACTCATTTAAATCAAACTATGTGTGGTATAATTAGTTTATTCGGAGATAAGCGTATAGTACCAGGAAATATGTTGAATCATAGGGGTCCTGATGATTACCATAGTGTGACATTGGGTAAATGCCAGATGGATTTTTACAGACTCTCAATAAATGATATATCCCCTGCTGGTATGCAACCTTTCGTTGGTGAGGGGCATATGTTTATGTGTAACGGTGAAATTTACAATCATAAACAGTATGAAACTGGTAATGAGAAGAGTAAAAGTGATTGTGAGGTCGTAATGAATATGATCAATAAATTAGGTATGATGAAAACGGTAGAATCACTTAATGGTGATTTTGCCATGGTATATACGGATGGTGAACGTGTATTGGCTGCGAGAGATCCCGTAGGTGTAAGACCTATGTTTTATACTAGGTATTCATCTAATTCAATTGCTTTTGCAAGTGAAGCTAAAGCATTACTTTTTCTCGAATCTCATATAGAGGTTTTTCCACCCGGGTATATATATGATTCTTATGTAGACAATTTCATTTGCTATCACAGTGGTTATTGGGATGTTCAAAAGCATATAACAAACTATACTATAGAAGATGTTCGTAGTAATTTGGAGAAGGCTGTACATTTGAGACTAGAAAATACGGATAGGGAAATTGGATTTTTACTATCCGGGGGGTTAGATAGTAGTCTTATTGCTTCAATTGCACAAAAGAGACTTGGAACGATAAAAACATTTTCGGTTGGTTTGGATGGTAGTCCAGATCTCAAAGCTGCACGTAGGGTAGCTAAATACCTTGGTTCGGATCATACAGAGGTGATTTTTACAGTAGAAGAAGGTGTTGCAAATCTACAAAATGTGATTGATAGTTTGGAATCATATGACACGACTACTGTAAGGGCTTCTACACCAATGTGGTTATTATGTAAATATATCAAAGAGAATACAAATTGTCGGTACATATTTTCAGGTGAGGGGAGTGATGAGTTACTAGGTGGATATCTATATTTCCATGGAGCTCCAAATGTAGATGCATTTGCATATGAGAATATGAGAAGATTAAAACTTATTCATCAATTTGATGGTCTTCGCGCTGATAGATGTGCGGGTGCGCATGGTTTGGATCTTGTTGTCCCATTTTTGGACAAACATTTTATTGATTGTTGTATGTCTATAAATCAAAATATGAAAATGACAAAACTTGAAAAACAACTCTTGCGAGATGCTTTTATTGGTTACTTACCTGACGAAATCTTATGGAGACAAAAAGATGGTATGAGTGATGCAGTTGGTAGTGGATGGGTTAGTTATTTAAAAGAGTATACAGAGAGTCAAATTACAGAATTCATGTTCGAGAACTTAAAAAGTCTATGTCACCATAACATCCCTCTTACAAAGGAGGAAGCTTATTATCGACAATTATTCTGGAATAGATATGGCTCTAATAACGATCATCTTATCTCTGAAATATGGAGACCTAAATGGACATCTATAACTGATCCAAGTGCGCGTTTACTTATAGAATAGAATCCTAATTAATATAAATGGCCCAATTTATCCGAAGTTTCGATTGTAATAATAAAGACCATGTCATGTGGTTGAAAGCAGCGGGTCAAATCATGTCAAGGACATTGAATGGTGAGATGATAGACATTCTCGCTATTGTAAACAATAACCCCCTACCAGGAAAACCTTCGATGGAAAACCCCGCTGATTGGGCTTCTATACATTTTCAACTAGCCATGAAATATACAATGGCTGTATTAAGTTGTGATGCTTTTGTCCCCACAACCAAAAATGATGTACTCGTCTAGGGTGAAGTCTTTAGGTTCTGAGTTTTCATCCATACGAATAAGTAGTATAGGACTTTCAACAACTTCTGTATCGAATGGATGTGGAAGTATATTATGGTTAATTTCGCTATTAAGTTCTCGTTTCATGATGACAACATCTATTTCAGGCCATTGTCCGATGAAAGTTGGAGTGCCACCTAGTATTTGAAATATTTCATTTTTTGATGGAGTTATATCCAGGTTGATTTCTTTTATGTCACCTATTTTTTCACATATTAGTATAGCTATTGTCATATGTAATCAATAATAAAAAAATATTTACTCATTGTAAATGAAGGTCACTAATAAAATGACAACGGTAGCTTTGCTTTTAGTTATAACGGGTGTCGTGTATTTCATAGTGAACCGGGTACCGAAGTTGTTGTCTGAAAAATATCGTGTTCGGCAATCTGACTACAGGTATGGACTGATTGACACTAACCCAAATCGTCGTGTCGCCGAGTTTTTCGATAACTGTTCTCCTGAAAATATGGGGGATTGTAAAAGAAATAATCCATATGAAGGTTTACCACTGCCCTAAGTTACTTAAAAATATGAAAATAGTATATAACAAGATGGACAATGCAACACGTCAGTTTGTCATTGACCGCATTGCATCTCTTCTCGAGATTCCTAAAGATGATACCATTTGTATAAATCTCGAGAAGAATATTTTAAACCATGCAACCGACCGAGCACGAAGTATCAATCAACAACCTGCATGGGATAATCATAAGTTTTCAGGTATTTATAAACAGAAGTTTCTTCAATTTCAACATAATTTGAAAAAGTCCCCAGTTTTGAAGGGGTGGATTATTGAAAAAAAGATCAAAACCAAAGATGTTATAGACATGCGCCCAGAAGATCTGTGGCCGGATGGACCATACGCGAAAGAGATTGAAGTGGGAATTCATAAACAATTACGAAAAGCATATTTGGCACAAGAAATCAAGAATCAGGAAGGTTTCTTCGTATGTGGGCGATGTAAATCGAAAAAAACGACCTATTTCCAGATGCAAACAAGGTCTGCTGATGAACCTATGACTGTATTTGTATCATGTCTTAATTGCGATCGGAATTGGAAGTGTTAATATAGTATTTAGAATCGGTCCAATCAGTTGGCATGTCACCAACCGAGAGAACGAAATTATAGCCTAGTTTCTTTTTCATAATAGTTTTTGTTTGCGCACTCGTGAATCCTAAATAATTATACGTTATACCATAGTCTGTTAATTGTTTAATTGTATAATTGATTACTGGTTGAAGCCCTGGTCTCGCTGTTATAATTATTATTTTGTATCCAAGTTCCTTCATGTTATGAAGTACTTTAATTATAGGAACGTTAGGATGTCCATTAATAAATATAAGAGTGTCATCTATATCAAACATCGCAGCATCATTTGGACCCGCGGGACCTATCATTAATACTATTAAAGATTTAAATACTATCATGTGTAGATATGATTGTTGACGTTACATTCGAAGATGATACTGTTCAAATTGCCCGGATCATTCATGAACACGCTGATATGTACGCGGTTAACTTCCTAGTGTTAAAAAAGCGTGGTATTTACGAGTTTTCTTCAGAAACTGAATTAGTCCCCAAGGATTCTATTTCAGGATTCTATGATGTTGATAAATTGGAAAACACCAATATGTATTATAAAACACCTAATGGGTATGAAATGGTGGATGATACTGATGACAACGATTATGAGTGTTCAGATTCTGAGGACTCTGAGAGTGAATCACTAGTGGATGACGCTGACGAAGATGAAGAGGAAGCTTAAATATTAAATTGTATCGAATATAAAGCTAAGACTATAGATTTTAATATATTCACATTCCATGGAGTATAGGGAACCAAAGAAACGTGTCACAAAGAATGATAAAAATATAAAGAAACAAACATACTCACAAAAGCATATAAGGATTAAGACCTTATTATTAGAAAAGCCGAAACAGTATGGCCCCTTACAACCCTCCTAATTCTCATTATTCTCAGATGGACGTTTCTGATTATGATGAAGATCATATTTTCTCTTTCATTGGAAAAACTGGTAAGAGGTTTTACTGGTTGACACGTTTTCTAGGTGTTGATTATCTCTGGTATGACACCAAGAGAAAGGTTATCGAGATTTGGGGCCCCTATCATACACATCTCAACAATCAATCGGGCCATATAATTAGATGTGAATTAGATTTTTTTAAACCTAAGTTAAATAATACATCCCCTAGTTATCAAGAGAATGGTGAACATGTACAAGCGACCCCCGTTACGTGTTAGACCTCCACCCGATGGTCGTCGTTTTATTGATAAGCCAAAAGAGGGGACATTTCTATATAAACTTACAAACCCGGAACCAACTGTTTATGCAAAGTTTGTGAAACAGTCGGTGTATTATCAAGATTTATACTTGAGACTTTTGGAGAAACATTATAAAGATTTGGGGATTGAATATAAAAATCCAGGACTCCCTATATACGTACCACCACCTAAACTGGAAGTATTTAAGGAACCTGAATTAGGACCACCGGATCGCGTATACTTGAAACTCAGGTTTTTGAAGAGTGGTATTATTCGTGTAAAACTTGAAACATCTTTTCTCGCACTTTATGAAAAGTATTATAGTAAATCGATTTTACCCCCATTCAAACTTGTGATTGCTGCTTATAAATCATTCGGATTTAGTGACAAGTTTATAGATGGTATTATAAAAAAACACGCCAGACGTCCTATAATACAAAAACGATTTGAGAAGATGTATGAAATACTATTCAACAAAGAAACCGTTAAAAAAGTAAAAAAGAAAAAAGAAAAGGAAAAGGAAAAGGAAAAGGAAAAGGAGGAAGAAGAAATAATACATTTGGAGGAACCGATCGAAGATGACGAGCCTCATAAATCCGATGAGCCCGGTGAAGATGATACTCTAGATGTAGAACCAGATGAAGATGATGAAGAAGTCGTAGATGAGGATGAATATATATCTGATGGAGAGGATTAGTGCACCTAAGTAGATCTTTAAAAATGTAATAAATCATCTAAAACATGTTCATCACCAACGTTGTCATCGGTAACCAAATCCTCGATCGTGGCTTCTTCCATTCCAAGAAGGAAGCGACGCGTCACGCTAACGAACAAACCAAGGAGAAAATCTGGAAGCTCCCCAACAACTCTGTCTTCTTCGGTGACATCGAAGTTCGTGTCTACAACACCGACGACTACAAGAATGAACATTTTCTTTCTTTCGTTGATTCCTGTTGAAATAGCAGAGATGTCATGTGATCAACATGTCGTCAAGATCCAATTGGAAATTTGCCAAATGCTTTACACTGCTTGGTTCTTTTCTAATGAGGAAAATTATGTCCAAGAGAATGCACCATATACAAAGGATGGAAAGAGGCGGGGATACCGTGCCGCACACCCAAAACATCCAATGACTATGTGGATCGGGTCAAGCCTGAAAAATTATATCTATGCGTGTGATATTGGGATCGCATTGACCCTCGAGTACACTTGTAGATATGGTAAGGTGCATTCATGTGCGGAACACTTGATATGGTTACGGAATCATCATCCATCACACTTTGAGGAGCGCAAGAGTGAGACTGCATACTACTCTAAGGAAGGAATCCCTGAGTGTATGCCCGACGAGTATAGGTGTCCGAGTGTAGTGGATGCTTATCAAATGTATTATATGGTGGAGAAGATGGGATTTGCTCGATATAAAATCCCTGTGGATAGTAAATGATTGTAGCAACAACTTTTTTCAATCACCCACATATCAAAGGTGTTATTGAACTAGAAGAGAATGGTACCAAAGTTGTAATCAAAGGAACCCTAAAGTCAAACAAATACAAAAATAGTACGCACGGTATTCATATCCACGAAGCAGGTGACCTAACCGATAATTGTATGGGAGCTTGTGGTCACTTCAATCCATATGGTAAGAAGCATGGTGGTCCCAAATCTAAAGAGCGACACGTTGGTGATCTCGGTAACATTCGTTTTGATTCGAAAGGTGTCGCCAAAATTAGAATGGAGGATTCACTGGTGAAGCTCCGGGGAACAAAGGCGAATGTCATTGGAAGATCTCTCGTGATTCACGAAGATCTAGATGATTTGGGTCTCGGTGGTCACTCAGATAGTCTAAAAACTGGACACGCAGGAAAACGAATAACGTGTGCGGTCATTGGCTATTCTAAGAAGATGTGCGTATAATTTGCTTAAAAAGATGACGTCATCATATATAAACGATGTTCGGTATCGCAAATACCTTTACAGCTCCACCAGTTAAAGTCACAACTGAGCGTAAGTCTGAGTACCATCCAAGAACTTACAGTCAGTTTATTAAGGGTCTCAGGAACAACGAACTCCCAGTTGTAGTGGTCAAACCCAGTCAGAATGTTGCACAGTTTCAGGAAGAGAATGGTGATTATGGGGATGTTCGCATTGTTCAAACGGAACAACTTTGGCAGACCCTGATGGAAAGTGATGCTGAAGTACTTGTTGATGCTTCTGGTCCTCCCATGACTTACGCTGAAACTGGTATCATGGTGATTCTTGGTATTTACCTTTTCTCTGTCCTGCAAGCCCTATTTGCAGCTCGGGGTGGTGGTGGTATGCCCAATCCATTCATAAAGTCAACTGAATTCACGATGGACCAAGAGGTTGAGACCCGCTTCACCGATGTTGAAGGCATCGACTCTGCCAAGGAGGAACTCGAAGAGATTGTGGATTTCCTCAAGAACCCTGACCGCTACTTTGGGAGTGGTGCGAGGATCCCCCGTGGTGCCCTCCTCGCGGGTGCCCCAGGTACAGGTAAGACCCTCCTCGCTCGAGCCATCGCCGGAGAGTCCAACGTCCCCTTCATCCAATGCTCCGCTGCGAGTTTCGTTGAGATGTTCGTAGGTGTCGGTGCCAAGCGCGTACGCGAACTTTTCGAGCAGGCACGAAAGAATCAACCATGCATCATCTTCATTGATGAGATTGATGCAATTGGGAAGCAGCGTTCGGGTGGTGGTATGCCTGCCAATGATGAGCGTGAGCAGACCATCAACCAGCTCCTCACCGAGATGGATGGTTTCGACAACGAGACTGGTATTGTTGTCATCGCTGCCACGAACCGCCTCGATATCCTTGATGATGCACTCCTCCGTCCTGGTCGATTCGACCGTAAGATTCAGGTGACTCTCCCAAGTGTTCAAGGTCGTAAGAAGATCTTGGGTGTCCATGCGAGGGGGAAGACCATTGACGATACAGTGGACCTCGCAACAATCGCGAAGCAGACGACTGGGTTCTCGGGTGCCGACCTCGCCAACCTTCTCAATGAATGTGCTATCCGTGCGGTGAGGGATGCTGGTGGTACAATCAATAATGAAATCATCGAGGATGTCTATCAGCGCCTCGTCGTGGGTGCGAAGGGTGATGTGAAGTTCTCGATGCGAAAGAAAGAACTTGTGGCGTACCACGAGGCTGGACACGCTATCATGGGTGTCCTCGTCCCCGAGTACGATACGGTACGCAAGGTCTCTATCATCCCTAGGGGTGCTGCAGGGGGGGTGACATTCTTCCAACCCTCAGAGGAAAATGCAGACTCCGCCATGTACACGAAGGAGTACCTCCTCTCTCAAATCAAGGTTGCACTTGGTGGTCGCGCGGCAGAGCAAATCATATATGGGAAGGACAAGATTACCACGGGTGCGTCTTCAGACTATGCCCTAGTGTACCAAATTGCTCGTGAGATGGTGACGACCTATGGTTTTGGGAAACATTTTTTCGATTACCGAAAGATGTCAGAAGAGGCTTCAGCCCTAGTGGATGAAGAGATTGACCTCATTGTTGGAGATTGTTATGATGAGACAGTCGCCACGTTGAAAAAAAACATACCCCAATTGGAGCGACTCAAGGAAAAACTCATCGAGGAGGAGATCGTCGATGGGGATTGGGTCTATGAGTTATTTGGGAAGCAGAGAGATTTTGATTAATATTATTTATACTCTAACACGAAAATTTTATATTGTGTTATAATATAGATATGAGTTTATCAAATCAGGATATAGAGAATCTCAGAAAAAGATTGAACAATAATCAAAATTTATCTATTCCATCAAAGGCTAATTTGAATGCATTTATAAATAATAAGAAAAGTGCGTTTGATCGCTCAGCATTTATGCAACTGTATAATGCTAGAATGAGAAATTTGAGATCTAAGGAGCCAAGTTTAGGAAAACGTAAAAGGTCGTCAGGTAATCTAAATTCGGCAATGGAAAATAACACTAGAACTGTATCTGGGGGGTCTGTGAACCCTAATAAGAATGGTCGAATGTCACCAAGGGGTGTGTTAAGTGGTGCAAGTGGTGCAAGTAATACATCGAATAATGGAAACAATATTTCATCCGGTCCAAATACAAAAAAAGTTCGTTTGAACATTCCTCTCATGACCGCCGCGATGGGAGCTCAACGCGCGATAGCTGCTGCAAATAACGCCCGCAGGAAAGCTGTTGCAAATAACACCCGCAGGAAAGCTGCTGCAAATGCAAGGGAAAAGGCTACTGCTAACAAGGTTAATGCGAATGCGAGGGAAAATGCTGAACTTCTCATGAATGTTTCTAGAAAAGCTGCTGCTGAGAAGGCTGTCGCCAATAAGGTGGTTGCAAACACTAAGGCTAAAGCTGTCGCCAATAAGGCGGTTGCAAACGCTAAGGCTAAAGCTGTCGCCAATAAGGCGGTTGCAAACGCTAAGGCTAAAGCTGTCGCCAATAAGGCGGTTGCAAACGCTAAGGCTAAAGCTGTCGCCAATAAGGCGGTTGCAAACGTGAAGACTAAGCCCGCTACCCCAGCTAATAGCGTTAGAAATTCAGTCACAAATATTGGAAACGGAGGTAATTCGTTAAATAATAACGCAAATTCTTCTGCATTTATTGCGCCCGCTGAGAGGGAACGGGGGGCGGACGGGAAGCTCGAGAAACAAGATGATGGTAAATTAATGAAACGAGGAATACTATATGAAATAATTAAAATGGCTAGTCGAACTTCTAATATGGTTAAGAAGAACCCGAAAGGTTTATTGAAATTAATGCCGATGGTAAAGAACGTTAACTCTATAACGGAGTATCATACTTACACCTGGGCACTTCTATACGATATGATCAGTACATTAGAAAATACAAAATTTACACAAATACAAATTACCCCGAAAACCTTAAAAGATATTCACAAGAAATTAATGGTAAAAAATACATACACTACTGGAAGAACATCTACTAACGGTGGGATGGGGAACCGGCGCGAGCACGTATTCAATTTTACGGATGAAGAGGTAGTTGAATTTTTATTTTTAATTTGGTTGGATGGAAATCATGATGATTATATCCATAACTCATTCATAGAATGGTTATACGATAAAAACTCGAATTCAACATATTTTACAAATAAGCATCGCGCGTTAGCGAAAAATTTTGTAGGAGAATTTCCCGATCCCAGAAAATATATAAATAATGTACCGAAATTTCCACAGAATGTTGGAAAGAAAAAAGAAGAACGTAAAAAGTTTAAAATGGAAGCGTTGAAAAATGTCAAGGGGTATGATACGATTCGTAAAATATGTATAGAAACGGACTCCGTGTGGTTTTTTATACACGACTACAATGGCGACCCTTCTCGGGTAAATACCCAAAATCAGACATCTGTAAAAATGGGGTTCGGAACATTTTCTTCTAGAAAACCCGTAAAAACATCATTGGCTGGTAACTTCGAAACTGATTTGAAAATGGGAATAGAAAAAATACTCAATATAAAACAATCAGACTTCATCTTTACGGGTTCCCGTGAGATAAATAATTTAAAACGAAATGGTATACACGAAGTTTCTCTTGACATGGAAACAGATGATATGATTCTTAGTAGAACTATAACTAATACACCTAATTTCAGACCATACGTTACAACGGCTAACTTAATAGACCCAGGAAAATATATGTTATCTATCGGTGCTGGAAGCGACGATAGGACACTACTCTTGAACGCCATGCGAACACAAGATATACAAATTTTAGATAACCTGCAAAGTCATTACCATATAGGTCCTGTAAAGTTTGTTATACGTAACAGTAATTTGAATTTTTTAAAGGTAGACTTGTCTATAAGGAAGGGAGGTCCACCTAAAACTAACAATGGACGGATGCCGACATTAGATTTTTTTCAGTTAATCATTAACCAAACTGATCAACAAAGTGGTGAGATAAAACAAGGTGAAAAAAAGAAAGGGGCTACAACCCCCTCCACTAAAATGGGTAAGTTCATGGGTGATGCATTACAATATATGACAGTGGCTGTACAGAATAAATATAGGGGAAAGCCACGGTATTTTGCATCTGGTGATGGTAGCGCTTGTTTTATGAATGCTTATTTTTGTCAGAAACTTGAAATACCCATTAGACTAATAATTGATACAGGTACAGGTGATATAAGATCTACAGGACTTCGAAACAATGATGTATGATAACGTCAGGCTTAGAGATTTAAAATGTTATAGGATTACATGGCGATTGATAAGACTCAAAAAGATAAACTGACTGATTCGGAGAAGAAGAAGATCAAACAGGCGAACAAGGCGAAGGCGAACCCTGGTAAGGCGGAGGCTAAGAAGGAGAAGAATGATGCTTGCAGGGAGAAACGAAAGGAGGAGGGAACCACCAAGTCGTTCGCTTAACCTAAGTGAACCCAAAACTGTTGTAAAATTCAACAAATGAACTCCCCTAAGGAGACTTTCAAAAACGCTAAGGCAATCTTGAGTCTCGTTTGGAGCGTAGGAAAAGCACAGGACTATGTCCGCGATCACCATTGCTAGAAGTCGTTTG
>Ga0209711_10003576_pt1 | contig 13068 bp, 12 predicted proteins | sample ArcticOcean_MG_C_7_FD_187441 | JGI IMG/M metagenome (GOLD analysis project Ga0209711, IMG submission 187441) | Marine microbial communities from western Arctic Ocean - ArcticOcean_MG_CB11_88 (SPAdes) (version 2) | ecosystem: Environmental > Aquatic > Marine > Oceanic | place: Arctic Ocean... | reverse complement strand
GCGACAACAGTCGGTATCGGAGCGATTTTGCTTGCTCTGTTTTCTTTACTGCAAACCAATGCTGTTGCAGCAGTTCTCCCCGACACATTCCGTTGGGTTCAAGTTCTTCGTAATAACTCGAAACTTAACAAAGAAGAATTGAATGAATTAACCTATCTCCAATCCCTTGTGCAAGCCTACTTCAGTGAACCTGCAGAATTGAATGAAGAATTGCAAGATATGAAGTCAGATTTGACTGGGCGTTTCACCAATAACGAAGTCAAGAAAGAGACGCGAGAAAAATTGTTCATACTGATTGATGAACTTCTTCACACAAGTCCTGATGAATTGGAACGTATTGCTCATAACGATGCTTATTTTGGATTGGCAGGAACCATTGATTCCAAAGAGAGAACAGAACTTCTTGAGGAGAAAGTCGCAATGCGAGACGCTCCAGATACATTCGAGGCAGAGTTGATGCTTAATCCTCAGATGCCTAATGCGGAACTGAAAGGCGTTGTGAGTTCAGATGGATATGAATATCTTGAACATCCAGCAGGCAGTGAGGCATGGTTCTACCGCAATCGCTCAACAGGCCAGTGGGTCGTGTGGAAACAGTAAACTTCTCAACTGTCTATCGTTCATTCAACCTCATCACATCGAGATTTATCTGCATAACATGGTATTTGCAGATAGTATTCAGTTACGAGCACTCTTCTATAGATTTATTCTTTTTCTGGAATCTTTTTTTTTTCATCCCAAGTTATATCTATTACCAATCATCATCTCGGGCTATGAACAAAGCACACGCCTTGCTTTTTGCCTTGATGATGATGACCGTTTCTCTTGCCGGATGTTTCGGTGGAAACGATGAAACCTCTTCAGAAAAAAATGATGTTCTGCTAGTGAAGGTTAACGATATCGTCAATGTAAATGGCTCCACAGGAGGTATCAGCAAGAATCCCACCGAACTCACAGCCATTGGCAACACCCTCTATTTCCGAGCCACCGAATCAAGGGGAACAGGAGGTGAAACTGGATTGTGGAAGAGCGACGGAACAGCCAATGGCACAGTAATAGTCAACAACTTCAAACCAGGGTCTCCCTCTGACCTCACAGCCGTTGGCAACACCCTTTATTTCGAAGCTTACGATGCAACCAACGGAAACGAATTGTGGAAGAGCGACGGAACAGCCAATGGCACAGTCATGGTCAAGGACATCAACGACGGAAGTCATTTGGGGATGACGCCCTATTGGAGCAGGGACAGTAATCCCTACGGACTCACAGCCATTGGCAACACGCTCTATTTCGCAGCCGATGACGGCTACGACACCGAATTGTGGAAGAGCGACGGAACAGCCAATGGCACAGTGATAGTCAAGGGCATCTACAGCGGAGGAGGAACCAATCCCCAACAACTTACAGCCGTTGGCAACACCCTCTATTTCCAAGCCGACGACGGAACCAACGGAACCGAATTGTGGAAGAGCGATGGCACAGCCAATGGTACCATGATGGTCAAGGATATCAACAGCGGAAGTGGCAGCAGTTATCCCACCAAAATCTCAGCCGTTGGTAACACCCTCTTTTTCCGAGCCAACGACGGAACCAACGGAGACGAATTGTGGAAGAGCGATGGAACAGCCTCAGGCACGGTGATGGTCAAAAACATCCGCAGCGGAAGTGACGACAGTTACCCCAGGGATTTCACAGCCGTTGGCAACACCCTCTATTTCCGAGCCACCGACCAACCTGCAAGTGCAACCAGCATAGCCGAATTGTGGGTTATTACAAACGTTTCTGCACTCAATGAATTGGATGACTTTCCTTTAGACGATTCAGAGGATGCAGGTACTGATGGCGATGGAGGTACTGGTGGCGATGGAGACGGAGATTATTTCGAAACTTTCCTTGGATGGGGACCTACAAAACAGGAAGCAAAATTCCAAACACAAATGATAGGAGGGGGTATTATGATCTTATTGATAGCATTAGGCGCTTTAATCTTCTTCAAACGTAAAGGCTCTCTGCCAGAATCCATTAAAGAGATTTCAGCCATGGACACAAATGTCATGGTCCCTACGAACATAGGGATGGGGACACCTCTCACTCATCCATTACCTCTACAGATAAGACAGGAGCCATTGGCGACACCTAATGCTGCTACACCTGCCCATCAAGTCGATACGAATGGATACGAGTGGCTCACACATTTAGATGGAAGTAAATGGTATCGTATCGCTCAATCGAATTCGCAATGGACTAAATTTGAATAAGTAATGTTTAGATTTATTTTCAAGTTTGTTCCAGAGTAGCGAGTTCTTCTGAACATTGGATTCTTTGGAAATAGTGAAACTATTTTGGTGAGTTTGTACTCAAAATAATGCTCTAAGGGCTTGAAATTGTCCGTAAGGAAGGTTTGAGTATTCCGGTACGAGCACTAGTATTGATTATTGATAATCTCGTGCTCATACCGACATTAGAATCGTTGCTGTTCTAATCCGAGGGCGGATGGACGGTCTCACCGCTGCTTAGTAGGGCGAATCGTTCCTGCTTACGCGGATGAACCACATCCGATGCACTCCATGGCCAACCACCGAATTGAGTACTTTGATAATCGGTGAAGGCTTGTATTATCTCTTGGCGTGTGTTCATCACAAATGGACCGTGTTGAGCGACTGGTTCGTCAATGGGTTGGCCTTGGAGAATAAGGACTCGCACCTCGCCATTGGGCGCTTCAACCGTAGTGACCATTGTTGAGTCTAGATGCATGCCGTATTTTTTCTCCAGCGTGTGACCTTCAACCGTTGCAGCAGCGCCGTTGATGTGATACATCATGCGATTAATTCCTACTGAGGCGGTGGGCAAATCAACCGAACCGCCATCCTTGACGGTTAGGATGTAGATGCCGACTTCATGGCTTTCTTCATGGGCCCAGGAGGCACTAGGGGATGCAGGTGCAATGTGTTCATTCCATCTGCCTGTGATAATACGAACATGACCCCCGTCAAGTTCGATGTTCGGAACTTGTTCAGCCCAGATCATTTCATACCCCGGCGTAGTCATCTTGTCCTTAGAAGGTAAGTTCAGCCATATCTGGAAGAGGTCGAGTCGATTGTCCTTGTCGATATTGGTCAGCGGGAACATTTCCGAATGCATTAGGCCCGAACCAGCCGTCATCCACTGAACATCGCCGAAGCCATAGCGCCCAGTAGCACCACCCGAGTCGAAGTGGTCGACCAAGCCGTCCAGCACCACAGTTACCGTTTCAAAACCACGGTGTGGGTGGGCTGGGAAACCCGGAACGGTTGCACCGTGATACATTTTCCAATCGTTATTTTCGTCAAAATCAGAACCGATTTCTCGTCCCACAAGCGGTTGGCCAGGACCCATTTTTTCGTTGCCAGCGGGGTAAAGGTCGAGGTGATGAACGCAGAACAGAAAAGGGTCGGATGTTTGCCGCATGAATCCCATGAGAGTATTGCTCAGGACCGAACTACGTTTGGGCATGATGTTGACTTTAGTTTCTCCTTTTTCAAGCGTTGTATTATTGGAATGCATCATCTCTTTCTTGTCTTCGCTTTCCCCAACACCATCGATATCCTAACACTACGGCACATTAAATAATGGGGTGTTGGTAATTGAATTGATGAATCCGGAATTGTGGATGGAAAATTTTCTAATCGCTAGAGGTTTAGGATTAGAAATGACTAATTATGCCTTGCTGGGAATCGGTTCAATTATTCTTTTAGTGGTTTGTTTAATAGGTAATTTTGTAACGAGGAAGTTTATTATTCGAGGTATTCAGAAGTTTATTAAAGATTCTAAAAATGATTGGGATGATATCTTTCTTGAGAATAAAGTGTTCAATTCTTTATCCACTCTGGTGCCGTTGATTTTTATCCAGTACCTTTCGGTTCCAATTCTTTCGAATTTCACTTCCCTCATACCGTTTGTCCATATTGCAGTAAAGGTGTCTTTGGTATTTGTTATCACCTCGGTTTTGGTTAAGGCACTAAAAGCCTTTGAGAAAGTCAGTACAAGAATTCCTTCGTTTAAAGACAAGCCGATAATGAGTTATGTTCAGATTGCTAATCTCATGATTTACGTTGTTGCTGCAATCTTAATTATTGCAACTATTTTGGATAGAGACCCATTAGCGTTATTGGGTGCTTTAGGTGCTTTAACAGCTGTATTGATGCTAGTTTTCAAGGATACAATTCTTGGTTTGGTAGCAAGTATTCAGATTTCTTCACACGATATGGTTAGAGTGGGTGATTGGGTTTCCATGCCTAACTATGGGACGGATGGAGATGTTTTGGAGATTACTTTGAATACGGTTAAAATTCAAAACTGGGACAAAACTATTTCGACAATTCCAACTTATGCTTTCATTTCAGACTCTTTTAAGAATTGGAGAGGTATGACGGATTCTAAAGGAAGACGAATTAAGAGGTCGCTTAACATCGACATGACTAGCATCAAGTTTTGTAGCGAAGAAGAAATCACTAATTACAAAAACGTTGAAATGTTGAAAGATTATATTGAATCCATTCAGAGCGAAATAGCGATTCATAACGACAGCAATAGTCATGACAAGTCATTTTTGCTTAATGGCCGAAACCTTACCAATATAGGACTGTTCAGAGAGTATGCGCATCAATATTTAATGGCTAATGAAAACCTTAGAAAGGACCTGACCTTGATGGTTCGTCAGTTAGAACCGACAGAAAATGGTTTACCGATAGAGGTTTATTGCTTTAGTAATAACATCAACTGGGTTGCATATGAAAGAATCCAGGCTGATATATTTGACCATCTTTTATCATCAATATCTAATTTTGATCTAGAGATATTTCAGAATCCTACAGGGAAATTCGGCGCTTAAGGTTTCGTTACGTAAGCGATAAGAATTGTAATAGTCTCCATTTCAACTTGCAATATTGTATATTTTTCCTGCTACCGGGTCAAAGTTTAAACTATCTATCATTGGGTTCCCGCTATGGTTGAAATTCTATGCCCCCATTGCGACGAGGAAATCGGGCTGGACGATGATGCCAGTGGTGAATTTGGATGTCCACATTGTGAGGGCGAGTTTGAATGGAATACAGAACTAGAAGTGAAAGCGACAACAAAGTCCTCAAAAAAGAGTAATGTCGATTATAGTCCTCCACTATCCTCCATCCATCCGATTCAATGGTTAGGTCATGGACTCTCAATATTTGTCCTTGTTTTCTTAATAATTTGCCTTACTTCAAGCAATTATTATTCCATTTCTTTAGAAGGTGATTCCGATTCTATGACCTACGGAAGGACTAGTTTCTCCGAAGGTGTAATCACCATCACTTATTCAGGGGCGATTGCTGAATTAGAAGAGGAGTCCGATGAAATATGTGGACTCGACCAATATAGCTTAGATTGTCTGTTTTTAGAAGGGCTGATTGGTTATTACGAAATGTGGAATCTGGCAGGGAGTCTCTTGGGTATTTTCCTTTATCTCTCACTGCTCTGCTCAATAGCGGTCATTGCTTCTAGAACGGTACTTCTTCTTGACCATCTTGAAATCATGCAACTGCAAGAACGAACATATATTGCAAGTACTTATGGAAAGCGATATTTACCATTTATCATTGGAGGATTGCTATTTATTGGAATGCTTTTGTACATGTTAATCTCGCCTAGTTCTGAATTGATGGAGGCACTAGCAAGAGACATGGGTATTGAATTTGATGCCGGTTACGGACTTATTGTATGGTCATCGTTACTTGTTGCTATCGTTTACCCAGTTCTCTCTTTGGTCGAAAGAAACATTGCCTGAAGGAACATGGAATAGATTTTACAAATCTAATGGGCGGACAGGATACTCCATCCATGATGGGTCATCCTTCCAATTGAATGATTGAACATCGATATATAATTCAACTTCATTACCGTCTGGATCTAGAACATAGAGACTGTGGCTAATACCATGATCGGATAAGCCAACAATTGAGAAACCACCATCTAAGCACTTTTGTTTTGCAGCTCGTAAGATGTCATCGTCATCACCGATATGCCATCCTGTGTGGTACAACCCAATGCGGTGGCCACGTAATGGCCCTGGTGCATCTCCAACCTCGATGAGGAGTAATTCATGATGAGTCCTTCCTCCTGTAAGGGCAGCAGCTCGTCCATCAAAGATTGTCCCTACAACAGAAAGTCCAACAATATCACGATAAAATTCAACCATCTTGGTCAAATCACGAACATATAAGACGAGATGCCCTAATTCAGTTACCATCTTGTTCCCCTTTCCTATTAAATTGAATTCCTTTAAATTATTTTGGTATTGTTGTTCTGAGAGCCCCTGCCAGTCCTTACAAAAGTCGGTTACAGTTCGGCCACATCCACGTTTATTCATAATCTCTATCCTCCATTTAATCTCAAATATTGGCAGGTTATATTGATTGTTAATTAGTGCAACAACATTCAAAGGGTAACGCTGTAACTCTCTAATATGGAGGGGATGAACGTTGATGCCCCTATTGATAATGCAACGGTTGTCCCTCAATTACCTCAAGATGAATCTATTGAGTGGGTTTTGAAGACAGAGCAATTTGCAGAAGTCCCTTCTGCTCCAAAGTTACCACCTGTTGGAGGTTGGAAAAAAGCCATATTCTTACGTTTATTGGCGGTGATTATTATTGGGTCAGGTCTTTTCATTTCACTTGAAGGAGCAACTATTGTAATATTCTTATTCATTATTGTAGTACCGTTTGAAAGACTTTTTCCTCGCCAGAAGCATCAAGCATTCAAACGTCCACATTTGGACTTGGACATCGGTTATGCAATGGCTGCACCATTTCTCAATATTCTTGCGCTTGGCGTTGGTATTTTTGTTGGAGTCGTCTCTTTGGCATGGATTCCAGGATTGTTGATTGCACCTTATGTGGCCATGATTCCTAGTCCGTACAAATTGATCGCAGGCATTCTATTATTCGATATGACAACCTATTGGGCTCACAGATTCTACCACGAAGTTCCAATACTGTGGAAATTCCATTCCATTCATCACTCCACCGAACATATGGATTGGGTTTCTGGTTTTAGGGGTCATCCTTTCGATGGAACATTGATTGTACCTGCAATAGTCTTCCTTCTCGCAGCAGGTTTCGAAACTGAGCAAATTGGGTTCCTTGCGGTATTCCAAATCGTATTTGGATTATTCTTGCATGCTAATGTTCGCTTTAGATTCAAGATATTCGACCGCTTCATTATGACACCAGAATTCCATCACTGGCATCACTCAAATGAGGAAGATGCAATATGGTCTAACTATTCAACATTCTTGCCTCTGTGGGATATGTTGTTTGGTACTTACTTTATGCCTAAAGGAAATAGAAGACCCAAGATATATGGTGTTGATGAATTAGTTCCAATGACTATGGCCGAGCAACTAAAGTATCCATTTGAAGGTGTAAAAAACCCGCTACTATTCCTGCGCCATCCTCTACGTTCTGTTTGGGGAGTAATCCGCCATCCTTTGCGAACTATTGGTCGGGGTTTCAGGTTCATAGGTAGAATGATTAAAGGTTATTTGGGAATTGCAAAACTTATGTTTAGATCTGCAACTCGTCCTTGGGGAGAGAAATTTCCTAGTGCTGCTCGCCATATCGATAGGCCTGAAGGGTACTCAAGAAAGAACAAGGTTACTGCAGATATGATCGAACCTGCAGAGATTTAGTTTGATTTCCAAACAAAGAATGAAATATTATCTACTTCCACATTGGTGTGTAGGTGAAACAATGACTTCTTTTAGAATCTGTACAAATTGCTATGGTTACCGAGTTTATCCATGGATGGGATTCATGACAGGAGACCGTTACCAATGTCAAGACTGTGAGGAGATACTAATCTTACCACTCGAGTTTGATACTATTGAAGATTATCTTGAATTTCTCAAGATACAGAGTCCTGAGAGGTTTGCCCAAATCGAAGAAGATCGTAAAAAGCGAGATGTTTGAAGTTTAATGTTGAGCGCGAATATTTGTATTAACTGTTAAAAACGTCATTTTGGGCTACTTATGACAGGGAACCTTCATATCAGCGCCAGCGAGGCTGTCAATTGGATGGGATGCGTATGGTTCAGCGGAAGCAGGATTCAATGAGTGATGCTTTTCTTTTCTCCTTGATGCAAAAGCAACTGGAGGAAGAAGGGGAAATAGATGAAATTAGAATGGATGTTGTCAAGGCTCCAATAATTCAAGGTGACGAAACCTTGTCTAATTTGGCCAGCAGGATTGTTGATGAGGTTAAGGTGGTAGCTCCAAAATCACTTGCCAACAAAGTCTTGCAGCAAGCGGGTATTGATACTTCATTAGAAGCAGCACAACCAATAGTTTCCAATGGGCATTTGAAGCACGTCGGACAAAGAGCAAGAAAATTAGTCCGTAGAGAAAATGCAACCCGCAGAATTCGTAAAGTCAAAACAACAACATCACCATCTCAAATTAATCACACAACTACTTCTGGTGGAAAATACAAGCGAGGACCTCCAGGTAGTACAAAATCTAGGCCTTCAATCGGTAGGGAAGATGAAGTTAGAACAAGTGCAAGAGTCAAAACCAATAAGCGTGGTATCAGTTCTAAGGCTGCTAAAAGTTCGAAAGCAAAGCGAACTGGCAATAAGAAACTCGATGACTCGATAAACTTCTCATTGTGAATCAATTCTAAGTCTATCTGCAATATTTTTGGTAATAGTGAAAAGGGGAGTCTCCTTGCCTTGTAATGTAAGGTTGGTATTATGGACATTTCAAATCCAAGTGAAGAGCATTTAATGCTGCGCGAGATGGTCAGAGACTGGACTCAAGAGTATGTTGAGCCTCAAGCCCTTGAATACGACCGTGAAGAAAAGTTCAACTTACCATTATTACGTGAAATGGGCGAAATGGGCTTATTAGGTATTTCAGCACCAGAAGAATACGGTGGAGCAGGTCTAGATGCAACCGCTTGCACAATTGTCCATGAAGAATTATCAGCAAGTGATCCTGGGTTTGCGCTCGCTTACTTAGCACACTCAATGCTATTTGTCAATAATCTAGCAATAAATGGTACTGAAGAGCAAAAACAGAGAATCCTACCGTTGGTCTGTTCAGGAGAATGGATAGGTGCAATGGCAATGTCAGAACCGGATGTCGGAACAGATGTCCTTGGATTATCAACCACTGCAAAGCAACAAGAAGATGGAACTTGGAAAATCAATGGCCGTAAAATGTGGATTACCAATGGTTGCTTAGATGAAGAAGGAACCCCTGCCGATGTCGTTTGGGTTTATGCAAAGACCGGAACTGATGACAAAGGCAGAGTACAGTTGTCAACTTTCTTGGTCGAAGCAGGAATGCCTGGCTACACAGTTGGTCAGAAAATCTATGATAAAACTGGAATGAGGGCATCCAATACAGCAGAATTAGTATTCATTGATTGTATCGTACCAGCACAAAACTTAGTTGGTTCAGTCGGAGAATCTATTATTCACATGATGAGAAATTTGGAAATAGAACGTCTAACTCTAGCTGCTATGTCTTTGGGTATCGCTCGCCGTTCGCTACATGAAATGAACAAGTATGCGAGTGAAAGAAGCGCTTTCAAGACTCAAATCCGTAACTTTGGACAGATGCAGAGATACATTGGAGAATCTTGGGCTAAGTATCGTGCTATGCGTGCTTACATCTATGATACTGCCAATAACATGTCTCTTGGTACTGAAGGTCAAAGATTGGATTCAGATGGTGTCAAACTGTTTGCATCTACTGCTGCTAAAGAAATCGCTGATGCTGCAATGCAAGTGATGGGTGGATACGGATATGTTGGTGAATACAATGTTGAGAGATTATGGAGAGATTCAAAGTTGTTAGAAATTGGTGGAGGGACTTTAGAATCGCATCACAAGAATATTACTCGTGATCTGTTCAAGACTCCAGAAGTTGTAAACAACTGAGATTGATTAAACAATCCTATTGATTTAATTCGCTCAGTTTAATCAGGGCTTTGAATTGGCTTGCTAATAACGACTTCATTTCAAAACTCCAGAAGTTGTAAACAACTGAGATTGATTAATCGATAATTTCGATTGTTTCTCTAACACTTACAAGACGTTTTGTTCCTCTCCAAGCTGATGCGATCATACTCGCTCCAAGTAGAACTCCACTTGCAATTATAGTTCCCCAAATCCAAACATTGGATACAGTGGTCATCGAATCTTCGTTTAACAACAATCCAAGACAAGTAAATATTCCTAGGGCTAATGAAAATTGAATTCTTGTAGACATTCGCAAATCTAGAAGACTGCCTGCTTTGGATAAGCGATATAGAACATACATCATCCAAGAAGTGGAACCTAAGCCCCATATTGCGAAGGAAACTGGATATGTTCCGGCGATTAACAACTCTAAAGACTCTGAATATTTATCCATTCCAAATAAGGCAATGACCCACAACAATGTTGCACCTAGCAAATGTAAGACTTGAGTTACTGCTTCCGAAGTTCCAACCAACTCTCTCAAAGTATTTTCTCCATCCTCATCAGTTGAGAATTGCTTGATAGAACTTGATCTGGTTGTAGTCATAGAGGAGTGGTTTGAAGATTTTATCTTTTTATCAATGCCATCAATTCTAAGCGATAAACGATGCATATTCTCAACAATTTCAATCATATGCTCATTCTGTTCATTGGTAATTTCTAGAGTCTCTGCTTCGAATTGTGGAAGTATAATCATTGCTGGTGTGTCGTCCATCATTCCATCTGAAGTCAATCCATCTTTGGTTTTCTGAATCTTCTCTTCCTTCTTGGCCTTGCGTTTCTCTTTACCTTCAACAACTGCCGTTTGAATTGAATCTGAGGCCTTACCTACAACTTCCTTAGTGGTCTTTGATGCTGATTCCATAACTTCCTTGGTTGTCTTTGATGCGGACTCCATGGCTATTTTGGTGGTTTTTGTTGCAGTTCCCATCGCTTCCTTAGTGGCAATAGCAGCCTTCTTGGAAAGTTCAGATAATTTCTTACTTGTTGCATTTAATTTCTCCTTGAGGGTTTCCTCTGAAGTATCCTGCGACATATTACTTGCTAGTAGTCCCTGAATGTATAACCTTCGCCGAAAAATATGATGGGTTAGTTTTTGGTATGATTAGGTCAGGGACAATTATGAAACAGCAACTATTGCAACTGATGTCCCTAAAGTCATTGACTCGGGCAGGTTGGATAAAAGTCGGTATAGATAGCCCAGAATCGGTTGCAAGCCATTCTTGGGGAATGTCAGCACTAGCCCTGGAACTGTGCCCAAAACACTTGGATTTGAGCAAAGTATTGTCTCTTTGTATCGTACATGACGTTCCCGAGATTATAGTTGGAGATTTAACTCCTCTAGATGATTGCACCAACAAGGCCAAAGATGAGCATAGTGCAATGCAAAAATTAGCACCACAGTGGTTGCATTTGTTTGAAGAATATGAGGCTGGTCAAACAGCAGAAGCAAAGTTTGTAAAACAGATTGATAAGTTGGATATGGCTTTACAGGCAATGATATATAGAAATGAGCAAGGTGTCGATACAAGTGAATTCATTGAGAGTGCGAGGAAAAAAATACACGACTCTCAGTTACAAGAATTGATTCAATAAGCAAATAGTATGGCCGATAATAACAAAAGGTAAAGATGACCCCGCCGAACTATAGCCCGATAGTGTAGGGGTCCATCATGTCGGGTTTTGATCCCGGCGACCTCGGTTCAAATCCGAGTCGGGCTACCTCTAACAGTAGTATGTTGCAGCGGTAGCCCTCGAAGTATTGTTCTTCATTTGATTCTAATTGATTGTAACTTCCAGAACAACACCTCCGAGTCGGACTACCACTAACAACAGTTCATTGCAGCGTTAGCCTTTGAAATCGCAAATAATAATATTTCTTTTCAAAGGCAGGTTTGAACTGAATAATTGTAATTAATACGACTGTTCAAACCATAGCCCTTGAGACTTTGACCTATATTGTTTGAAATCGGTTTAGGTCAAACCCTCCGAGTCGGGCTCCTCTAATTACAACTGATTTCAACGATAGCAGCGAGTAGAGTCTCTAAGGTCGTGCAAAAAATAAATGATTTACTGATTTTGTTGTGAACTCACCATCACTTTATCATAAGTAAAATAGATGAAAAAGCACCCATGTAGAAACCTAGTCCAATGAAATCTAAGATTGAAATACCTAGTGCTGTGGGTGATATAAAAGCACTAATCATAAAAATTATCACGAATGTAAGATGAATACCACCCATCGTTCTTGGAGATTTTTTCATCAACAATACAATCGCTGAAATTATTGCACTAATGGCAAAGAAAAACGGACTTAATAGATACATTATAGCAGCTATAAGGAGCGCCAACTCATCTGCATCTAAACTACTACCACTTCCCCCGTCACCACCTGAACTATCTTCACCCACTAATTCGCTAAATAAATTCCCAAGTTCTACCATCATTTCGAAACCGGTCATTTCGAAAAGACCCATAACTGAAAGATAGGGTAAAAGGAGAGATACTGCGATCAAGAGGATTCCAATCCAAGGAACAAAACTTGTTTGAAACCTTATTTTTGGGGAAGAAACTCTATAATTTGATTTTGATGGCTTATGAGATGATTGTATTGGCTTAAAGTAAGACGATTGTGTGATGTCATGCACCGATTGGTGGTTTTCTATTTGTTGCGGTATACGCGATGCAGGAGGTGCTGGAATCCATTCATCTCCATCCCACATCCACTCTCCATCAGCGCTCAAAGTTTGTTCGGACATATTTAAACCTCAAATTAACTAATATATTTGCTTATTTGATTTGTCTTATAATAAATTGTTCAAGTAATATGCTTTACGAGCATTGAAGAATCAACGGCCATTGGCTTAGGGTATGAGCATCCAAAAAATAGCAGTTCTCGGGGCGGGGCAAATGGGTAATGGAATCACACAAGTTGCTGCTTGTGCAGGTTTTGATGTCACTATGTTAGATATCAAACAAGAATACGTTGACCGAGGTATTTCGAGTATTGAAAAATCATTGGCAAAATT
>Ga0209711_10003572_pt1 | contig 13072 bp, 14 predicted proteins | sample ArcticOcean_MG_C_7_FD_187441 | JGI IMG/M metagenome (GOLD analysis project Ga0209711, IMG submission 187441) | Marine microbial communities from western Arctic Ocean - ArcticOcean_MG_CB11_88 (SPAdes) (version 2) | ecosystem: Environmental > Aquatic > Marine > Oceanic | place: Arctic Ocean... | reverse complement strand
TGAGCATCAATCAAATCAATACTTAAAAATATGGTTTTATAATCAAATGAGTTAAAAGCCCCATAGATCATAGCAATACCCAGAATGAAAAACATATCTCCTATTCTATTTACTAAAAAGGCTTTTAAATTTGCTTTAATGGCAGATTCTTTTTTGTAAAAAAATCCTATAAGTAGATAGGACACTAAACCTACTCCTTCCCAACCAATAAATAATTGAATTAAATTATTTGATATAACGAGCAAAATCATTGAAAAAGTAAATAATGCGATATAGGAAAAAAATCGTTTGAAATCTTCTTCATATTTCATGTAGCCAATACTATAAACATGAACTATGAACGATATAAAAAGAACGACCGAAAGCATTATTGATGAAAACTTATCAATTAAGTAACCTATACCAATATCTAAACCGTATATCGATATCCAATTATAGAAATTATTGTAATATATGAGATTGTCACTCATGTAAATATCAAACAAGAGAAATAATGAAAAAACAAAACTAATAAATACAAGCATTGTCCCGATAATTCCTGAATAGAAATTATTTATCACACTAGAGCTAAGCCCAATAAGTATTGAGCTAACTAACAATAAAAGAGGTATGAATAGTAATAATGATTCCATCCTTCTAACCCTTGAGTTTATTAATTGAGTTAATTTCTAAAGAGCTTCTAATTCTAAACAAGGAAACTATAATTGCTAAACCTATTGCAGATTCTGCTGCTGCAACTGCTAATATAAAGAATACAAAGACTTGACCAGCAATGTCATTATTAAAATGTGAAAAGATAATAAAATTCGTATTCACCGAAAGAAGCATTAACTCTATCGACATAAGGAGCAATAAAATATTTTTTCTATTAATAAATATTCCAGCTATGCTAATGCAGAATAATAATGCACTAAAAACCAAGTAATGAGTGATAGTGATCATAGGTATTCATCCTTAATAATTTTTAGCCTAGAATCTTTATTTGCTAACACCTGTTTACTGGGATTTTGTCGTAATGCTTTTTTCTTGCCTGTAGTATTTATTGCTATAGCCGCAATGATTGCAACGAGTAGAATAAACGCTGTTATTTCAAAAGATAATACGTGTTCAGTGAATAATGACACTCCAATTTCATAGGTATTATTAACTCCTGAGTATGTACTTATATTTTCTATATTAGAAAAATTACTATAAAAAATAACTATGAATAATTCAACAAACATGATTATCGATACCGTTACAGAAAATAGTAAATAAATTTTTTGGCTTATATTTTTTTTAACTGGAGCATCAAGAAGCATTATTACAAAAAGAAACAACACTAAAACTGCGCCTACATAAACCAAAACTAAAACTATAGATAAAAACTCTGCTCTTAATAGCAACCATAATATAGCACTATTAAAGAAAATTAATACCAAAAGCAAAGCTGCGTGAACAGTATTATTAACAAATATTAAGCTAACTGCAGAAAATATAATTACTGAAGTTACTAAATAGAATAAAATTGATATGATATCCATAAATATTATCTCTGTTAGGATTTAGCAGCCTGATCTGCTAATATCTGATCTTCAAATTTTTCCCCAATTTTCAAGAGGTCCCCTTTTTTAAGAATATTTTCACCACGTTCCTCAAAATGATATTCATAGATTCGCGTTTCAACTATTGCATCAACCGGACAGGCTTCTTCACAAAATCCGCAAAAAATACATTTGAATAGATCTATGTCGTATTTTGTAGTTCTTCTTGTGCCATCATTTCTTTCTTCAGTATCCATTGTTATTGCTAAAGCAGGGCATACTGCTTCACATAATTTGCATCCAATACATCTTTCCTCGCCATTTGGATAACGTCTTAGTGCATGCAATCCTCTAAATCTTGGTGATTGAGGGGTTTTTTCATACGGGTAATGCAGCGTACTTTTCTTTTTAAACATATTAAGGAACGTTACTTTCATACCTTGTAGTAACTCGTAAAGAAAAAAACTTTTTAAATAATTTTTTATCATATAGATTTTATTATGCGAACCATGGCTCGACTTTGTAATAAATAAATATTATTTCTACGAATATCCATAATATAGTAATGGGTATTAAAATTTTCCAACCTAATCTCATTATTTGATCATAGCGATATCTAGGGAATGTGGCCCTAAACCATACAAAACAAAACATAAAAAATAAAGTTTTTATAATTAACCAATGTATACCATCGCTGATAAGAAATGATATCGTATGATTAGCGTAATCATTTATTTCTGAGATACTTGAATTATCTATATTAAAAGGAGAAAGCCATCCTCCAAAAAATAAAATGGCTGTTAGCACTGATATTAATATCATATTTGCATATTCAGCTATAAAGAATATTGCAAACCCCATTCCTGAATACTCAACATGGAATCCTGCCACTAATTCAGATTCTCCCTCAGCGACATCAAACGGCGCTCTATTTGTTTCTGCTACACCAGCAATAAAATAAATAATAAATAATGGGAACAATGGAACCCATAGCCAGTTAAAGATAGATCCTGTTTGGCTACTCACAATATCTCCAAGATTTAGGCTACCAGATACCATTATCACTCCCACTAGTGAAAATCCCATAGCTATTTCATAAGCTATGATGAGAGACGCTGAACGCATAGCCCCTAATAATGCATATTTAGAATTTGATGCCCACCCTGCTATTATGATTCCGTATACACCCAATGATGTCATAGCTAGAATATATAAAAGCCCTGCATTTATATCTGCTAGAACCATAGTGCTATCAAAAGGGATTACAGCCCAAGCACTAAAAGCAACTGTAAAAGTAATAACTGGCGCCAATAAAAACAAAAATTTATTTGAGTCTGCTGGAATAACAATCTCTTTAAAAAAAAGTTTTACGCCATCAGCAAATGGCTGCAGCAAACCTTTTGGACCAACAATATTAGGGCCCAATCTTCCTTGCATAGAAGCAATAATTTTTCTCTCTGCGTAAGTGTAGTAAGCAACAACTATTAGCAAAGGGACAATAATAGTAGTAATCATGATTAGTGTATGCGGTAAAATACTTAATTCACTATAGTAAATAAATATTACATTCAAATTGTTTATTATAAAATCATACATTTTCAATTAATATAGGCTGATATTGCTTTCCAAGCTCATAGTGCTCTTTATTAGAATTAATAATATACACACAACCATCGGCAACATTTTCATCAACTACCAACTCTACTAACATGCTGCTGTCACCTTGCTTTACTATTATTTTATTTTTAGATAAATCTATATTATGTTGCTCTAAGGTTTTTTTATTTATGCTTGCTGAATTTTTATTGGAGTTAATAGAATTAAGCGATGGAGCTCTTCTGACAATATTATCATCATAATAACTACTATTCCCACCGCATCTAATTAAATTCATCCCATTAAATTCTTTCTTGGTAATTGTATTGTCGGCTGCAGAGTTAAAAAATAATTTTTTATTTCTTACAGTAGAATCAACTTCATTTAGCACATCAATATAGTCTAACGATTTATTTAATTTGGCGCCGTGTAATAACCTTAACTTGGTTAATATTTTCCAGCCCTCTTTAGACTCGTAATGCGGTTGACAGCTTTGCACAAAAGATTGCCATTCACCCTCAATATTTACAAATGTCCCTGGGCTTTCAAAAATTGTTGCTAATGGGAGAATGACATCATAAAAATCCTTATCTTCTTCAGAAATAAAACTATGAAAACCTAATACAAATTTTGCGTTATCAAGAGATTCTTTTAGCTCCTTATAATAGTGAAAATCTATTAAGTCTAAGTTATATACAATGTAAGATTCTAATTTACTATCAATTGATTCTAAAACATTTAGCCCGCGTGTTTTAACACCATAAGAAGTTTTAGATTCATCTGGTAAACACCCACTCAACCATGCTCCAGCCTCATTACAGTTTGCTCCTAAGAATGCATTATTTGATTTTGTTAAAATTGAAATAATATTTGTTAGTATTTTGAGTAATTGGAAATCTGGATGACCGGTTAAGCTTGAGCCAAAAATAATCAGTGAGTTATTAATTAAAAGGTCGTTACTTATTTCGATAATATTTTTATTTGTTAGTCCTTTAAAATTTTTCTTAATTTCTTCAGGAATATCAATTGTACTTAGAGTTTTATCACTTACAGTGATAACTGTCAGATACTCAATTATATCAATTAAAGTTTCAGTTAATAAATTGGGGTTTATTAATAATGAATTACTTAAGTCAAAATTATAATTATAATTATACGTATGTATTGAATTTATTCTTACGTCTCCCAGAAATGCCTTTCTAATTTTATGAGATAAAATGGGTTGATCGTATGTAATATTACTATCTATTAAAAGCATAGATTTAATGTTCTCTATATCTTTTATAGGGATATTAATTTTAGGGAATAGCTTATTTTCATAATCAAAATTATTTTGTGAAACCCTATAATCTATATTAGTTATATTTATCTCTCTTAACCATTTTTGAAAAAGATACTGCTCTTCTATGGTTGAGTTGGCGCTAACAAAACCGGCAGATCTGTTAATTTTTATTCCGCCCAGTTGACTCTTAATTATCTCAAACGCTTCATCCCACTCAACCTCTACATGTCTTCCGTTAATTTTAGCAATTGGTTTTTTTACCCTGTCGCTATGTTTGACAGCCTCGTACGAAAACCTATCTCTATCTGATATCCAAACTTCATTAATTTTATTATTTTCGTGAGGCACTACTCTAAATATATTATTATCTGTGACGTGGGTATTTATATTTGTGCCAACGCAGTCATGTGGAGATATTAGCTTTACTTCTTCAAGCTCCCACGTTCTTCCCCTCATATGTGAAGGCGCTGCATTTAAAGCACCAACTGGACAAATATCAATCATGTTTCCAGACATTGGTGAGTTAATTACAGAAGTCAGGTATGTTCTAATCTCCATGCTTTCTCCTCTTCCTACTGTGCCAAACTCCTTAACTCCAGCTATTTCTTCGCCATATCTAACACACCTAGTGCAGTGTATACATCTGGTCATATTAGTTTTTATTAGCGGCCCAATATTATGATCGCTGACAACTCTCTTCTCCTGCTTATACCTAGATTTAACTCTTCCATGCATTAATGCAAGATCCTGTAATTCACACATTCCTGCTTGATCACACACTGGACAATCAAGAGGGTGGTTAATTAATAAAAATTCCATTGTATTTTTTTGAGATGTGATTGCTAAATTGGAATTTGTAAAGTATTGCTGATCTTCTGAAGCTGGTGTGGAGCATGCCGGTAGTGGCTTATTAATCCCGACTTGTTCTATTAGACACATCCTACAGTTTGCTGCGACTGACAACTTATCATGGTAGCAAAATCTTGGGATATGAATACCATTTCTGTCGGCAATCTGAATTACTGTCTCATCTTTGTTAAAACCATATTCTTTATTGTTAATTTTTATTTTCATTTTTATTTTCTATGCAACGGAAACTCATTTTTTTTATTGTCTGTACTCGCTCTTAGAATTTTTTCTTCTTGCTCACTTACGTACTTTATATATTTTAAAAAATCACTTTTATAATGTCGTAAAAAACTTTCAACTGGCATAGCTGCTGCGTCACCAAGCGCACATATTGTGCTGCCTGCAATCATTCCAGGGATCGACTCGAGAGTCTTAATATCCTCTAGATCACCATTACCTTTTAGTATCCGATCAATTATTCTATACATCCACCCTGTCCCTTCTCTGCACGGAGTGCATTGTCCGCAAGACTCAGAATAATAAAATCTAGATATCCTATGCGCAACCTCAACCATATTAGTTGTTTCATCCATAATAATAATTGCTCCTGAGCCAAGCATAGAGCCTGCTTTAGTAACTGACTCATAATCCATATTTGTTTCAAGCATTATATCTCCGGGGACAACTGGAACTGAAGAACCACCTGGTATGACAGCTTTAAGAGTATTTCCTGATCTAACGCCTCCAGCTAACTCTAATAATTTTTTAAATGGTGTTCCTAGCGGAACTTCGTAGTTACCAGGATTATTTACATGGCCAGAAACTGAGAAACATTTAAAACCAGGGCTATCTTTAGTACCCGCTGACTTAAACCACTCAGGACCATTACTTATAATTTTTGGAATAGAAGCTAAAGTCTCTACATTATTTATTATGGTTGGCGACCCAAAAAGACCTTTTACAGCCGGGAAAGGAGGTTTAAATCTAGGGAACCCTTTTTTACCTTCTATAGACTCCAGCATTGCTGTTTCTTCACCAACTATATATGCCCCTGCCCCAATTAAATCATGAAGCTCAATATTTATGTTTGTGTTTAAGATATTTTTACCGATAAGCTTATTAGTATATGCCTCATGAAGCGCAACTTTAAAAGTAGTATAAACATCATCCATAAACTCACCTCTTAAATAACAGTACGCAGTTTCTGCCCCAATAGCGTAGCTTGCTATAAGCATGCCTTCTATAAGAGCGTGTGGATTATACCTAAGAATATCCCTATCCTTGCATGTCCCAGGCTCAGACTCATCAGCATTGCATACAAGATATTTTACTACATCTGAAGTTTGGTCAATAAAACTCCATTTCCGCCCTGTTGGAAAACCAGCCCCACCTCTTCCTCTAAGACCAGAATCTATAACAGTTTCTATAATTTCTTTTTTACTAGAAAGATTGGAAAGAATTTTTTTCCATGCAAGATAACCGCCCTGGTTAATATATGTATCATATGAACTTGGATTATCAGAAGATAAGGTTGCGTAACATAATTCATTTGTTCTTATATTATTTTTCATCATCCAACTCTTTGAAAATTTTATCTACTTTTTCTATGGTTAAATTTTCATAGTATTTATGATTAATCTGCATCATTGGGGCACCACAACATGCAGCCAAACATTCCCTCTCGTCTTTTAAAAAATATTTTTCTGACGAGCTTCCAACTTTAATGTTCAATTTTTTCTCAAGATGTAATAAGATTTCATCAGAACCATTCAGCATACAAGAAACATTAGTGCAGACAGATATAGTATTTTTTCCAATTTTCTCTAATTCAAACATAGAGTAAAATGAAGCTACCTCATGCACATCAATTTTTTTTAAACTAAGGAAGTTTGCAACAGCATCGATATGAGAACTCTTTAAATAATTATTTTCCTTCTGCATTAAGTGCAATGCATAAATTATCGCTGGCTTTTTATCGTTGACAGGAAACTTTAATAACCAATTATTAATTTTTGTGCAAATTTCACCAGGTATATTGTAAAAATCATTATTCTTCATATTATTTACCTGTCTATCTCTCCAAATACTATATCTTGGGTTCCAATTATTGAAACGACATCAGATATCATGTGTCCCCTGACCATTTCGTCTAATGCAGCTAAATGAGGAAATCCAGGAGCACGTATTTTTAGTCGATATGGTTTATTAGCCCCATCAGATATCAGGGTCACACCAAACTCCCCTTTGGGATGCTCGACAGCACAATATGCTTCGCCTTTTGGAATACAGAATCCCTCTGTAAATAATTTGAAATGATATATTAAAGACTCCATATCCTCTTTCACCTCATCTCTTTTAGGAGGTGTAATTTTATTATTATCAGAAATTATATTTCCATTATTATCTTTTAACCAATCGACACACTGCTTTATAATTTTATTTGACTGCCTCATTTCTTCTATTCTCACTAAGTACCTGTCATAACAGTCACCATTAGTTCCAATCGGGATATCAAAATCCATATTTTGATAAACCTCGTATGGTTGTTTTTTTCTAAGATCCCATGCTACGCCAGATCCTCTTAACATTGGCCCAGTAAACCCAAGCTGAAAAGCTCTTTCTTTTGTTACAATGCCTATATCAACTGTTCTTTGCTTCCAGATTCTATTATCAGTTAATAAAGTCTCGTACTCATCAACACACTTTGGAAATCTATTTGTGAAGTCCTCTATAAAATCTAACAATGTTCCTTCTCTCGATTCATTAAGTTTCTTTACATCTTTTTTAGATTTCCATTTTGATTCTTCATATTTAGGCATTTCTAGAGGGAGATCTTTTGCAACCCCGCCAGGTCTATAATAAGTCGCATGCATTCTTGTTCCAGAAACGGCCTCGTAACAATCCATTAAATCCTCTCTTTCTCTAAAAGCATAAAGGAAAACACTCATCGCCCCTATATCTAAAGCGTGAGCACCAAGCCAAAGTAAATGGTTTAAGATCCTAGTTATTTCATCAAACATTACCCTGATATATTTAGCTCTTATGGGCACCTCAATATCTAATAATTTCTCTATTGATAGAACATACGCATGCTCATTACTCATCATAGAAACGTAGTCCAGCCTATCCATATAACCTATATTTTGATTATATGGTTTACTTTCAACTAATTTTTCAGTTCCGCGGTGAAGTAATCCAATATGAGGATCAGCTCTAACAATAACCTCTCCCTCTAACTCTAAGATCAACCTAAGAACACCATGAGCCGAGGGATGTTGCGGCCCAAAATTCATTGTAAAGCTTTTGATTTCAGGCATCAGCATCTCCGTCGCCTGAATCTCTAATAACTTTTGGGATTAAGACTCTAGGCTTTATGGTTACAGGCTGACTTACAACCCTTTCTTCATTTAAATCATAGTTCACTTCAGTGTTTCCTATAAGAGGAAAATCTTTTCTTAAAGGGTGCCCAATAAAACCATAATCAGTTAAGAGTCGCCTAAGATCAGGGTGGTTTGTGAAAACAATACCAAATAAATCATAAGCCTCTCTTTCATACCAATTTGCAGACGCCCATATTGAGGTAACTGATGGTAAAGAAGGGGTATCGTCATCCTTGCAATAAAACTTTACCTTTAATCTGGTGTTTTTACTGATAGATAATAAGTTATAAATAGCTGCAAACCTTCTTACAGGCTGGCTAAAATGTTTTTTTGAAGACTCGTATGTGTATCTCCCGCTGCTATCTTTTTTTATTCCTCTACTATAACCTTTACTACTAACATCACTTGAATCCCATTCTGCGACACCGTAATCCGAATAATCTATAGCGACAATATCAATTAAAATCTCAAATTTTAATACTGAGTTGTTTTGAAAAATAGATAAGATCTCTGTTAATTTTTCTTCCTCAAAAATAACTGTGTCACTATTTTCAAACTCATACTTATAATTGGTAAAATATATATTAAAAATATTTTTTAGAATTTTATTTTTTCTTAAATAATCTTTATTTTCTACTGTATTTTTTTTATTCATTATTATTTAACGCCTTAATATACCTATTAATTATCTTTTAATAGATTTTGTATTATGAATTTTATTTTTAAGTTGAAGTATTCCGTACAAAAGAGCTTCTGCTGTTGGTGGGCAACCTGGCACATATATATCAACTGGGATTATTCTGTCGCAACCCCTTACTACCGAATATGAATAATGATAGTAACCGCCACCATTAGCGCATGATCCCATAGATATTACCCACTTTGGATCAGCCATCTGGTCATATACTTTCCTTAAAGCTGGGGCCATTTTATTTACCAGCGTGCCCGCTACTATTATTACATCAGATTGTCTTGGGCTAGGTCTGAACATCATTCCAAATCTATCTAAATCATACCTTGCTGCTCCAGCATGCATCATTTCTACAGCGCAACATGCCAAACCAAAAGTCATAGGCCACATGGAACCTGTATTTGCCCAATTTATTAATTCTTTTGAAGAGGTGGTAACATAACCGTTACTATTATTGTTTAATGACTCTATAATATCCATAGCTTAATCCCAGTCTAGGGCTCCCTTTTTCCACTCATAAATAAAACCAATAACAAGAACCAGCAAGAAGATACTCATAACAATTAATCCGTTTACACCTAAACTATCAATTACTACGGCCCACGGAAACAAAAAAGCTATCTCTAGGTCAAACACAATAAATAGAATAGCTACTAAGTAAAATCTAATATCAAACTGCATTCTTGCATCACTAAAATTTTCAAAACCACATTCGTATGCTGATGTTTTAGCTTTATTAACCTCACCTTTATTTATTAATCTCGAAGCTAATATTGGGAGAGCAGCTATAGCAATGCTCACCACTATGAATAATAAAATTGCAAAATAATTATTTAACATAATACCTTCAGTATCCTAAAATCATTAACATATAATAACTTACGATTTTTAAAAAACAAATGAAAAAAACCAATATTTAACATAATACAGTTGGTCTATTAAACCCAACTTAAATTACATCACACTAAAACAATATTACAAGAATATAATATGAAAAATATTTTATGGGGCAATACAACCAACCTATAACAAGAGAAATTATTACTGGAAATTGGTGCCGATGGCCGGAGTCGAACCGGCACAGCTTTCGCCACTGCCCCCTCAAGACAGCGTGTCTACCAATTCCACCACATCGGCAATTATAATTTAATCAGGGATTACTAGTTCATTTTCAGAATTAGAGTCTTTTGAAGATTGCGAAGCATCATCTTTAATATTTGAAATGTCATTTGAAATAATAACACTATCGGTAGAAACTTTATTTTTTGCTAAATACGCTAACGCTAAACAATTAATAAAAAATAACATAGCTAGAAAGGTTGTTAATTTAGTAATAAAGTTACCAGCTCCAGATGCTCCAAAAACAGCCCCAGAAGATCCGCCGCCAAACATACCGCTAGCATCTCCTTTACCTTGTTGCATTAATATAAAAAATATTATCAAAATAGATAAAATTACTGCAGTTACTAACAAAATTGTATAAATCATATAAATTCCTTAAATTTTTAAATTACATATTTTTGTAAATTCTTTCGTATCTAGAGAGGCTCCACCAATTAAAACACCGTCAACATATGGTGCGCTAAGTATCTCTTTAGCATTTTTTGAGTTTACGCTTCCGCCATAAAGCACCATTATATCTTTTTCTTTCAAAAAAGGGTGGTTTTCTGAAACATAAGTTTTAATGAACTTGTGTATGAAAGAGATATCGTCTAATTTTGGAATGTTGCCAGTTCCAATCGCCCATACTGGTTCGTAGGCTACTATAACTTTCTTAGGTTTTATTTTAGGATAGTTCATTTTTTGACATAAATCATGAAGCTGCTCAATTAATAAATCTTCGGTACTACCCTTTTTTTTAGTATCCTCGTCCTCACCAACGCAAAAGATAACTTGGAGATCATTGGATTCATAAAGTTCTTTAGCTGATAACCAAGACCCAGAAACCGTAGTTCTTATTTCAGAATGACCAACTAGAATGTAATCACAACCATGATCAGTAAACATCTTGCTAGATGTACCGCTTGTATGTGTTTTACCACCATCATTATTTATTCTTTGACCACCAAGCATAAAGCTTTTCTTATCGTTATAATCATTAACTTTACTAATATATAGATCTGGTGGAAAAATAACTATTTCATTATTAGAATCAATATTCTTAAGAAAATAATCAAAGTAATCTTTTATAAATTTTTTACTTGCATTATTTTTCCAATTTGCGGCGATAACTTTTTTCATAATAATAATTTTTTTAGTTTGCCTTCAATATAATCTTTAATTTGTAAACTCATTTTATCAACAATACTTTTATCTTTTGCTTCTACCATAATTCTTATACAGTTCTCGGTACCTGATTTACGTATTATCAATCTTAAGCTATCAGCAGTATATTTATCAGAAGCTTCTTTTATGGCAATATTAATAATATTTTCTGGTAGATTTCTGTCTATTAATAAATTTGTTATCTTTTGAGGGTATTTCTTTAATAACTCACCTGCATTATTTTTATTAAGAATATCAGAATAGTATAAAAATTGTAAGGCAGCTATTAATGAATCTCCAGATGTTGAATGCTCTAACATTAGAATATGACCAGAAGTTTCTCCTCCTAAAGAACATCCTATTTTCAACATTTCCTCTAAAACATATTTATCACCAACATTTGTTCTAATAAAATTTATATCCTCATCTTTTAGATAATGTTCTAGCGCGCAATTTGTCATAGTCGTTCCTACAACTCCGCTTATCATCTCATTATTTATTTTTTTTCCTCTGACGATCGTATAAAGAATATCATCGCCATCCAATACTCTTGAGTTTTTATCTACTACAACTAACCTATCACCATCACCGTCCATTGAAATTCCAAAATCAGACTCATCAGATTTTATTAGTTCTGGCAATTTATCAATATATGTTGAGCCGCATTTATCGTTAATATTTTTTCCATTGGGATCATCATTATGAACCCTGATATCAAAACCAGCTTCTGTAAAAACTTTGTGTGCTATTTTATAATTTGCGCCATTTGCTAAATCCAATGTGATTCTATTTTTTTTAAATATTTTTCCTTGCAGGGTTTGTAAACAAAATTTGATATAATCCTGCTCAACCTTTTTTGAAATATCTTGAATATTTACTTTAGATTTATCATGCGAGTTATCTTGATTTAATATAGTTTCAATATAATTTTCTATATAATTTTCATTGTCGAAAGATATCTTGAAGCCATTATTATTGAATATCTTAATTCCATTATCTTGGTATAGGTTATGAGAAGCGCTCACCATTATCCCTAAATCAAAGTTTTCTTTTTTTGAATAATATGCTATTGCCGGTGTAGGAACTATTCCGGCATTACTGATTTCACAGCTTTCTTTATTTAAACCTTGGGATATTAGACTAATTATTTGGTTACACGATTCTCTTGTATCAGCGCCAAAGAGTATTTTTTTTTTACAATCCTTGGATGAAAGGAGTGATTTTGCAATCGCCATACCAAGAACTATAAAGAAATTATTTGTGAGTGGCGCAACTCCGTATTCTCCACGAATACCATCTGTGCCAAAATATTTCCTAGGCATATATTTTAGTGCGAGTTTGCTGGATCAGTAAATTCCGGCTCTTTAGCTTTTCCATCACCACCTGAAGGAGTTTTATTATTTCGATCATTATTATCCCAATCTTTAGGTGGGCGAGGTTTTACACCCATCATAATATCGTCAATTTGATCTCTATCAATTGTTTC
>Ga0209711_10003567_pt1 | contig 13088 bp, 10 predicted proteins | sample ArcticOcean_MG_C_7_FD_187441 | JGI IMG/M metagenome (GOLD analysis project Ga0209711, IMG submission 187441) | Marine microbial communities from western Arctic Ocean - ArcticOcean_MG_CB11_88 (SPAdes) (version 2) | ecosystem: Environmental > Aquatic > Marine > Oceanic | place: Arctic Ocean... | reverse complement strand
ATCTGGGAGTACTACGCGACGTGGTTCCACTTCGACACGACGACGGAGCTTTATGGCGTCCCAGCATCTGCGGTTTACGCGGACCTCGTCGAACTTGCGGGCGCCGACGCGTTAGTCGAGCGGGCTGAGAAGCACATCGATGGCGGACGCCCGCTCGAAGGACTGCACTTGCTTGAAGCGGTGCTTGGCGACGGCCGTGAGCACCGTGCCGGGCTCGAAGCGCGCCGGCAAGCCCTTGAGATGCTTCTCGAGGAGGCGCGCGAAACGTTCAAAAACAGCTACGAAATCGACTGGCTCCGCTATCGGATTCGCGACACCGACTCGCGCATGGTTGAAGCCAGCTAGGAGTTTGGGCCACACAAGGCGCACGCGCCTAAACGCGGATCCAATGCCGCTGCCTGCGTTGAGAAAGCGAACTGTCGCCAGGTTCGGGAACCAAGACTGTAAAACCAAACCGCCCCGGGCTCGAATACCCAGGGCGGTTTGCGTTTAGAGGTCCGCAGCCTTCACGACTCGGCACAATGGCTTCGGATGTTGGTCGGCGCGTATCCAGCGCAAGCACATCGTGCCCCGAATATGACCGGCCGGGTCGATCCAATTTCCCGTTGTGGGTTTGTCCTTCGAGATCACGATGACAACGCGTCCGTCGTCTTCAACTTTGGCGCCGTGGTGGTTGACGTCGATCTCGTGGTAGCGGTAGTCAAGAGATTCCATCCAGTAGTTATTGAGCTGGAAATTCCAGTAGTCGCATGTTGGCGGCGTGGTCTCGATGACGAGTGCTTCGTCTTGGGCGACTTCCCAGTAGCCGTGGTAGTAACAAATGTTTGGGTCACCGTGGGCGGCTCGTGCGATTTCGGGGTCGAGTAGACGGAGTTCGTTGGGGTGCCGGGCGAAGTTTTCTGTCCAATCGGCAAACAAGCTTGCAGTGCCGAGCACGTACTGCGACGCGGCGGCGAGACCTTCGTCGACTTTTAAAGCCGTGATGGGCTCGGGGCGCAGGTTGCTGTCAATGCGTTCGATTGTGATGTCGGCGATGACTTCCGTCTTTCGATCCTGGAACGTTTGCCGAACGATCAGGGACGACGTGTCGGGTTCCATCGGGAGCCAGTTCTTGCCGGGTTGTTCTTTGCAGCTGAGAATGATTTCGAAGTTGCCGTCCTGACCGTTGTCCTGAACGTTGTCGAGATCGAGATCGACGCCTTCTATATAGCCGCTCTGCCCCATGCGGCCGCCCGAACCGTAGTTTCCGACATAGGTCCCCATGCCGAGGTAGTGCACGGTATTGCGCTTGCCTCTGATGCGATATTCATGGGCTCCAGAGATCGCGGCACTCTGGTAGTAGTTGTCCGGGTTGTCGGCCCCCATCTTGATCGTCGTGTGGCACGGGCAGCGCAGCTGCGGGAAGGCGGGATCGCCGTGCTCGAGAAAACTTTCGAGACCCGCACGCAGCATGCGGGTCAGGTAGCGATATCCCTCGGCGCGATTGAACGCGTCGCTGGGGGCGTCGGCGCTTTGCACCACACGACCCGCTTCCTTCAACGCATCGCAAAATTCGTCCCAGCTCTTGCCGCTCGAAACTCGCTCTTCAGACTCGGTCATTTCGGGTTCGCTCCTGTTCGGGGATTTGATTGGCACCTGGGCCGTTTACGAGAATCGCCCATAACCGGCTGAAATCAATCGATTATTGAACACACGGTCCATACGCGAGCAGTGAAAGTCGCGCGCAGCATCATGGGGATGGGGCGAACACAGGTCGTCGTGTCCTCGGTGCCCGGTGCGCGACACCAACTTTGCGTTTGTACCCCGGAGAGTTTCAGCAAGCAACATATCTACGACAACAGGCAACCGCGCGTCGTACGGAACACTCGTGTTTCGAATCGAGAGTCATGCCGACCAAGGGCAGAAGTACCAGTCCACCCGAACTCGAATGAACGAATCTCGAATAGGCGATTTACGATCGTTGCCAAAGCCTGACGCGAAAGACGAGCCCCACGGATAGCGAAGTGCCTCGCTCAAGGCGCCTCGTCGCTTTCGATTGGCGCCATCGGTTGAAGCTCGATGTTGGCAAATGCCGAAGTGCGTGGCGCACCGAGCGCGTGAATCACGGCGTCGGCGACCACAGATGCCGGCATAAAGTTCAGATGCCGCGTCAACCCAAACGGCGCCCAGTTTTCGAGCACCGATACCATTCGGTCGTGCGGCCATGAAAGCCCAAACTCGCTTTCAGTTGGACCGAGGCGAAGATGAGTGACGCGAACACCGGTACCTTCGAGTTCCATCGCGAGCGTACGGCAGAAATTTTTGACTCCGGCCTTCGAAGCGGAATAGCCCGCCTGCTGGGGACGGGGGTTGTCGGCATTGTCAGACCCGACGAATACGAGATCTCCGGTCTTTCGCTCGATCATGCTCGGCAACACCTGGCGAGAGATCAGCATCGGCCCAATGAGATTTGTTTCGATTTCGCGTCGAAGGCAGTCCGGGTCGCTTTCGTGGACGGGTGCTGGGATCGACAACCCCGCGTTGTTGATCACAACGTCGATCGCACCGAGCGAGGTCTGCGCGGCAGCAAAAAACGCTTCGATCGAATCGAGACACGTTACGTCGAGAGCGTGCGCGAAAACCTCGCCCCCGTCTTCTCGGATATCCGTCGCCACCGCGTCCAAGCGATCGCCACGACGCGCGCCGATGGCAACGCGATCACCATGAGCCGCGAGCGCTTTTGCGACGACCGATCCGATGCCCGACGACGCTCCGGTTACGACAATATTGCGGGGCTGTGATTGTAGGTTGGCCGATTCGTTGCCCATCTTCGTGCTCCAGGTTACGTGCGTGGCAATGACAAGGCATAACACTCTAGCAGCGACGGGTCGTTTGCTCGTCTTGCGTCAATGCGCCTCGTTTCCGAAGAAGGCTTTTTTGGCTTTCATTCTCAATGGATTGTAATTCGTCGAACCCGATTGAACTCGCACGATCAAACCGACCATGTGGCGCTTGTAGTCATAGAGGTCGAGGTTCAGGTACCTGTAGACGGGAAGTGTCACGAAAACGCGGCCAACCCAAAATGGTCACGACGCATTCGAACTTCGCTTTCGTCGACGGGCATCGTCAAAAAATCGTTCATGAACACCAAGGTTCTTGTTGCGATACCCGTTGCCCGCGTAAGTCGACTGGAATGCGAACTTCCGCACGGGGGTGTGTAACATCACGGGTCCGGCTACAACCGATCTCCCAAGCCCGACCGTCTTAGGTCAGGCTCTTAGGCAAGACCAAGGCAAGCCCTAAGCAAGCAACCCAAACCTCCAGCCAATTTGATGCGTTCTGGCCTGCATGCCGGGTTCGATACGTGCTGTATCGTAATGAGCGTCCGATTCACTGCGCGCCCCCATGCGACGATGCGGGCAAAAGCTGGAGAAGATCTTGGCGAGCCCACCCAACACAACGAGCACTAGCGCGGGACGACCCCGGAGCGAGGAAGCCCATCAGGCGATTCTCGACGCGACCCTCGAGTTGTTGGTCGAGGTTGGCTTTTCGGGGCTGACGGTCGAAGGCGTCGCGAGTCGCGCAGGTGTGGGCAAAGCGACGATCTATCGACGCTGGGCGTCGAAGATCCCGTTGATCGTCGAAGCCTTCGGCCAACTTCCTGGCTTCCAAGACTGTGACACAGGGTCGCTCGCCGAAGACCTGAAACAGATGCTCAAACGCTATCTCGAAGTATTCAACACCACCGCGCTCTCCGCGGTGCTTCCGAGTCTCGCCGGTGAGCGTTTTCATAACCCGGAGCTTTCGGTGTTGTTCGAACCCGTTTCCAAGAACCGTCGACAACCCCTGCTTGCCGCGTTTGACCGCGCTCGCGAGCGCGGCGAGATTCCGAGTGATATCGATATCGAACTCGCGGCTGACCTTGTTGTGGGTCCGATCGCCGTCGCGTTGTTCTTCAAGGGTGGACGCTTGAAGCCCGAAATGGTGACGCCGATGGTCGACCTTGCACTCGCGGGCCTCGGGACGACGCGCGCTTAAGCGTCGGCGTACTTCGCTCGCAGTTCGTGCTTGGGCACTTTGCCGGTAGGGTTGCGAGGCAGCGCTTCGCAGAGTTCGAGCTGTTCGGGGATTTTCTGGACCATCAGGCTCTTCCCGCGCAGGAAGTCCGTCATCTCTTCGAACGTGAGCGGCTCGACGGTGACCTTGCACTGAACGACAGCGCAGCATCGCTCGCCTGTCTTCGGGTCCGGCAGCCCGATCACCGCGACGTCCGCGACCTTCGGATGTTCGTACAAGAGATCTTCGACCTCTTTCGCGCTGATGTTCTCGCCTTTGCGAATGATCACATCCTTAAGTCGACCCGTGATCGTGAGAAAATCATCCGCGTCCAAGTACCCAAGGTCTCCGGTACGGAAGAAACCCTCTTCGTCATGTGCCGCATCGTTGAGCGAAGTATCGAGATAGCCCTTGCAGAGTTGCGGGCCCTGAACGCGGATCTCGCCCTCTTCCCCCTGCGCAGCTTGAGCACCATCAAGCCTCACAATTTTGATTTTCATCTCGTCTGGCGGGTTCGCGCTTCCTTCCGTGTCCGCAAGCTTCGAGTCCGCGTCACCGGCAGCGTTCATCACGACGATCGGGCATTCAGTCAAGCCGTAACCCGACACGATGCCCACGCCACCCATTTCGCGCTTGATGTCGTAATGGAGTTGCGGCGGCTTTGGAGCGCCACCTCCGGGACAGCTCTTCAGGTTCGGGAACAGTGGCTGTTCAGGAGCTGCACGCTGCGCGTCGAGGTAGGCCTGGTGGAACGCAGTGCCCGCGGTCGCAAGGGTGACGTCGTGGCGTGCGAGCAGTGGGATCGTGGTCTTCGGATCGAAGGTCTCCACAACGATTTGACCGCAGCCCGTCATCAGCCCCGCGATAAACCACCCCATGCCGCCGATGTGGGTGAAGGGAAAAACCAGGGCGATGCGATCGCTCGGATCCATTTCGCAGACGCGAACTAGACAGTGGCCCGACACCATGACGGACGCGTCCGTGTGAAGCGCGCCTTTGGGGTCTGCAGTGGTTCCCGATGTATAGAAGAGCCAGCGCACCGCGTCGCTGGCGGAGGCGCTTCCATCATCGAAGGGTGGAAGCTCACTGGGGTCACCGTCGGGAAGGGTGCGGTCCACAACGAGCAACTCGACGCCCGCTTGTTCGTCCGCGATCTCGCGACCCATGCTGGGATAGTCGAAACCGCGAAACGTTCCCGGGACCACGAGCAACTTCGCGTTCGACTGCGCGGTCGCGAAGCCGACTTCGCGCTTGCGATAGATCGGAAGGATAGGATTTTGGACCACACCCAGTCGCGCAAGCGCTCCAGCAAGCACGATCGCTTCAATGCGCGTCGGCAACACCCACGACACCGCGTCACCAGTACCAAGCCCGAGTTTCATAAGACCGGCTGCAGAGCGCTGGGCAAGATCCCTGTACTCGCCAAAGGTCACGACGGTCTCGGTTTCGTCGACCGCCATCATGGCGTCAGGAGTCGCTGCCGCCCTCGCTTCGATCAAACTCCATAATGTCGGTGCGTCGAGCATCGCGTTGCTCTCCTAGCGATTGCGCAAAGTTATGCGGGGCTCGCTGCCGCGTAGTCGCGCAGAACGAACTTTGTCACCTTCCCGCTCGCGTTCGTCGGAAGTTCTTCCATCACTTCAACCCGCTTAGGGACTTTGTAGTTCGAGATATTTTCGCGACACCACGCAATCACCGAGTCTGGAGTCGGCGATTCGCCTTCAAGAGGCACGACGAATACCATGCCAACTTCGCCCATGCGTTCGTCCGGGATCCCGATCACGGCGACCTGGGCGTAGTTTCCACTTCCGTAGAGCGCCCCTTCGATCTCGGCTGGATAGCAGTTAAAACCACCGGAGATGTACATGTCCTTGATGCGATCGGTGATCTTGACGTAACCGCGGTCGTCCATGACCGCAATGTCACCCGTGTGGAGCCAGCCGTCTGCGTCGATGGCTTTGTCCGTTTCCTCTTGGTCGTCGAAGTAGGCCTGCATGATGTTGTAGCCGCGAACCCAGACTTCGCCGGGTTCGCCCCGCGGCATTTCTTTGCCTGCGGGATCGACGCATACCACTTCAACATCAGGGATCGCTCGGCCCGAAGTTGTCGCAATGGTTTCGGGGTCGTCATCGAAGCGGCACATCGTTGCGATGCCACACGATTCGGTGAGCCCGTAGCCCGTGATCACCGTTTCAAAACCGAGGTCGCTCTTCATGCGCCGGATCAATTCCACAGGCGTCGGTGCAGCGCCGGTGACAGCGAGGCGAAGGGCCGAGATATCAAAAGAAGCGAGGTCTGGATAAGCGAGCATGCTTTGGTAAATGGTGGGTGCACCCGGAAAAACGCTGATGCGATCCGCCGCGATGCGTTCGAGGATCACCGGCACGTCGAAGACTTGATGGGGGAGCACCGTGGCTCCTCGCATCAAGCTTGCAAGCCAGCCCGCCTTGTAGCCAAACGAATGAAAGAACGGCATGACGATCAAGTACCGATCGCCTTCGCGCAATCCAACCACTTCGCTCCAGGCCATAAAGGAACGGATATTTTGGCCGTGGCACGTCATCACACCCTTCGGATTGCCCGTCGTCCCAGACGTAAACAGGAAGTCAGAAAGATCTTCGGGCTTGACCGCCAGCGCGCGTTCGCGCGCGGTGTCTTCGGGAACAGACTCGCCGCTCGCGATGAATTCATCAAAGCTCGTGACGTTCCTGGCTTCGCCGCGCAGGGTGATGATACGTTCGAGGTCGGGAAGATTTTCGCCGTCGAGCATCTCGACGTAGTTGCTGCCGAGAAACTCGCCCATCGTGCACAAGAACTTTGCCCCGCTCTTGCGAAGAATGTATGCGGCTTCGCCGCCCTTCATACGGGTGTTCATCGTGACGAGCACTCCCCCCGCCATCTGAATGCCGATCGCCGCGACGATCCACTCGTACAGGTTCGGCGCCCAAACACCGACGCGGTCCCCGGGTTCGAGCCCAGCCCCGATAAACGCCCGTGACGCCGACAGCCCCGCCTCTGACAGTGCGCGAAAGCTGAGCGTCGTGTCGCCGTCTTCGATTGCCGGAGCGTCGCCAAAGCGATCGGCGGCTCCAAAAACGAGTCGCGGGATGGTTTCTTCCATGGGTTGACGCTCCAAATTTGTAGATGCTGTCACTGCGAAAGTAGAAGCTCGCGGGAAAGGCCGAGAAACACGATATTGCCAAGACCTGACATGATCGCCCACCACCTGCGACTCGAAACTCGCATCCGTCTTGCACACTCAAACGCAAGGGCGAACCGAACGGTATGTGGGCCGGGTGCGCAGCCCGCGACCTTGCAGGCGGGCCATATCGTATCGTACCGTAAGGCGTTGTTTGGATTCTCGGGGCCTGCGGACGACCGATCCGCACCTTGGCTTCGTGAATCACAAGATTTCAAGCCACCGCAGCGCAACTCAATAATAGGAGTCTACCCCCGTGAAATTTGGACTGATCCCCGGCTACTACGCAGCACCCGTTTCCACTGCCGATTACACGACTGGCTTGGCGCGCGCAGCCGAAGAGCTTGGCTTCGAATCGATCTGGCCCGTGGAACATGTGGTGATGCCCGAAGAGTACGAATCGAACTACCCGTACTCTCCCGATGGCCGCATGCCGATCCCCGACGCGGCGATCCCCGATCCGATCATTTGGAACACCTTCGCGGCAGCGCAGACCACAAATCTCGTGCTCGGCACCGCGATGGTGATCTTGCCCCAACACAACCCGCTGGTTTACGCGAAGGCGCTCGCGAGCCTCGACGCCCTTTCGGGCGGCCGCTTAATTTTGGGCGCCGGGATCGGCTGGCTCAAAGAAGAAGCCGAAGCTGTAGGAACGGACTTTTCGAATCGCGGCAAGCGCACCGACGAATACATCGAAGCGATGCGCGTGCTTTGGCGAGATCGCGTCGCGAGCTACGACGGCGAACACGTTTCGTTCACCAACGTGAAGTGCAGCCCGCACCCGGTTCGCGAAGGCGGCATCCCGATTCACATTGGTGGACACTCCAAGGCCGCAGCCCGCAGAGCGGGTCGTCTCGGCGATGGGTTCCTTCCCCTCGGCGGCAGTATTTCGCAACTCGGTGAGCTTTTCAAAGTTGTCCAAGACACGGCGACTGAAGCGGGCCGTGACCCGGCCGCCATAGAGCTCACTTACTCTGGCATGATGACCCACGACATGGCGCTCGAAATCGAACAATCCGGCGCACACCGCATGCTTGTCGCTTCGGTCGACGCCGACCTCGAAAGTGCCAAGCGCACCCTTGGCGAGTTCAGCGAACAAGTCATCGCAAAATTTGGCAGCGCCTAATCGCGACGCACCGCGCCCTCCTCGAACTCGCACCACCGCAAAAGGTCAGCACTGTGAATACAAGCTTCAGCAAAGAAGACGAAATTTTTCGTACCGAGTTCGCCGAATGGCTCGCAACGAACCTCTCCGGCGAATTCGCTTCGGTGAAGGGTCGCGGTGGACCGGGCGATGAACATGCGCTTTTCGAAGAACGCCACGCGTGGGAAAGGAAGCTGGGCGCAGACGGTTGGATCGGCGTGGGATGGCCCAAGGAAGTCGGGGGCCGGGACCTAAGCCTCAACCAACAAGTCATCTTCTACGAAGAATACGCGCGCGCCCAAGGCCCGGGCCGTGTTGGACACATTGGCGAAGGCCTGCTCGGACCCACGTTGATCCATTTCGGCACCGACGAACAGAAGGCGCGCTTCCTCCCAAGCATCTTGAGCGGCGAAACCGTTTGGTGCCAGGGCTACAGCGAACCCAACGCGGGTTCCGACCTCGCAAACGTTCAAACCCGCGCCGAGCGCCAGGGTGACGAATGGGTGTTGAACGGACAAAAGGTATGGACCTCGGGCGCGGCGTGGTCGCAGTGGTGCTTTGTCGTCTGCCGGACCGACCCCGACGCGCAGCCTAAGCACCGGGGCATTTCGTACATCCTCGTGCCCATGGACCAAGAAGGCGTCGAGATCCGCCCTATCGAACAGATGACCGGCGACTCCGAGTTCAGCGAAGTGTTCTTCAACAACGCACGCTCGGACATCGACAATATCGTGGGTGGCGAAAACGGCGGCTGGAAGGTTTCGATGGGCACGCTGGCTTTTGAGCGCGGGGCTTCGACGCTCGGCCAGCAAATGCTGTTCAACAATGAACTCGAAGAGATTATTGCGATTGCAAAAAAGAACGGAAAAGCAAAAGACCCCGTGATGCGTCAGCGCATCGTCGACGCGTGGATCGGCCTGCGACTCCAACGCTATAACGCCCTTCGCATGTTGAGTGGAGAAGAAGGCGCCATACCCGGACGCGAGTCGATGATCATCAAGCTCTTTTGGGCGACGTGGCATCGAGAGCTCGGCAAGCTCGCCATGGATGTGATGGGCTCGCACTCAGAAATCGCGGACGGCGCCCCGTACGATCTCAACCCGCTCCAACGCATGTACCTCTTCACGCGCTCGGACACCATTTACGCCGGATCAAACGAGATCCAACGGAACATCATCAGCGAGCGAGCCCTCGGCATGCCGCGCGAACCGCGCCCCGTGTGATCCATCACGTACTGCGCGCTCGTTTCTTAGTTTCTCTTTAAGGAGACATTCGATGAGCCAGACCCCGCCCCCGTACGTTGAGGGACACAACCTGCTCGCCGGCAAGACGGTGCTCGTCACCGCCGCTGCGGGCAAAGGCATCGGCTTCGCGACTGCAAAGAAGTGCCTCGAAGAAGGCGCGCGCGTGATGATCAGCGACATTCACGATCGCCGACTCGCCGAAGCCGCCGACGCTCTCGAACAAGAATGCGGCGTCCCGGTTCCGACAAAAATCTGCAACGTTTCACAAGAAGAAGACGTACGCGGCTTGATCGACGCTGCGGTCGCCGAGTTCGGTCAACTCGACGTGTTGATCAACAACGCTGGCCTCGGCGGCACCGCCAATGTCGTCGACATGACGGATGAGCAATGGAGCATGGTGCTCGACATCACGCTTACCGGAACCTTTCGTATGACCCGAGCGGCTCTCCCTCATATGATGGCGAACAAGAGCGGCGTGATCGTCAACAATGCCTCGGTACTCGGCTGGCGCGCGCAAGTCGGGCAAGCCCACTATGCGGCCGCAAAAGCCGGCGTCATGGCACTCACGCGCTGTTCTGCACTGGAAGCCGCCGAGTTTGGCGTGCGGATCAATTGCGTTTCTCCGAGCTTCGCCACGCACCCGTTCCTAGTAAAGACCACGCCGAAAGAAACTCTCGACGCCCTAGAAGCACAAGAAGCCTTCGGCCGCGGTGCCCAGCCCTTCGAAGTTGCGAACGTGATGGTCTTCCTCGCGAGCGACTACTCTTCCTACATGACGGGCGAAACCGTTTCTGTCAGTAGCCAGCGCGCCTGATCTCCCGTCGTTCAGCAACGTGAACGACGACTGAAGCATCTACAGCAGGAGTCCCACCATGGACACACGATCCGGTTTCGTCGGCAGCATCGGCAACACGCCCCTCATTCGATTGAATCGCATTTCGGACATGACGGGCTGCGAGATTCTCGCCAAAGCCGAATTCATGAATCCCGGCGGGTCGGTGAAAGACCGCGCCGCGCTCGCGATCGTGCTCGACGCCGAAAAAAAGGGCGATCTCAAGCCCGGCGGCACCATCGTCGAAGGCACGGCGGGCAACACTGGTATTGGCCTCGCGCTCGTGGGCAACGCGCTCGGCTACCGCACGGTGATCGTCATCCCCGATACCCAGAGCCAAGAAAAGAAAGACATGCTTCGCCTCTGCGGCGCGGACCTGCGTGAAGTCCCCGCGGTTCCTTTCAAGAACCCCGACAACTTCGTCCACGTGTCTCGACGCCTCGCCGAAGATCTCGCGAAGACCGAACCTGCGGGCGCGATCTGGGCGAACCAGTTTGACAACCTCGCCAACCGCCAGGGCCACATCGACCTGACCGGGCCCGAGATCTTCGAGCAGACCGGCGGCAAGGTCGACGGCTTCATCTGCGCGGTCGGCACAGGGGGCACCCTTTCGGGGGTCGGAATCGCGCTCAAAGAACGCAACCCCGACATCAAGATCGGCCTCGCCGACCCGATGGGAGCCGCGATCTTCAACTACTTCAAGCACGGCGAACTGAAGTCGAGTGGCAACTCAATTACCGAGGGCATTGGCCAGGGCCGTATTACAGCCAACATCGAAGGCATGCCGATCGACGAGATGTACCAGGTGCCGGACGAAGAATGGCTCCCGATCGTGTTCGACTTGCTCAAGCTCGACGGCTTCTGCGTCGGCGGCTCGAGCGGGGTCAACGTTGCGGGTGCGATCAAGCTCGCAAAGGACATGGGCCCCGGCCATACGATCGTCACCATCCTTTGCGACAGCGGCACGCGCTACCAGAGCAAGATGTTCAATCCCAGCTTCCTCAAAGAGAAGGGCTTGCCCGCTCCCGACTGGTTGTAGCTCGCAAGCGACTGCCGAGTATATTGCGCGCATGATGATGCACACTGAATGACTGCTACCGCGATTGCACTCATCCTCGCGTCGGTGGTTCTTCATGCGGCTTGGAACGCGGTCGCCAAGGGTCGCCCGACCTTCGCATTCTTCTATTACAGCAACATCGTCGGCGCGATCTTGCTACTCCCTGTCGTGTACCTCCACGCAGACGCGCTTTGGAAATTCCCACAGACCGTCTGGTGGTTATTCACGTTTGCGGGGATGGCACAAGCCGTCGGCGGGCTCGCTTTGATGCGGGCTTACGCCGCCGCCGACCTTTCGGTCGCGTACCCCCTCATTCGATCGCTCGGGCCCGTGTTCATTGTGTTGGGCTCCCTCGCGCTAGGGAGACAAGACGCGATCAGCATCGGCTGCCTACTCGGCATCGCGGCGATCGTGGTGGGTACCGCGACCCTCGGTCTGAGCAATATGCGCGCGCTCGGCCAGCGGACAATTTCGGGGATCGGCTTCTTTTTTTGTGTCACCGCCGCCCTAGCAACAATGGGTTACACGCTGATCGATGACGCCGGCGTTCACGAAGTACTGAACTCCGGAGCGCTCGATCAGTTGCGCGAAGCCCCCGCCCGCTCCGGCCTCCTCTACGCGTCCATCGAAGGCTGGTTTTCGTTCTTTTGGATGAGCGTTTGGTTATTTCGCAAACGAGAGTATCGAGCGGAGCTGCGGGCATACACGTCGCGCGCGGCGATCCGCGATGCCGTTGTCGTTGGCATCGGGAGCTACGCCTCTTATGCCCTCGTGTTGATCGCGATGCTCTATGCGAGCGACGTGAGTTACGTCGCGGGCTTTCGCCAGCTCTCGATACCGCTCGGGGCCGCGATCGGGGTATTTTGGTACGGCGAACACATCGACGGCATAAAAGCCTTTGGGCTTTCAGCCATGCTGGCCGGCCTCCTCGCGATCGCCCTCACGTAGGCTCACCTTGGCTTTCCTTGGCGTACGCAAGGGATGCGCTCGACTCTACGCTTTGAGCCAATCTGTGAGTCTTGCGCGCATCAGCTTCAAGCCCGGACCATTCACAAAAAAGTGATCCGTGTCCTCCAGCACATGAAACTCAACGCTCGGCATACCTTTCACGATCTCCTCGAGATCGGACGCACTTGCGAGAGCGTCATGATCGCCGACCGCGATAAAGATCTTGCCTTTGAAGTTGGCAAGCCGATCGGTGTCGAGCATCACCGGAGGAGGTGCGACAAGGGCGAGTTTGCGCACCGTCGATCGCTGCGCGGCCAGAATGGCGGTCGCTGCACCGAATGAATATCCCGCAGCCACCAACGGCGGCGTCACCGAGTCTTCCAGGAAGTCGAGTGCTGCGTTGTAGTCTTCAAGTGCGTCGGAGATTTCTCCACTTGGCTTGCCGGCGCTCGCTCCCACGCCACGCCAGTCAAACCTCAGCCCTCCGGTGCCCGCCTTTTCGCAAGCGACGTCCATCGCGACGACGACGGGTGATTCCATGCTTCCGCCGTAGAGGGGGTGCGGAGCTGCGATCACTGCGCCGCCCGACTCTTTGTCCGGACCCATGCGGAAGAGGCCGTCGAGCACAC
>Ga0209711_10003565_pt1 | contig 13099 bp, 9 predicted proteins | sample ArcticOcean_MG_C_7_FD_187441 | JGI IMG/M metagenome (GOLD analysis project Ga0209711, IMG submission 187441) | Marine microbial communities from western Arctic Ocean - ArcticOcean_MG_CB11_88 (SPAdes) (version 2) | ecosystem: Environmental > Aquatic > Marine > Oceanic | place: Arctic Ocean... | reverse complement strand
CCTCCCCCAAGTTGTCACGACCTCCGGTAAGGTAAGAAATCCATACCTTTTCGCAAGTGATTGGGTTCCCCGAAGAATCGACCATTTTCTTATAAATCGGTTTGGTCACCGGATCCATTTTCATTGCATCAAAAGTGCTGATCTTGGCATGCCCCTCCATATTGGACTGACCGCATAGAATAAATACCTTAAGGGGCCGGTCAGCTATTGAAACCTGGGCAAAACAAAGGAATAAGAAAAAAACTGTGAGGGTCGGGATAGTTACTATTTTCATTTGTAATAGGGTTAACTCTAGAATCTGTACTTAAACACTGCGCTTTTCAAGAAACATTATTTGGTTTTCTTTTTTGTAAGATTTTTGATTTTCTCTTTCAAAATGGGTAAAGGCAACCCGTCACTTGGCTGGTTCCAAAAACGATATGGGTCATCGAGGCGACGCATTTCATCTAGGAGCAGGACCTTCATCTCATTCAGCTTATGAGCATAGCCTGGCTCTCCAGCGAGGTTGATCTGATTCCCCGTCGGTTTCACCCCCGTCATCGCGATCACCTTGGGATCATGGTGCTCCTTCATGAATTCGTGCGGGTTCTCCTTCAAATTGAAAAGTTGCGTATGCTTCACCCCGGTTTTAGTGACTTCATACTGGGTCAATTTCCAGTCGCCTTTCTTGACGCATCTTGATCCCGGCCTTCCACCACCGCAATACACTCCGTACAAGACATCCCGGATCTTTTTTTTCTTCCCCATCAGAACCGGTTTAAAACTCTTTCCCTCCGAGGTTTTAGGTGTATCGATTTCCGCCAGATCACACAAGGTGGCCAGTACATCGAGCAGATAGATATTTCCGTCAACCCGGGAACCCGGCTCAATCCCCGGGCCTTTGACGATGAATGGAATACGCCAGGTATGCTCGTATAAGTTCTGCTTACCCTGCAAGCCATGGCGACCAATCGCCATACCATGATCTGCGGTGTAAACCACATAGGTATTATCCAGTTCGTCCATCGCCTCCAGCTTCCTGAGAACCCGTCCGATCTGGATGTCGATGTTCTCACTGCATGCAAACTCGCGTCCCACTTCATTGCGTATGGTACGCTCGTCCCGCTTCTTCCAGACGCCCTTCACCCCGACCTCGTCACGCACCGTGGTATGACCGTGATCAAATGGATGGAGGGGCAGCCAGTTGACTGGCATCGGCGGTTGCTTAGGATTGGCAGGTGGCAGGTTATCCGGATCAAGGTGGTTAACTGCACCATATTTCTTAAGCAACTCAGGCTTTCCATCACGAACATCATGCGGATGACTAAATCCATAATAAATCAGAAAGGGATCCGTATCCTTCGATTTCTCCCGATCCATCAGGTAATTCATGACCTGTTCCCCATGCCAGTGGCTGCCCTTTTCATCCGTTCCACCCCGGCGGGTCCCGTCATTACGGACAGTGAACAGTTGGTTGGCGGCTTCGTAGCTGTTTCCGTTCTTACAAGTACGCATCGTGTCATAACCGGTCCGGTTGAAAACCGCCGGTAAACTATATTGTGCCAAGTCGGGGGGCACCTTATCGGGATCGGTCACATGAGGATTCATGATACGACCGGGTTTATCCGGAACATGCCAAACCGTACGACCCGACATCACCATATGACGGGAAGGAGTACAGACTCCACCCACCCAGGCCCCCATATGATGGGCTCCGTCCAGCACCATCCCCTGCTTGGCCAGACGATCAATATTGGGAGTATCGAGAATGGAGCGAGGGTTGTATATTTTAAGGTCAAGCGGGGACTGGTCGTCCACGATGATAAAAAGAAAATTGGGCTTTTTTTCAGCGGCCACACTTAAAAGCAGAAGGGTGTTGAGTACGAAAGTCAGTGGAATTCTCATAGCCTTGTTTTTTTGTTGTTGGGATTCTTTTTGTTTTTCTTGCCTTTACGAGGCTACCTTTGATTACATTTCATAGGTAAGCCAAACCTTATTTCGCCAGTGAGTTCTCCTGAAAGTACCGTAACCACTGGGACATCAGAGCTCCGCTTATATCGCCATCCTTCTCGTATTCCTTGATGGTTTTCCCCCAATAAAAACTGATCCATCCGTCGGTGAAAGTTCGGGATTTTTTGATGAAAGCGTCCAGATCATCCAAGCCGCACTTGAGAGGGAAAATTTCCTCGATCACCAAGGGTTTACCTACCTCATAGACCTTCAATGCATCCAAGGCCGCGTCGACCTGGCCTGCTCTCGGGTAGAAGTGCACGCAGACGAAATCGAGGGGCTTACCCACCTCGGGATCGTGAAAGAGCGGCTTGGCCCCCTTAAAAGTAAGGGCCCATGGGATCACCCCCACCGTGATCATGTGCTTGGGGTCCACTTTCCGTATGGCACTTGATAACTGGGCGATCCACGTCTTGGCGATTTCCTTGCGCGAGCGACCTTTTAGCTCGATGGCAATTCGTTGGACGAAATGCTTGCCGCCAAACTCGCCCGCAAGCCATTCGCCGCTGTTTTTTTTGCCGGGCAAAACAGGTTCGTTCATGAGGTCGTAGCAAAAGATGGCCGGGCTGTCCTTGCAGACCTTGGCGACCGCCTGCCAAAAACGAACTTGGACTTTCCATCGTTCCGGTTCCTCAAGCTTGTCGTACCATTTGGGAACGTCCTGCTTGTGATAGCACCCAAGGCCAGTGAGATCGAGATACAGCCCGGTGCGCTCGGCCAGTTTCAGCAGTTTGGCCAGTTGTTTCAGGTTAGCTTCATTGGGTAGCTTGGCGGTCTTCATGCACTTGCCGAGTTGCAGGTGAATTCGTACGACGTTGGCCCCGAGAGCTTTTATTTCCTTGAAATCCGCGACCACGGTTTTCCAGTCATCACGCCAATAGTCTTCGAGCAAGGCTCCACCACTGTCGTGGTCGTAGTTGACGCCCCAGACAACGAATGGTTCTCCCGAGCGAGCCTTAATAAAACCTTTGTTGTCTGAACTTACTTTGATCCATTCGAGCTGGGGAGAATCTGCTGCACAAACACCGGTGGAGGTCAAGAAAGGAGCAAGACATGCCCAACCGAATGCAAGGAGGCGCTGCTTCATATTGAATCGCGAATCACTAGCTTCTTTTCCAAGCTCTGCATGCCGATTTCCCTTCACTTCGCTTCTTGATCCCAAAACCGGTGAGGGTCATCGAGCCTTTTCATCTCCGAGAGTAACAAGGCTTCCATTTCCTTGAGCTTGGAGGCGTGCTTGGGATCGTTAGCTAGATTGCGTTGACCGGTTTTGGGCTTAGCTCCCGTCCGCGCCTTGACTTCGGGTTCATGATTTTGCACGAGGTACTCGTCTGGGTTTTCCTTGAGGTTGAAGAGTTGGGTCTCCCTGACCTTTCCGTCCATAACATCGTATTTGATCAATTTCCAATCGCCCTTGCGGACCGAGCGCATGCCCGGCTTGGTTCCGCCGCAATAAGCTCCGTAGAGTATGTCACGTATCCGGTTTTTCTTGCCCATGAGAACGGGCTTAAAGCTGATACCCTCGCAGGTACGGGGTATTTGGACCCCCGTCAAATCACAGAAGGTGGCCAAGACGTCCAAGAGGTAGACGTTCCCCGGAGCCCGGGTACCGGCCTCGATCCCCGGCCCCATGGCAAAAAAAGGAACCCTCCAGGTATGCTCGTAGAGGTTTTGCTTGCCCTGTAAACCGTGGCGGCCAATGGCCATCCCGTGATCCGCAGTGTAGAAAACATAGGTGTTTTCCAGCTCACCCATGTCCTTGAGTTTCTTCAGTACCCGGGCCACTTGATGGTCGATATTTTCGGCACAGGCCAGCTGACGTCCGATCTCGTTGCGGATGGTACGTTCGTCCCGCCGTTCCCATACCCCGCCGACCGAGACCTCGTCACGCAAGCCAGGGTGACCGTGGTGAAAGGGATGCTTGGGCAACCAATTGAGCGGTAGCTTGGGAGTCTTCGGGTTGGCAGGTGGCAAGGTCTTCTTGTCCCGATGGTTCACCGCGCCGTATTTCTTCAGTAGTTCGGGCGTGCCGTCACGGATGTCGTGAGGATGGGAGAACCCGAAGTAGATAAAGAAAGGGTCCGGATCATTTGCCCTCTCCCGGCCGTTCAGGTAATTGATCACCCGGTCGCCATGCCACTCGCTTCCGGTTTCCGGTGTTCCACCCCGCTTCGTAGCGTCCTCGCGAACCGTGAACAATTCGTTGGCCGCGTTGTAGCTGTTTCCGTTCTTGCAAGTACGCATGGTGTCGTAGCCAGCCCGGTTGAAGACTGCGGGAATGGTATTGTTGAGTATGTCTTCGCCTTTGGTTGCACCTTCTTCGCCCTTCAGGTGCTTTTTGCCACGCCGGGGCAGGTGCCACAAGGTGCGGCCACACATGACCATGGTTCGGGAAGGTGAACAGACCGCTCCGGACATCGACCCCATGTGATAGGCTTGGTCCAAGGTCATGCCTTTGCTCGCGATCCCGCCTATGGCAGGGGCGTCCAAGAGTGAGGTTGGGTCATAAGCCTTAAAGTCAAAGGGCGATTGGTCGTCGGTAATGATAAATAAAACGTTAGGCCGCTTGGCGGCTTCGGCACTTGCTGACCAAGTGACTACCATTGCAAGCATGGTCAAGATGTGGATAGGGTTTTTTCTCATAATTTATTTGAATTTAAATCGTTCTTGCCTATTTCGTCGAGTCTCACCTTCCACTTTTCCTTTAAGCCTTTCAAAGGCTCGGCGGAGGCTGATTCGTCGAAGAGGTTGTCGTATTGTTTGGGGTCTTTCTCCATATCATAGAGTTCCCCATTCTTTCCGTAATCAAGCAAGGCCCATTTTTCCGTACGGAGCAGCTTGTCCTTGGCGCCAAGCGAGTATGGGGGGAACCCGCCGCCTAGGAGAGGCTGCTCACGAAGGGAGCTCCGGTAGCAACCGTGGTTGCGACCAAGAATCTGCGTCGACTCTTCGTATGCATGGTCATTGTTTCTGCTTGGTCCCTTTGGTTTTTGGCGAATGGTACTTGTCCAGAACCTTTTGCTCATCCGCCTTGGCAGACTTCGCCCAGACCGTGAATTCCCCATCCATTCTTCGGACCACCTCAGGAAGTTCGTCGGCGAGGTCCTTTTCCTCGAAGGGGTCGGTCAGGAGGTCATAAAGTTCCCATGGATTAGGTTCGCGTTTCTTGGATGTTATGCGGATCACCTTGTAGCGTCGCTCGACCCATGCCTGCATGCCACGGCAATGAAAACCAATTCCCTTGCGCTCCTTCATCTCCCCATCGATCAAGGGCAACAGGTCTATGCCGTCGTATTCTCGGTCATCAGGCAAAGGGATACCGGCGGCGGCCAGTGCGGTCGGAAAATAGTCACTGGTCACGGCGGGTATATCGGTGGCGAAAGGTTTCTTGATCCGGGCGGGCCACTCGAGTACGCCGGGCATAAGGATACCACCCTCGTAGAGGTAACGTTTCCAACCGCGGTAGGCCCCAGTGGAACCTAGCGGAGTGTAATTGAACTTACCGCCCTGAGCCTTGCCGTACATGACGTCGTTCTTGGCCTTCAGGTTGGGGCCATTGTCGCTGGTGAACCAGACCATGGTGTCCTCGGCCACGCCGAACTCGCGAAGCGCCTTGCGCAAAGCGCCCACCTGGGTGTCAACCGCGGTGATGTTGCTGTAATAAATCTGCTCATTGACTGAACAGTCCGCGTATTGCTTCATCAGTTCAGGGTTCTTGCCTAGTGGAGTGTGCACATTGTGGAACCAAATCACGGCGAGGAAAGGTTTTTTTGCATCGGCCTGCTCTTGGATAAAAGGAATCGCCTTGTTCATTACAATCGCGGCGTCATCACCCCGTAGTGCAGGATCCTTCTGGGCCTCTTCGAACGGTATGTTCCGTCCGTTATGCCAATAACTCCCCTCGATACCGTGCTTGCCAATCCTGGCATAGGGATCATGGGTCACCAGCACATTGAAGGTGGAAAAACATTCCTCAAAACCCGCCTTCCACGGCGGCATCACATGCACCGGGCCCTTCGCCATTTTCTCATCGAATCCACCGAGGTGCCACTTACCGAAATGACCGGTGGCATAGCCCGCTTCTTTCAGAGCCTCCGGCAGGGTGATTTCCTCCTTTGGCAAGTGTTCCTCATCTGCCCGGGATGGATCATTGATACTGACCCGCCAATTCGAACGCCCGGTCAGGCAGGTTGCCCGGGTCGGACTGCAGACCGAGCCCCCCGCATAGAAGCGTTCGAACCGAAGTCCGGTCTTCGCCATATCATCGAGATGTGGGGTTTTGATTTTAGGATGTCCATTGAAGCCGACATCCCCCCATCCCTGGTCGTCGGTCATGATGAACACCATATTGGGCCGGGTGGTTTGACCATCCAGAATCAAAAGAACCGGAAGGAAAAAAAGTAAGCAGGACAAAATCTTCATTGGTAAGCTCTATTTCCTGGAAGGAACCTTTTTCTTTTTCGCGACTAACACCTCTTCCCACGGCAAGGCGCCGACTCGCTTGGCCCAAGCCTCGTAAAGGGTTCGTAGTTCCTTGACCTTCTTGGGCATGGAAGAGGAGAGGTCTTTCAATTCACTACGATCCTTTTTCATGTCGAACAATTCCCACGGGGTATCGTGAATGGCGACCAGCTTGTAGTTTCCCTTGCGCACCGCCCGGTTTCCCTCGTGCTCCCAATAGAGGGTTCGTTCCTTCGTGGAATCCTTGACAAAAACCGGCTCGAGGCTTTTACCCGCCATACCCTTACCCGAAAGACCGGCTGCCGAGAGGCAGGTGGGGGCAATATCGATGATGTGACTGGGATTATGGCGCAGTTCGCCCTTGGCTTTTATTCCGCTCGGCCAATGAACGATCAGGGGGGTGGCCACCCCGCCCTCGTGGGTATAGCGCTTGTACATCCGGAAAGGGGCGTTACTCAAGTTGGCCCACCCCCGGCCAGAACTGGAAGTCCAACCACCGAGGCGTCCCCATTCTTTGTAATTGTCCACCCGGGTTTCTGGTTTTTTGTCATTTTGGGCGAAGAGACCGCGCCAGTCATGCACGCCGGTTCCGGGTACGCCGTTATCCACCATGAAGAGGATCAATGTGTTGTCCAAGCGTCCGGTTGCCTTCAGCTTTTCCACGACCCGGCCAATGTTCTGATCCATCCGGTCAATCATCGCCGAGTAGAGGGACATTTTGAGATCCAATTCATCGCGCATCGCTTCGTCGTAAGTTTCCCACTCCGGAACATCGCTTGGCGAAAGGGCCCATTTCTTATCAATTAACCCGAGCCTGATCATTCGCTCGTACCGTTCCCGGCGAAGCTTGTCCCATCCTGTATCCTTGAATCGCCCACGGTATTTCCTGGTATCATCCTCTCGGGCATGAAGTGGGAAATGCGGGGCGTTGTAGGCGAGGTAGAGGAAAAAAGGTTGCTCTTCATCTTTCTCAAATGACTCGTCCATAAAGTGGAGGGCATAGTCAGTGAAGACATCGGTGGTATACCATTCCTGATCGGGGTACAGATGATTGACCGGTTTCTCGGTGGCGGGTAGCACCTCCTTGTCATCGAGAAATACCTGGCAATTACGAAGGACTGTAAAATAGGAATCAATGAAATTGCGGGTCCCGTAAAAGCGGTCGAAGCCCCGGGCGACCGGAGATTGTTCGGGTTCCGTGCCGAGGTGCCATTTTCCTGTCATCATCGTACGGTAACCTCCCTTGCAAAGGCGTTCGGCCAGGGTCGGGATATCGGGCAGGATGGTCCCGCTGTAGCTTGGGATTCCCCGGTCCCTCGACATGTGCCCCATCCCCGCCTGGTGTTGGTATACCCCGGTCAGCAGGGCCGCCCGGGAGGGACAGCATCGACCGGTGTTGTAAAACTGGGAAAACCGCAAGCCATTGGCAGCGAGCTTGTCGAGAACCGGTGTTTCGATTTCACCGCCGTAACATCCGAAATCCGAATACCCGGCATCATCGGCCATAATTACCACAAGATTAGGTCGCTTGGGTTCCGCTACTAGCGATAGTAAGAATCCCAGGGCAAGGTTCCCGAGTAAAAAACTTTTAATCATTTCGTGTCCTGGGTTTGATTCAGCTTATGGTTTCATTTCCGCTCCTCTGCCCTCTTGCGTTCCGCAGCCCGTTTCTTTTCGTACTCTTCTTTTTGATCATCGATCAGGGTTTGGGCTTCCTTGAGACGCCGGCCGAGGTCGTCTAGCTGGAGGGCCTTCTTGGATTCTCCGTTGCCCCGGCGGGCAAAATCTTTGGGTGACAAATCCTCGGCACCAGTTAATTTTACGGGAACGTTTTCCATTCTCCAGTCGTCACTGCGTTGGGTGGCGAAGGGAAGGTCGTTGTTGCCAGCCGCCTGGAGGTTACCCATCGGGTTGCGCCCCCAGGCATAGCGGAAATGTATGGGATCGGGAACGTGCGGGCTGGAAAGCACGACGATACTACGGTCATGTTTGGGCCGGTTATGCTGATCCTTGCCCGTGACCAACCACTCGGCCTCCGCGGGTTGGAACCTTCGGTCCTTGCCCGCGATGGCAAAGCCCACGATGGGGCCATCCGTGACCGCTCTGACCCAAGTATCCATCTTGAGGATGATCTTTCCGCCCTCGACCTTCATCTCCTTATACATGGGTGGTTTCCATTTGATCTCACGCTCCATACCGTACTGGGTGGCCAGGGCCCATCGGGAAATGCGCTCGCCCACGGGAATCTTGAGCTGCGGGTGGTACCAGGAACGGCGCTTGTCGAAGCTGCTCGCAAAACCGACGTTCTCGTCTCCCGACTTAAGGAAATCGAGGAAAGTCTTGTACTGAGCCTCGCGGATGTAAATCCCCCCGTCGACCATCTTTTCCAGGTAGTCGTCTCGGGTTTGAGGGTCTCCGGCGGTGCATAGCGATATGATGCCAAAAGGCATTTGAGGATCGTTAAAGGCATTTCTCCAGGCCGTTATCATCTTGCCGAAGACCTGGTAATACATGTCCGCCCCGGCCGATCCGCCGCCGGCATTGTTGTAGCCTTGGTGAAAGATGGCACCCTTGACCGATAAGCCGGCGATTGGAGCGACCATACTCGCGTAACAATTGCCCGGGCGGTTTTGATCCATCGCTGGTCCGGGACGCAAGTCGGTGGGAACGCTCCGGTTCTTTGGAATTTCCTTTCCCTGTTTCTTCATGTTCTTCACCCAGTTGTGATGACTCTCGACCCGTTTCTCCAAGTCCTTCTGGGGATCGAAGTCAGCAACTTTCTGGTCCCATTCCGTCAGCCATGCGCCAACCTCCGGTGTATCGATCTTTTGCAAAACCGGCATAGGCGTCCAAGTCTCGACCGTTGTTCCACCCCGCGAGGCATCGATCACGCCAATGGGAACCTGAGCGGCCATATGGAGGCGTCGGGCGAAGACGTACCCGATGGCGGAAAGCTCGCGGACGACTTCGGGAGAACAGACATCCCAGTCCCCCTTCCGGAAATGACGGCTCGACCAGTTGCTCCATTCGTGCAAACGGGCGAAGCCTTTCTTCATTGTGGGTCCGTTCTGAGCGGGCACCGTAAGAATTCTGATTCCTTTGTAATTGGCGGAGACGATTTCCAGTTTCCCGTTCTCCACATTATTGAGAGGTTCCTCCATGTTACTTTGTCCCCCGAGAATCCAGACATCGCCAACGAGGACGTTTTCCAAAGTGAGCGTCTTGTCCTTTCCCTTAACGGTAAGGATTTGAGGTTCTACGTTCGCCGCCATGGCCGGAAGCGTGACCTTCCAGACCCGGTCTTTGCCCGCCTTGGCCTCCATGGCTTGCCCGGCAAAGCTGACGCTGACTTTTTCCTCCGGGCTGGCCCAACCCCAGACTGAAATCGGCTTGCCCCGTTGCACTACCATATTGGACTGAAAAAGATTATGGACACAGAGACCATCTGCTACAAAAGGGATATCAATGACATCTTCCCTGGGCATTTTCTTATTCTGGGACATCAAACTTGGTAAGCAAGTGACGCTAAGGAAAAGAAGTAAAATGAAACGGAAAAATGCTGTAATTTTCATAGTCAGTCCGATTAATGATTATTTTTTGATGTTTGCGTTGGCCGCTTCGTAAGCTGCATGACCGGTCGACCTGCCCGGCAGGACGGGGTGTTGTTTCTTGGGAATAAAAGCCGTATGCTCCATAATTACGGATTTCATTTTTGGAATTTTGATAAGGTTCTTCCACTCATGAGGATCCTTGCTTAGGTCATAGAGTTCCCGTGATCCGTCGAAGTACTGGATAAAGCGGTATCGCGTAGAACGCACGGAATAATTGCCCAACCCGAAACTGGTGATGGCAGGATGGCTCCATTCCCTCCTAGGGTTCTTCATCAGCGGAACCAGGCTTTGACCTTCCTGACCGGAGTCGGCGGGTAGTCCGACTAGTTCGAGTAAAGTGGGGAAAATATCGATGAGCTCGGCAGGGCGATCGCTTGTTTGGTTACTCTTAAATCCCGGAGCTGTTAAGATTATTGGTACACGGGTTCCATCTTCCCAAAGGGAACGTTTGGCCCACCGTTCTTTTTCTCCCAGATGAAATCCATGATCAGAAAACAGGGCGATAACCGTATTACCGGCGTAGTCGCTTTTCTCGAGTGCATCGAGTACAAGCCCGAGGCAATGATCGGCAAAGGTAACCGATGCGAGGTAGGACTGCACGGCATGCTCCCACTGCCCTGCTTCGCTTACCCATTTATGGGTGGGCGAGACGTGTTTCAAGTTGGTTAGGTCGATCGCGTACTGGCTCAAGTCTTTGAGGTCATTCTTACGAACAGCGGGTAGCTTAATTTGATCTCTCGGATGCATATCAAACCATTTTTTCGTGGCATACATCGGTACATGTGGGCGGTAAAAACCAACTCCCATAAAAAAGGGTTTTTCATGCGTTTGATTCAATTGTTCGACTGCCCACTTGGCACATTTCATATCGGGCATCAGATTATCATCATCCGGAAATACGCCCCAGTCCCAAAGGGGATGTCCGTGAGGTTGGGAAATCTTTTTCTTGGGGCGAGGCCCGAATCCACCCGTGGGGAGATAAGTCTGAAAGAACCGCCGATCGCCACCATGAAAGATCTTGCCTGCTGCCATCGTTTTGTAGCCATTGTCAGCAAAAACTTCAGGCATGGTTTTTAGGTTTTTAAGAACCGGGGCCTCCTTGAGATCCGGGCTTAAAAAATAAACTCCACTGGTATGGGGGTAGCGACCGGTCATCATGCTCGCCCTTGATGGATTGCAGACTGGAGACTGGCAATGCCCGTTGGCAAAGAGGGTTCCCATCTCGGCCAATCGGTCGATGTTGGGAGTCTTGGCCTGGGGGTGCCCCCCAAGACAGCCGACCCAGTCGTTCAAATCGTCGATCGAAACGAGCAGGACATTGGGCTTCGAACTTTCAGCTGCCGAAAAAAAGAAAGAGGTTAAGAAAAAAAATAATAAAGGGATTGAGTTTTTCATACTTAAGATTGTCAGTAAATACAAAGGTATGCCCTAGGATTTTTATCCACAATGAAAAATCCTTAATTACCAATAAATTCCCTTAAGAGGTAGTACCCCGAAACGGATGGCCTGTATAGCCAAGCCGACATGATATATGAACCGAAGCCAGGTCTTACTGGGATCACCTTCGGGAAGCGTTGGGTAACCCCTACCCTGATCACCGCATGAAACTATTTCCTGTAGCCCGCAACTTTGCGCTTGGCAAGCAACTGAGCCTTTAAACCTATAAGGTGATCCTCGTATTTGGGATTACCAGCCAAATTCTTAAATTCGGCAGGGTCGTTCTTTAAGTCATACAATTCCTGTCCCTTTTCCCCGTGGCCCCAGTGAATGTAGCGCCAGTCGTCAGTGCGAATGGATTCCCCACCATTACGACTGATGGTGAATGCCATTTTCTTCTTCCATGCCTTGGAAACCGGATCATCGATGAGCGCCACCAGACTCTTGCCCTGAAGCACACTTGGCGGAGTGAGGCCGGCAAGTTCGGCGAGAGTGGGGTAAAGATCAACCAGCTCGGTAATCTTTTTTGTCCGTCCCCCGTGCGTGTCCTTCATCCATGGAACGGAGAGAATGAAAGGTACACGGGTCGATTCTTCAAACAAATGCTGTTTTTGAAACTTGTGATGCTCGCCAAGCAGGTATCCGTGATCGCTGCTAAAAACAATGATCGTGTCTTTCTTTCGCCCTAATTTTTCAAGTGCCCGGATCACCTTACCGGCTTGAGCATCCATGTACGAAACACTTGCGTAGTAGGCCTGTAACAGGCCCTTGTGGAGTTCAGGGGTCACGCCGTAACTATCAATAGCCTTGTATCCGCGGATGATCTTGGGTACATCCTCGAGGTCATTCGCGGGAACAACCGGTGCCTTCATCTCCTTGCGGTCGTAAAGCTCGAAATATTTTTTCGGAGCCACGAGTGGGACATGTGGGCGCACGAAGCCCACTGCGAGGAAGAAAGGTTTCTCATGATGCTTCTTGAGAAAATTGATGGCCGCCTCAGCTGCCATCCCATCGGCATGCACCAGATCGTCGCCCTCCGCCTCCACACCTTCGAAAGTTTGCGAGCCCTTATCCTTGGGAGACCAATGAGTACTCACCCCCGGTGCGTGCTGTTCAGGTGCCTTGATATTGACGGCCTCATCCCAGGAATGCGGATCATCTCGCGTGGCAGTACCGGCAATGATCTCAGGAGGAATGCCCATGTGGTAGATCTTACTGACTCGGCCAACCCGGTAACCATTATTTCTAAACATTTGTGACATGGTGACCACATCCGGCATATTGCCTCGCAAAGTACCTGAATTACCCAGTGTTCCATTTGTGTAAGGATATAGTCCCGACATCAACGAAGCACGCGACGCTCCACAAACGGGATATTGACAATGCATATTCTCAAAGCGCATCCCGAGACTGGCCAGTTTATCGAGTTCCGGCGTTTTGCATTGCGGATGTCCAAATCCACTCAATGCCGTATTGAGGTCATCAGACATAATAAACAAAATGTTTGGTTTTGATTTTTTGGCTAAGACAACAAAGCATGCTGTAAAAAAGAAAATAAATAATGGAATCAATTTTTTCATAATAAAAAGAGGTATGGATTG
>Ga0209711_10003564_pt1 | contig 13101 bp, 10 predicted proteins | sample ArcticOcean_MG_C_7_FD_187441 | JGI IMG/M metagenome (GOLD analysis project Ga0209711, IMG submission 187441) | Marine microbial communities from western Arctic Ocean - ArcticOcean_MG_CB11_88 (SPAdes) (version 2) | ecosystem: Environmental > Aquatic > Marine > Oceanic | place: Arctic Ocean... | reverse complement strand
GAGCTTGCCTCTGAGCCCTGGTATTACGTTGGTCAGAATGACGTCTTTCCAGAAGAATTTAGATATTTCATGCTTCCAAATCCATATATGAAAGAAGTATTTAATAGAAATTATAAAAAACTTCTCGATGCAAATTACTGGATTTCAATACAAGAAAAAATTAAGAACAACGGAGTCATGGATTATTATCCATATGGATCAGAAAAACGTATGAGTGAAATATATGGAGAAACGGATGACTCTATCGACATGTGATATTTCGGATAAGCTTCACCCTAATGTCCAGTATTTAGAGCCTGTATATAAAAGTTATGGGTTAAAAAAATCATTTTCAGGTCGCATTGTTACTGTTAAGTGCTTTGAGGACAACTCCTTAGTTGAGCAGGCTTTAAATACTCATGGTAAGGGATCTGTATTAGTAATCGATGCAGGTGGCTCTATGAAGTGCGCAATGCTAGGTGATAAAAGGGCATCTGATGCAATCAGGAATGGCTGGGAAGGAATTATTATCTATGGATTGATCAGGGATTCAGTAGCCATAAATTTAATGCCAATTGGCATAAGAGCTCTTGGCGTTTGCCCATTAAAAAGTGTTAAAAAAGGAATTGGAAAAAGAAATATAAATGTCTCTTTTTCAAATGTAAAATTTAATCCAAATGAATATATTTATGCCGATGAAGACGGCGTAATAGTTACTGAAAATAAGGCCAATTAATGAGCAGTGATAGTCAAATAATTAATAAGATTCGCGTAGATAATACTTTTTTTAGCTTCATTGAAGAAGAGGTTTGTGATGGATTAGATATTTCAGCCAAAGACTTCTTTAAATCCCTCTCTCAAATTTTAAATGAACTACAGGAAAAGAACACATCCCTTCTTGAAAAGAGAGACTTATTGCAATCTAAAATTGACCAATGGCATGCTGAAAATAAAAGAATTGATCTTCAGAGCTATAAGAAATTTCTAGAGGGCATTGAATATATCACTCCAATGCCTGAAAAATTCTCTATTGATGTTGAGGAAGTAGATGATGAAATATCTCAAATTGCCGGCCCTCAGCTCGTTGTACCTATTACTAATCAACGCTTTGTTCTTAATGCGGTGAACGCTCGCTGGGGAAGTTTATTTGACTCCCTTTATGGTACTAATGTAATTCCAAATAAAGGGAGTATGAGCACCTCTTTTGCACATAACCTTCAGCGTGTTAATCTTACTGCAGAACTTGCCTGTGACTTTCTTGATGAAATTGCACCTCTTAAAGGCGGTTCTTATAGACAGATTACCTCTCAAGTTAAATACTCTGGCGCTTTAATATTCAACCTAAATGATGGTGAATTGGCCACCTTAATTAATCCAGAGAAATATATAGGATTAACTGACGATGGGCATATATTACTTAAGAATAATAACCTTCACCTAGAAGTGGTTTGTGACCAAGAAAGAAGTTTACATAAGAGTGGTATTTTTGATGTCATTCTTGAGTCCGCAATAACAACTATTGTCGATTTCGAGGACTCAGCATCAACAGTTTCTAATGAGGAAAAAATTCATGCATATCGTAACTACTTAGGCCTCATGAAGCGTGAACTAAGCACCACGTTTACGAAGGGTGGTGAAACCATTACTCGCTCATTAAATGATGACAAAGTTTGTACTGATATACATGGAGAGAAATTTAGCTTAGCTGGAACAAGCTTGACTCTCGTTCGTAATGTTGGCATTCATATGATGACAGGAATTGTTAGTAATCTTGATGACTCGCCAATTCCTGAGGGAATACTAGACGCAATGGTGACTTCACTTATTGCGCTTCATGATATTAAAATTAAAGCGAATTCAAAAAAAGGAAGCATCTATATTGTTAAGCCTAAATTACATGGCCCTGAAGAAGTAAAATTTACAATGGAGTTATTTGGGCTTGTTGAAAAAGCCTTATCTCTAAAAACTAATACGCTCAAAATAGGCGTAATGGATGAAGAAAGAAGAACGACTCTTAACCTTAAGTCTTGTATTCATGAGGCTAAAAGCCGTATTATTTTTATAAATACAGGCTTTTTAGATCGTACAGGTGATGAAATTCATACATCTATGATGGCTGGTGCAATGCGCTGTAAAGACCTCATAAAAGAAGAGGCTTGGTATTCAGCCTATGAACCAAACAATGTTAACACTGGCCTTAATTGTGGCCTCTTTAAAAAAGCTCAAATTGGAAAAGGAATGTGGGCCCAGCCAGATCAAATGCGTCAAATGCTTGATAACAAGATGGTTCATTTAGAGGCTGGTGCAAGCTGCTCATGGGTTCCATCACCTACCGCAGCGACTTTACATGCAACGCATTATCATCGCTTTGATGTATTTAGCAAGCAAAAAGAGCTTTTAGCAAGCCAGCAATTCCCAAACCAAGATGACTTACTTGTAATTCCTTTTTTAAGGATTGAAGAGCAAATGCCTAAAGAGAAAATTATCCATGAAATAAATAATAATGCGCAAAGTATATTAGGTTATGTTGTTAAGTGGATTAACCAAGGAATTGGCTGCTCTAAGGTTCAAGATATTAATCATGTTGGGCTTATGGAAGACCGCGCAACCCTTAGAATATCTTCGCAACATATAGCTAACTGGCTTCACCATGGAATGTGCTCAAAAGAAGAAGTAAATAAAGCATTTGAAGAAATGGCAGTTATAGTCGATGATCAAAATAAGTATGATCCAAGCTACCTTCCACTTGCACCGAATTATGATAGCTTTGCTTACAAAGCATCAACAGCTTTGGCTTTTGAAGGAATGAGTCAACCTAATGGCTATACGGAAGCAATTTTAATAAAATATAGACGTAAGTTTCTTGAAGTTAATAAGTAATCACTAAAATCAATCCATACGGCCAGGCCTTTTCTAACTAAATCAACAATCGATGAATTCACGCAGTAACCAAACTAAGGCTTACGATTTTAAAACCAGGGATATTAAAGTTTTAAAAAAGCTCTTGCCGTATTTACTAAAAATGCGATCTCGTGTGATTTGGGCTGTTAGTTTTTTAATGTTGGCAAAATTGGCTAATGTTGCGGTTCCCCTTGCACTAAAAGAGATCGTTGATGGCCTTGATCAGACGAATTTAGTCTTAGTGTTGCCGCTTGGAATGTTGCTAGCTTATGGCCTTTTACGACTGGCAAGTTCACTGTTTAATGAGCTTCGTGATGCCATTTTTGCCAAAGTTCGTTATCACGCGATGAATTTGATTGCGCTTGGGGTCTTTAAGCATTTACACACTTTGGATTTATCTTTTCATTTAGATCGTCGCATTGGCGGCATTACCCGTGATATTGACCGGGGCACCCTTAGTGTCTCCACCTTGCTCTCCATTTTTGTCTTTAATATTCTGCCTTCATTATTTGAGATATGTTTAGTCATCGGCATTTTATGGCTAAATTATGACCTTCTTTTTGCTGGCGTCTCTTTATTAACTGTATTCTTTTATGTTGCATTAACATTGGCTATTACAAATTGGCGAATGAAGTATCGCTACCAAATGAATGATATGCAATCAGAGGCCAATACGAATGCGGTCGATAGTTTGATTAATTACGAGACTGTTAAATACTTCAATCAAGAAAAATTTGAAGTTGATCGTTATAGTGAGACGATGCAGCGCTGGGAAGATTTTGCTACCAAAAGCTTTACTTCGATGACAGCACTAAATTTTGTCCAAGGTGCGGTGATTGCTGTCGGTGTGACCTTTGTTTTGATTATGGCAGCTCAAGGTGTGGTTGATAATAGACTTAGCTTGGGCGACCTTATTATGATTCAAGCACTCCTCTTACAGCTTTTTATTCCGCTCGGGGGTTTGGGTATTATTTATCGCCAAATTAAACATAATTTTATCGATATGAACAATATGTTCGACCTATTGGATCGCTCCTCTAAAGTTACCGATGTTGCCAATGCGCCAGAGCTCAAAGTCACTCAAGGCGAGGTTAAGTTTAACAATGTCTCTTTTGCTTACGCTGGCAAGCAGGAGGTGCTAAGCAATATTAACTTTGTTCTTAAACCGGGGCAAAAAGTAGCAATTGTTGGTCCTTCTGGTGCTGGCAAATCAACACTTGCTAAGCTGCTCTTTCGTTTTTACGATATTTCTCGCGGCGAAATACGCATTGACGAGCAAGACATTAAACAATTCACCCAAAACTCAGTGCGCAGCGCAATGGGCGTAGTGCCGCAAGATCCGGTGATGTTTAATGAAAGCATTTATTACAATATTGCTTATGGTCGTTCAGGCGCAACCGAAGCCGAAGTTAAACAGGCAGCGAAGCTCAGCTTTATTGACAGCTTTATTGACTCCCTGCCGCAAGGTTATGACACGCTGGTTGGCGAGAGAGGCTTAAAACTCTCAGGCGGTGAAAAGCAACGTCTAGCAATTGCACGAGTATTGTTAAAAAATCCACCAATATTGATTTTTGATGAGGCCACTTCGGCGCTTGATTCCTATTCAGAGAAAATGGTACAAAAGGCGTTATCGAGTCTAGCGCATAAGCACACGACGCTGGTGATTGCTCATCGCCTTTCCACCATTGTCGATGCCGATCAAATTATTGTACTTGGTAATGGCACTATTGCCGAGCAAGGCAAGCATCAAGAGTTGCTGGATCTCAATGGCCAATATGCGAGACTTTGGCAAATACAAGTCAATAAGCAAACCTAGGCCTAGCTTAATTGAAAAAAGTTTACAAATAAGTTAGGCACACTTCTTACATTAAAATTAAAAAAATTAATGAGTTGTTTATTGTTGATGAGGTTATGGAGTAGATTAATCTAGACTAAATAAAAGAGTATATACTCAGATTTAATTGCCATACTAGTAGGGATTATTCAAATTTCAATCATTTGATAGAAGCATTTAGTCATCAAACTCTTTACTGTGTTTTCTTAATTTATCTATAAGAGAAATAATTTTTTTATCACCTCTTAAGGACTCATGAATATAGTCAAAGTATTCGAACTCATTGTCTTTAAATTGCCTTGAAATATTTGGGTAATACCACTGCTTATCTAGCACATTAAGAACAAATTCTCTATTGGTCCATAAAGACTTATCTACAGATGCAAAGACCTGATCGATAAAGTGTTCTGCTTTTAAACAACTAAAAATAATATCTACATCTTTCCAGAGTTCAGATGGGAACTGATTGAAGTGCTCTTCATCTAAATTAAATGTATTAATCCCATCTAATATTTCTTCTTTACTTGTTCCAATGAATTCACCCTCATGATTCTCAATCTTATCACCTTTCATTCATGGACCTCTCTTTATTGTTTTTAATCATTATGAAATATTAACCTCTAAAAGCATTGTCAGAAAGAAGGTAGTCTAATTCTTCCATTGTACTCATGCGTCCAAAAATTTCATTTCTATGTGGAAAGCGCCCAAACTTTTTAACAATATTCCTATGATGCTTGGAAAAATCTAAATTAAAGTTGTATTTTTGAAACAAATATACCTGTAAATTTTGGTGATCTATATTTTCACTATGCATAAGAGGCATAAAAAGAAAAAGCAACTTTTCATCACTTAGCTCCTCATCATAGCCATTATTAATAGCATTTAAGGCAACCTCAACAGCCATATCTTCTGATTTAAAGCCTTTTGCCTGACCTCTAAACATATTTAATGGAAACTGGTCTAAGATGATTATTAAAGCGACTGAGCCTTCAGCAGTATCTCGCCAATCCTTGAGTCCACCAGAAGATATGTTCTCCCAGAGTTTTTCATAGCGCTGCTTGATTTCATTGTCTATTTCAGGAGTTGAAGCAAACCAGTATTTTTTGCTTTTTTCTGAGAACCAATATTCATGAATATCAGACGGTGTTATCGCTTTTTCGTTCATAGTATTTAATAAATATTTCCTTCAGAGCGGGATAATATACCACCCTGAAGGATTAAAGTTAATACTTAACGATGAGGTGATTTTTCACCAAAGTCTTTGTATTTTTCTAGATGCCTAACTGGCTTACTTAATGCGTCTTTTCTGAATGGGTCGCCCAATTCTCTAGAACACATAATTTCTATAATTGTCGTTTTTCTTTCGTTCATCTGCATATCAATCGCTTTTTTAAGTGCAGGGCCAACATCTTCAAGTCTGTCTACACGAATTCCTTCAGCGCCCATTGATTCGGCAATATTAACAAAATGCTGATCCGTAAGCTCTGCAGCAATAAAGCGCCTGTCATAAAAATCAACTTGATTTTTCTTTTCAGCGCCCCAATGGCGATTATGAAACACAACAGCAGTAACAGGAATATCATGACGAACACACGTCATTGTTTCAACCATACTCATTGCCCAAGCACCATCTCCAGCATATGAAACTGCTGGTCTATGCTGCGCTGCCGCCTTAGCTCCAATAATTGTAGGAAAGGCATAACCACAATTTCCAAAACTCATGGCTGCAAAGAAGCTACGAGGCTTTTCAAAACGAAGATAGCTATTAGCAACTGAGTTAATATTACCGATATCAGTCGACACCATAACATCTTCAGGCATTGCTTTTTCAAGTTCACGTAATACTTGTCTAGGATGGAGCCATCCTTCCTCTTTATCTGCAAGCATATCCATGCTATATGAATCGGTTTCATGGATCCACTCATCCAACTCTAATTCCCAAGATGCTTTTTCATCTGCAATAATTGACGCTCTATCAGTTTTAGAAGAATCGCAACCAAGAGTTTCAGTTGCTAACTTTTGACAAAGAATATTAGCAACTGCTTTAGCATCACCACAAATACCAACATTAATGGGTTTGACCAATCCTAGCATTTTGTGGTCCGCATCAATTTGAATAATTTGAGCGTCTTTAGGCCAGTAGTCCATTCCATGTTGAGGCAATGTTCCAAAAGGTCCTAAGCGCGTTCCTAGTGCAATAACTACATCTGCTTTTGAAATTAACTTCATTGCAGCTTTTGAGCCTTGATATCCCAGTGGTCCACACCAAAGATCATGGCTTGCAGGAAACGAATCATTATGAAGGTAGCTATTTACGACTGGTGCGCCTAAACGCTCAGCTAATGCAGCACATTCATCAACACCATCTGCCATAACTACACCACCGCCAGAAACAATAACTGGAAACTTAGCTTTAGCAATAAGGGCAACAGCCTCATTTAAGCTATCTTCACCGCCCGAACCCCTGTCAACTCGACGAGGAGTGGGAATAGTGAACTCACCTTCTGCATAAAAATAATCTCTAGGAATATTTAACTGGGTTGGCGCCATTTCACTCATCGCTCTATCAAAACAGCGACCAGTAAATTCTGCCATTCTCATTGGATTAACAACATGGCCCTGATACTTAGTAAATTCTTGAAACATTGGCAGTTGATTTGCTTCTTGAAATCCACCTAAGCCCATACCCATGGTTCCAGCTTCAGGCGTAACAATTACAACCGGGCTATGTGCCCAATATGCTGCCGCAATTGCTGTTACGCAGTTAGAAATTCCGGGTCCATTTTGACCAATAACAACTCCATGCCTTCCACTCACTCTTGAGTATCCGTCCGCCATGTGTGCAGCGCCCTGTTCATGAACTACAGGTATAAACCTGATACCGGCTGGCTCAAAAATATCCATTGCGTCCATAAATGCGGAACCCATAATACCAAAGATATCGGTTACATCATTAGCAACCATTGTTTCAACAAAAGCTTCACTCGAAGTCATTTTTGCCATTTTATTATTCTCCTATTTAATTTAGTTATTTAGCATGTCAAGAGCCGGGACGTAATCATAGCCTAAGTCACGAGCCACCTCAAGACAAGTTACTTTTCCGCTATGTACATTTAATCCAGCCCTTAGATGTTCGTCATCTAATAAAGCTTGTTTAACACCCTTATTTGCAATGCTCAGCCCAAAAGGGAGCGTTACGTTATTTAGAGCATATGTCGATGTTTTTGGAACTCCACCTGGCATATTAGCAACACAGTAATGAACAACATCGTCAACAATATAGGTTGGCTCAGCGTGAGTAGTTGCCTTTGAGGTCTCAAAACACCCACCTTGATCAATCGCAACGTCAACAATTACCGAACCTGGCTTCATCGCTTTAATCATTTCTTTGGTTACTAATTTTGGTGCTTCAGCGCCTGGTATTAAGACCCCTCCAATAACCAAATCAGCTTTCAATACATACTCCTCTACAGAGCTTTTTGTTGAAAAAACAGTATTTGTACTTCTGCCAAATTGCTGCCAATGTTGCTCTAAGGTATCTGGATTATTGTCCAGAACCCATACATCTGCACCCATTCCAACTGCCATATGAGCAGCATGTGCACCAACAACTCCTCCACCCAAAATCACAACATTCAGAGGATCGACTCCTGGAACGCCTCCAAGAAGCGCGCCCATTCCACCATTGGGATGCTCTAAAAAGTGAGCGCCTGCTTGAACGGCCATGCGTCCAGCAACTTTTGACATGGGCGCCAATAATGGTAGCCCACCTCTTGGCGAAGTAACTGTCTCATAAGCGATACAAATAGCGCCACTTTCAACTAGCCCTTTTGTTTGCTTAGGATCTGGCGCAAGGTGGAGATAAGTATAAAGAATTTGACCTTCTCTAAGCATTGCAATTTCTTCAGCTTGTGGTTCTTTAACTTTAACAATCATATCAGCAGTTTCAAAAATCTCTTTTGCTGTAGAAATGATTTCAGCACCAATACTTGAATACTCATCGTCACTTGCCCCTATTCCAACTCCTGCGTTTTCCTGAATTAAAACCTTGTGACCATTACTGACAAACTCTTTAACGCTTCTAGGCGTTAAACCAACCCTGTATTCATGGTTCTTTATTTCTTTTGGCACTCCAATTATCATAAGATCTCCTTATATTATGTTTATTAATTTTTTACAATTTATTTGCTTCTAAGGCATTGTCAACGGCTTCAATAATTAAATCTACATCATTTTTTGTACAAATAAAAGCAGGACTAAATAACAGAACATTATTATTGGTCTCAAAACTCCTATTAGTTCTTCCAATCATGACTTTATTTTGAAAACAATGGCCAGCAACTGCTGCTGCAACCGTTTCATCAATAGGATCTTTAGTTACCCTATCTTTTACTAACTCTAACCCACAAAATAAGCCTTTACCTCTAACCTCTCCAATCATTTTGTGCTTGCCTTCTAATTCATGAAGCTTACCTTTAAGATAATCTCCAACAACGTTAATGTTTTCTAGAAGCTTTTCTCTTTTAATAATTTTTAAAACTTCAAGCGCTGCAGCAGGTCCAGCTGTGCTTCCACCAAAAGTAGAGATATCTCTAAAGTAGCTGTCAACATTAGTTGGGTCTTCTTTAAACATATCAAAGAGCTTCTCTGACGTAACAGTAATAGAAACAGCAGCATAACCAGCAGCTAAACCCTTAGCAGTAGTAACAATATCAGGTTGAACATCATAATGCTGATAGCCAAACCACTTTCCAGTTCTTCCAAGGCCGCAAACAACTTCATCTATATGAAGAAGAACATCATATTTTCTGCATATAGATTCAATTATTGGAAAGTATTCAGGTACTGGTGGAATTACACCACCACCTGCTGTAATTGACTCTAAAACTACTGATCCAATAGTATCAGGGCCTTCAATTTTAATAATGTCTTCAAGAGCTGTTGCACATTCAATATTACACTCCCCATATTTTTTTCCAAATGGACATCTATAACAACAGCAATGAGGCATTTCAACGAAGCCTGGTGCAAATGGTCCATACTGTTTTTTTCTTTGAAGTTGGCCAGATGAGCTCATAGCACCAATTGTAGTACCATGATAATCTCGGTCACGATAAATTATTTTATGTTTTTTTCCTTCGTTCTTAAAATGAGCAAGTTGGCGAACCATCTTGTAGCCTTTTTCGTTAGCTTCAGATCCAGAATTTGAATAATAAACACGATCAAGACCGGGCATAAGTGAGGTAACTTCTTTTGCATATTCTGCAGCAGGTTCATTACCAAAAGAGCCAGCAAAATAAGGTACCTTTGAAAGCTGTTTACTAACTGCATCAACCATATCATCTCTACCAAAGCCTAAATTCACTGTCCAGACGCCGCCAGAAGTTCCATCTAAGTACTCATTACCCTTGGTATCTGTAACAATCATTCCGTCAGCTTTTGAGACTACCATTGGGTCAGATGTTTCAAAACCCTTGTGCTGAGTTAAATGATGCCAAACATGGTCTTTATCATTTTGTATAATTGTATTATCAGACATAATTACCCCTTATAAATTAAATTGATAGCAATTAAAAGAATGAATTATAAGAAGTAAATAGACTAGAATTAACATATATATAGATCCAGAAATCTTATAATTAATATGCCAGCAATATGAATGAAATGTGGAGCCAGTTTTTTTCCTTAAGACGGGATAAGCCTCGAACTCTTCAATTGCAGATACGCCAACAATTAATTGACGCGATTACAAATGGGTTAATTGGTCCAAATGAGCCTCTTCCATCCTCTAGAAATCTAGCTATTGCACTTAAAGTTGCTAGAAATACTATTATTGCTTCATACAAAGAATTAGAGTTTGATGGTTATATTACATCCCAAGAAAGGAGAGGTTACTTTGTAAATGAACAATTTTATGAGAGTTATACTTCGAATGATGAAGACCAGGCTAATAATTCTATTCCGCCTTTTTGGCTCGAAAAACTAATTACCAAAAAACCTTCTGATAAGTCCAACAGTCGTAATCCTGAGAATTGGCAGAGCCTTCCTTATTCATTTACCATTGGACAGCTTGATAAAAGCTTAATCCCTTATTACGAATGGAGAGAAGTAGTTAGACATTCTTCAACTCTTCCTGAAATTCAAAAATGGAATATCGACCATGTAGATGGCGATGACCCATCACTAATCAAACAAATTCAAGCTAAAGTTCTTCCGAAAAGGGGTATTTGGGCTAATGAAAGCCAAATTTTAATTACTTCAGGAAGTCAAAATGCAATCTACATTATTGCAAGCCTTTTAGCCAAACAAGGAACTGTTATTGCCATGGAAAACCCTGGTTACCCAGATGTTAAAAATATTTTTAGTTTTAGAACAGACAACATTATTCCAGTTCCAATTGATAAAGATGGAATTGTGATTGAAGATATAAACCTTAATACAGATATAGTTTTCACCACCCCAAGTCATCAATACCCTACCGGTGTTACTATGAGTATGGACAGGAGAAATGAACTCCTTTCCCTTGCAAAAGAAAATAATATGGTCATTATTGAAGATGACTATGAAGCAGAGATTAATTTTCAAAAAAAACCCCATCCCTCTTTAAAAAGTCTTGATAAAAATAATAATGTTATTTATGTTGGTAGTTTTTCAAAAGCTTTTGCGCCAGGCTTAAGACTTGGCTATATGGTTGCTCCAGAAAGCTTTATTAAAGAGGCAAGGGCATTAAGAAGATTAATGCTAAGACATATTCCAGCCAACAATCAACGATCTGTTGCGCTCTTTATTGGACTCGGGCATTACCATAATATGTTCACTAAAATTCAAAAAACGAATAAAGAACGATGGGGCATAATTAATGAAAAAATTAATCAAGAACCCCTTCTATCATGCACTCCAACTCATGGTGGGTCAACTTTTTGGGTAAAAATACCAGAATCAGTAGATACTGAAAAACTATGCCTGAGATTACTTGATAAAGGAGTAGCAGTCAGGTCAGGAAGCGCATCATTTTATGAAGAAAAGCCACCATCAAACTACTTGCACCTTGGTTATTCAGCCATAGACACCAATAAAATAAATAAAGGAATAGACATAATCGTAAAAGAAATTAAGATAATGATGTCTTAAATAATTTGAGGGTTTTAGTAATGAAAAAATATATATTCTTTATCTTGTTTCTTATTACTAGCTTAATAGGAAAATCTTATGCAGAGCAATATGATGATAAAAATATAACTATTATTAATAAATCAAGCTTTCCAACAAAAGTTTTAAAAGAATGGAGTAATTTTGCAAGCTCAAAAATGGCCTCACGTGAATCAAATATATTTGTATATATATATGATGTAGGCAAAATAATTGAACCCATTCAGGAATTTGGTCCAGGCGCACTTCATCAGGTCTTAATGTCTCCAAAAGAAATCAATGAAAGCTATCAGATGATAGAAGATTGGTTTAAAAATAATAGTTGTGGATATATTGACTATGAATTATTGGGTCGAATTAAGGAGGGTTTAGAGAGAGGAGTTGACTGGTCTTCTCAGTGGGCTGTTTGTACCAAAGAAAGACTTGTAGTAATGGGTATTACTGATAATATGAGAAATAACCAAGGCGGGAAAGATGCCTTTTACGCAGACCTTCAAGAGTTCCTTCATCACGAACTTTACCACGCTTTGCAGCACGATTTAGAAACTGAGGGTGAGTGCAGAAATAAAGCAGATAAAAGAAATAGTAATAGCAGATGGATGATTGAAGGAGCAGCTAGATTTTTTGCAAAAAATTTGCAAGATGGCAATAAATCTTTTGAAAGTCGTATTCTTCAAGAGATATTTGACAGAAGAATGGGGCTTGAAGCTTTTGAAGGTGAAAGTGACAAAGCGGGTTCAGCAGCCCTTCTCTTAATGTCTAAGAGAGGCCTTATTAATGAAAGTGAAATCCTAGATGGTAGTCTTTTCCATGACTGTGCTAGAGAGTTAAAATTTGATAAAAATAGCACCCAAATAAAATTTATATTAAAAAATTGGAATAACATAATTGAAGCAAGTGATGGAGAATATGAATTCTCTCTTGAAGCGTTAAAATAGTTAAATGGAAAATCCACTTTATTTTCTTCCTGAAAATTACCTTTTGATAGTTTTAGTAATTCTTTTTTCAGGTTTTATCAGAGGTTTTTTAGGGTTTGGTTCGGGACTAATAACTATACCCATTCTTTCATACTTATATTCTCCAATTTTTGCTATGGTCTTCAATATTGCGATAGAAATTCCTGCAACTATTTACTTGACCTATGTTGGCGCAAAAAGTTGTAAATTTAAGGAAATATCTCCAATGTTTTTTGCGATGATGCTAACAATTCCGATAGGCACAATTTTTTTAATTTCAGT
>Ga0209711_10003559_pt1 | contig 13118 bp, 4 predicted proteins | sample ArcticOcean_MG_C_7_FD_187441 | JGI IMG/M metagenome (GOLD analysis project Ga0209711, IMG submission 187441) | Marine microbial communities from western Arctic Ocean - ArcticOcean_MG_CB11_88 (SPAdes) (version 2) | ecosystem: Environmental > Aquatic > Marine > Oceanic | place: Arctic Ocean... | reverse complement strand
TAATCAAGGTCGTGCTTGGCGAGAGTACCTTTACCTCAATGGGTGAAGAGTGGCGACGCAAAAGGCTCGCAGTACAGCCCTCTTTCCATAAAACTAAAATCATTAACCTAGCCACTATCATGACCAATTGCATTGAGGAGATGTTGGCGCATTGGGAAACTCTCTGTGATCAGGGCCAAACCGTTGAACTGACAGACGCTATGATGGAGATAACTCTCAAAGTCGTCGTTAGAGCTCTGTTTAGTTCCGCCCTTTCCGACAAAGACATTAGCGCGATTGCTGCGGCGTTCACGCCTCTATTAGAGGCGACCAATCGTCGAATTACTATCCCCATTCAGTTTTTGAATACATTACCACTGGCTAGCAACAAAAAGTATCAGGGTTATATACAAACTCTGGACGATATCATCTATCGAATTATTAAGGAACGAAGAGCCGCAGCGGATAAACCCATGGACTTGCTACAAATGTTGATGGATGCGACTGATGAAGATACCGGTATGCCCCTCACGGACAAGGAGTTAAGAAATGAGGCTATGACCATGTTTATAGCGGGCCATGAAACTACAGCCAATGCGCTGTGTTGGCTATGGACTATCCTCTCTGACCAGTCTGATATCAGAAAAAATATTGAGCGTGAAGTTGATGAGGTGCTGGGTGACAGGTTACCAGTTGCCGCTGACTTCCCCAACCTGCCCTACTGCCTCAAGGTATTTAAAGAGACAATGCGCCTGTACCCGCCAGTGCCAATGTTACCGCGGCATGTGGAAGAGAACGCTGTGCTGGGCAACTATCACATTAAAGGCGGTACCGATGTGCTTTTTAGCCCTTATCTACTGCATCGACACCCGGACTTCTGGCATCAGCCTGAGGTGTTTGATCCTAGCCGCTTTGATGAAGCGGCGCAGCGCGAGCGCCATACATTTGCCTACATTCCCTTTGGCGGTGGCCCGAGACTGTGCTTAGGTAATAACTTTGCATTGATGGAGGCAGTCTTTATTGTCGCCATGACTAGTCAGCGATTTCGTCTAAACCTGACAGAGAACGCAAAAATTGAGCCACTAACGGGCTTAACCATGAAACCGAAACACGGTGTTCCCGTGATCCTGCAACGGCGATTAGCTGTAGATAAGGCTCGTTGAGAGCATTCCAAAACCAGTCGTTTCGACAGCAGGCAAATGTTAGGCTGGTAGCCAAAATATGACTTTCGTGCCTGATTCCACATCAAGCCATTTTTATCGATTGCCCGACAACATGCATTAAATATTTACACGCGGAGTGTCAATCTATAAAGTTGAATTAAAATCAAGTTTGGCCGCATCGGTATTTCTATTTAATGATATGGAGAAAAGTATGAAGACAGCCCTAGTCTTGACGTTAAGTACTGTAATTATGTTCATCTGCCCGATGGGTATTGCTACAGCGCCTGAGCCATCTGCGGCTACTATTGATACGCCGAAGGCGCAAAAGACTGTCGACGCTCAGGCTATGGCGGATCTAGCAGCGGGTAATCGATCGAATATGCCCGGTGCAGCACATTATGACAAGGCCTGTGCTACCTGCCATGAGGGCGCAGTGCAAAAGGCACCTCATAGAGAGATGCTGTACTTGCAAACCCCTGAGTCTGTGTACTCCGCGATAACTGAGGGAATTATGGTAGCGCAGGCTTCGGGACTAACCGATCAAGAGCGTATAGAGGTGGCGGAATGGATAGGTGGTCAACCTATGGGAACGGCTAAGCTCGCAGAGATCCCCCAATGCGATGCCAGCGCAGGCTTTTCTTTTGCGGACAAACCCAGTCACAGTAGCTGGGGCGCTGCAGCTAATCAGCGCAATTGGTCATCATCAGAGTCAGGAATAACACCAGATTCTGTCAAACATTTAAAGCCACTTTGGGCCGTAAAACTGCCTAATGCTAATAAACTTCGATCACAGCCCACTTTTGCAGGCGGGCTTCTCTATGTCGGGAGTCATGGCGGCGGAGTCTATGCTTTGGATCAAAAGACCGGCTGTCAAGTCTGGCACTTCAAAACAGTTGCAGAAGTGCGCTCAGGTATTTCCGTAGACGTCTGGAATAGCGGTGAGACTGATAGTCAGCCTCAGATTTACTTTGGCGATACGATTGGCAATGTATATGCCGTGAGTGCCGAGACTGGCGAGCTGATATGGCGTGACAGGGCTGACAGCCACCCCAGCGCGACAATTACTGGTGCACCTGCATTAAACGGTAATATTTTGTATGTCCCAGTTTCTTCATTGGAAGTCGCACTCGCGGTGAATCCAGCTTACGAATGTTGCACCGGCCGCGGGTCAGTAGTTGCCTATGATGCGAAAAGTGGCGATAGACTATGGCAAACCTTTACCATTCCTGATGCGCCAACCTTGCAGTCTGTCAATGCTGTTGGGACCAATATGTATGGCCCATCTGGCTCAATGGTTTGGAATAGCCCAACTATCGACCACACTCGCAATCAACTATTTATCGGTACTGGTGAAAATATGTCCTCGCCAGCAGATCATAGTTCTGATGCGATCTTTGCCATTGATTTAACCACCGGCAAGGTCAACTGGATTTATCAGGCTCTGGCTAATGATGCATGGAATGCTGCCTGTGGTACAAACACACCCCAAAGTTGCCCTAAAGAGGATGGCCCAGACTTTGACTTTGGCGCTGGCACCCTCATGGTCAAGACAGACAGCGGGCGGCAACTTGTCGTAGCAGGCCAGAAGTCAGGTATCGTGCATGCACTTGAACCCGCGACGGGTAAGCTAGTCTGGAAGAACCGCGTCGGTAGGGGCGGCATTCAAGGTGGAGTGCACTTTGGTATGGCCGCGGGTAACGGCAAGATCTATGTGCCTATTAGCGACGGTCCCGATGGTCAAGAATATGATACGCCTGACAGACCTGGGCTACATGCCTTAAACGCCGACACTGGTGAAATACTTTGGTACTCGCCAGCGCCGAATGTATGTGCAGGAAGAGACTTCTGTGACCCCGGCGTTAGCCAAGCGATCTCCGTAATTAGCGGCAAGGTATTTGCGGGGGCTATGGACGGTGTTATGCGCGCTCACGATGCGGACACAGGTAAGGTAATCTATCAGATTGATACGACCAAACCGTTTACCTCAATTTCTGGGGAAATGGCTGCAGGTGGCTCGTTTGGTGGTGGTTCCGGCGCAACGGCGAAAAATGGCCTTGTCGTGATCAGTTCGGGGTATGGGATATATGCGCACATGCCTGGCAATATGTTGATGATGCTGTCGGTTGAATAATCGACCGAACTAAAGCAATAGAGTAATTGCCACTCAACGCGGATCAGTTGAGTGGTAGGTGAGTCGGCGCCTCCAAGATATCAACATAAGCCGTTAATGTCCCAATCGACAGCCAAATGTTTCCAGACGCTCATCTGACTGTGCGCAAAGTATAGGGCACCGTTACACCGGCCATATATCGACACTAACAACTTGTGGCTTCGCTCCTCAACCGCTATCACGCACCCTTGAGGTCTAGTGATTCTGTAGGCCAAAAACGCCAATTTAATCGGACTTATCTGATCTGAGAGGACATCAAAGCGAGGAAACTTTCGCTTTCCGTCTTTCACATTTATTGCTATAAATTAGAAACGAAAATCTAGCGCCCAAATAAACAGACCTAGATTTTATCTAAGCTTAAGTGGCCAGATCTATTTTCCTGCATCAAACCCAGCGCTTAGGGCGGCTATGCGGCCTTGGAAATAGGCGACATTTGCGCCGGACACACCTGTAGTCTTTCCTGCACCATAAATACCCTCCACTGACATGGAGGTACCTAGTCGTGGTTCGCTACCGAGCCCCCGGCATCTGTGACCCGTTGCAGTGCACCCCAACCTTGCGTACCAAAATTGGTGAAAAAGCCAAAGCAAGGCCTAAGTCGACTACATGCGACGGACTGCACTTGACTACCCTCGCCACCAGCCACAAGCTGAACATACTCTAATGCATTCATATCTTCGGCACTCACGAGTTCGGTATCAAACCAGATCGGCACTCCCCGAGTCAGCAACCGCAAAAGCACGCCAAGTAAGAACGGCATAGTCGGCAATTGGCGGAGTAATAGTAGTGGACGTGGCAAAAATAGCACAGGTTCTGCGCAAATACAGTCGCGGCAACTTCTTCCCCTGCAGCCGATACCTGATTCGCAACGATTAGTCGCAGCGGATGGGTGCTCACAAATACGAACCGCTCACCGGGCATGACCTGCTGGGATTTCAGGCAGGCTTGCAGTAGGTTAGTAGCCTGTTTTGCTATTTTGTAAAATTTTCCTGACTCGCAGAGCAATCTTAAAACCACAACATGTAGTCATGCTGTCATCAAACGGGCATCGCGCTCCCTGGCTATCCAATACTTCAGGACTAAATCTTGAGCCATTCGTCCCGCCCATTCAGGTTATTAGTTTAATGCACAACTGACCCGTTTTTGTTCCTAATAAGTCAACCATACAATCTTGAATGAGTTTCAAAAAATGCTTGAAGTTTAAATCAATAGGGCTTATCGTCAATTGGGTCAAGATCATCATTTACTAAATATGAGGTTTAAAAAATGTCAAATAATTTTAAATCGCTCGCAGTAGCGATATCTCTGGGTACCTTTGCAGTTGCCGCTCAAGGCCAGGATCAAGAGCAGCGTGCGGACGACAAAAAGACTGCAGGCCAGTCGACGGTGCAGTTGGAAGAAATTGTAGTTACTGCGCGAAAGCGCAAAGAGAATCTCCAAGATGTCGGGCTTTCAGTCAGTGCGTTGAGTCAGACTGAAATATCTCGGACCTTCGCACGAGATATTAAGGATCTGGCAAATATGTCACCCAATATTATTATCGACGATACCTCTCAGGGCCCTGGTGGCAATGCGGCAATATACATTCGCGGTATTGGAGTAGCGGATGTCGAGAAAAACTTCGATCCCGCTGTTGGGGTGTCTATCGATGGGCTGTTTATAGGGTCCAATAGTGGTGCTATTTTGAGAAGTATTGACTTAGAGTCGATAGAGGTATTGCGCGGCCCTCAGGGCACGCTTTTCGGCCGCAATACTATTGGCGGAACGATCAATGTTCAAAGAACTCAGCCTACCGGCGAGCTCGGCGGCAAAGTTCGTGTTGGAATGGGAGATTATGACACTCGTTATATTGATGGAATTGTTAATTTTGGGCTGTCAGATAATCTTGCGGTAAAGTTAAGTGGTGCTAAGAATGAACAGGGCGAGGGCTATTTTACCAATACAAATACTGGTGGTGATGTCGGTAGAGTCGATTATCAGTCCATGGGTATTAATCTACTTTTCAATGCCAATGACAATGTGGAGTTTGAGTATACCTATCAGAATGAAGAAACCGACCAGGATACACCTCCGCTTTTAAATGCGGGTCAACCGGGGACCCTCTTTTGTGATGCATTTCAACTGTGCGCTCAGTCGGTTAGTACGCCCAGTTCGGGCGATCGGTTCCGAGTTAATGGGCAAGGGTTTCTGCCGACCACGGCATCTTCATCGCCCAATAGCATTGTGGTTTCGGCAGTCTCTGATTTGACACCAACTCGAATGGAAGCAACGTTCGATGCTGAGACTCATATCTTTGAGACAAGGTGGGATATTAACGAGAATCTGAGTCTGGATTATATCTACGGGAGTTACGAAACAGAAGAGACGATTATCTCTAACTGGACTGCAGAAGCGCTCATGCTATTTGGAACAGATCGGCCCGCCGAATACGAACAGCAGAGCCATGAAGTCAGAGTAACCTATGATGCCGGCGAAGCCCTCAAATTTGCTGTTGGTGGTTACTTATGGGAATCAGAATACGATATCCGTTTACGGAGTTGGATCACCTTTGTCGTTCCCGATGTAGTTCTGGATATACCACAGAATACTCATCAAGAAACAGATTCGGCGGCGGTGTTCTTTGAGGGCGATTATGCCCTTAATGAGTCATGGACTGTGACACTTGGTGCACGTTATACAGAGGATGAAAAAATGTCTCAGCAAAGGGGCAATTTATCTACAGGCCCAAACGACCCTACTGCTGAGTGGAATGAGGTAACATCCAAGATCGGGGTACGCTATCAGGCGACTGATGACGCCATGATTTATGCTACTTGGTCCAAAGGATATCGGAGTGGCGGCTTTAATGGCCGTGTTGATGAGATGGATTCTGCCAGGATTCCCTACAATCCGGAGACTGTCGATAATTATGAGCTAGGCTTTAAAACTGAGTGGCGAGACAATGCGCTGCGATTGAATGGTGCCTTGTTTTATATGGACTATCAAGACAAGCAAGAGGAGCTTGGATTGCCTTCTGATGGTGCAACGGGGCAGAGGATCTCAGTTTTTAATGCTGCTAGTGCAACCATGCAAGGTTTTGAATTAGAGCTGCAGGCGATACTCACAGAAAGTCTGAGTGTTCGTGCAAATCTCGGCTATCTCGATTCAGAGTATGACGAATTCAGCTTTGTGGGCCCCAACGGTATGGAGGATTTGAGTGGATTTGATTTTCGTCGAGCTCCTGAATTTACTGGGACGCTGGATGCCACCTATGAATGGCAGGTTGGCGCGGGCGCTGCCTGGGTTAGAGGCTCTTACCATCTTATTGGTGAGCACTTTGTCGAGCAGACCAACAGGGCAGAACTGGCAAACGATGATCAGCATTTGATCGATCTTTCAGTAAACTATGAAATTAATGGCGTACAGGTAAGTCTTTTCGGACGAAACATCACCGATGAGGACGGTTATGCTCATGGTTTGAACGTATCTGGCCTGTGGGCCTATGCAAGCCCTCGTGCGCCTCGCACCTGGGGACTGGAAGTTACCTATACCTTTGCTGAATAGCCTTTGTCATTCGTCTAGGCTTCGCAAGCGCATGCCATTATTTATGTTATGGCATGCGCTTTTTTATCTCCGTAGTTATAGTCATGCGAGTCGTGAAAGGACGACCTCTGATTTAAATAGACCATGCCTGGCAAAGCAATGAGCTATGTCACGAAGTTCAATAGTTTGGGTGGCACCTTAATATTTTGATTGTCACCTTAGGCCGGTGGTCACTTAGGTCAATGAAGCAGGTAAACTCATATGATTTAGTTAGTCAATAAACTCTGGGGCATATGCTTCGTAATGCCCGGTGTACCAGTACTTAAATATTTTCTCTGCAGGCTTGCCTCTAACTGATTGAGACATGTTCGGAAATCCCTCTACTGTGTTTGTACTAGCTGGATACTGGTTAGCGTCTGGTATTAATGTATCTGACAACCAATATCCGGTTGATGTTGTTGTACCTAGTGTTCCAAAATAACTCTGAGTATCTATTGCTCGAAAGAGTGCTTCTGTGAATATTGCCTGGGCCGAAAAGTCAGTCTGTATCTCATATTGAATACACTCATACATAACATCATCAATGGTTCCATGTGTGCAGAACCCATCTTCTATCCATCCTTTTGATAAGAATGATGCATGACTTTGAGTAAACACATTAAATATCACAGGCGGAATAGTTGCGCTAGAGTTATACCAGCAAGGCTGACTATCTAAACAATTCCATTCATCGTATGTTTTTTCGATCCATAACATTGCTCTTTGTTGTATCAAATCAACTGTCGCAATCTCAACTTCGTAATCAAAGAGTAAATTACCAAAAGGTAAAGCGATGCCGTCAACCTTATCAAATACCCTTTTATCATTCCATTGAATACCTTCACCAGCATAGACCTTACCAGAAAACCTTTCTTTGATTTGATCGATAATGGCGCCCATTCTTTCCATGTAATAGTCTTTGAGTTCATCAATCTGAACTTGGGTGTGACCTTCATTGTTCACACCACAATGCCAACATAACCACATAGCACTCCAATCAGCCGATATTACATCTACACTAATTCGTTCTAAACGATCGGCTTCCCATAGTATGTGTTCTTCGTGGGCATCCATAATTTTCTTTAATATTGACATGTCTACTTTGACATACCCCTTTGATAGATCAAATAACCAATCCTGATTACGGTCTTGGGCTAAGAATTGCCAAATATAGTAAATCTCTATTCCTAACTTATCTGCTTCAGACACAATGTATTCAATTGTCCTATCGTCTATGTGTTTTGTAGCGTGATCAACTTTCCAGAAATCGGCCAGATGATCTTGCCAGTAACCGAAATTATATATGCCTACCAAGGTTACGCCATGCTCTTTGAGTCTTCGTAAAGTTATCCGGTACATTAACTTCGTGTATTGATCCACTGTACAATCGGCAATCCAGCTAGCACCCTCGCTTTTGTAATTGTTATATATCCACTCGACGCCGTAATCTTTAAATCCTACCGCTTTAACATGACCATCGTCGAAGGAATTTTGTGGCATAGGCATCTCATATACGCCTAAGTAAGATTCGTAAATCTCTGCATTGTGAGGGTTCACACAAGACCCCTCAAAGTCTTCTAAGTTTACTGTGGTCGTCACAGTAGAAGATGCTCCTCCACAATTGATCGTAAAAACTACATCTCCTTGAATGTTAAGGACGACAGTCTCACTACCAGTTTTAGCCTTACTACCTGACCAATCTCCTGACGCGGAGCAAGAGGATGCGTTAGCACTAGTCCAAGTGACAACCGTAGAGTCACCCAGAAATACTTTAGTGGGACTTGCTGATATAGATGCACTTGCTGAATTACTCGGAGCAGTTTCAGCGTTACTTCCCCCTCCACCACCACAGCTGGTGATTGCAATAGTCACAAGAATGAGCATGAGATTGGCGTGATAATTTTTCACTAATAAGCCCCAAGTCTTTTGCAAAGCATACACGATACCGCTGAATATGAGCAGTCGAGCTAACACCCAGTCATCAAGAACTAGGTATTAGAGAATAAGCGTGTCTTCGATAACATCATATCGATAAGACGAGCTAAAATGACTGGCATGTACGGCCATTGAAATCTCTAAATTTACCCGCTAATAAACAGGATTTGTAGATAGGCTCTCATAACTATTCTACTTTGCATACTTTCAGTCGTTTTTCGTTAGTAGTAACGCTATATGAATTTCTGCTATTAACTTAGATTCGCATGAACAGTGATCTTCCGAGCGTTCCTATTGCTTTGTTGGATTATGATATTCATTCCGAGGACTAGGTATATAGGTCCTAGCATTAGATCTGTTAATGTCTGTCTATTCAGTTGGCACAATTATGGAAAAATCGAGATGACTCTCAAGGAGATTTAGGGCCCAGACTCACCATAACATTACTAGTACCTAATTTTAACCAGAAAAAAATGAAACTTAATATCTGGATATTTAGATAATTAAAATGGGATTTGGTAACAATTAATTGTGTTGACATTCAGGGGTTTCAGCATTAAGTTTAATGTAATTTAAAAATGAATTAGACGTTTATTAGTCGCTACTTGTTATTGGCTGGATGATAAGGATTCCCTCCATGGAGGATTACGAAGACATTATGGACCCGGCGGTGCAAGGATGCCCATACGGATTATATTCGCGTTTACGCAATGAAGCGCCTATCTACAAAATACCGGATCAAGATTTCTATTTGGTGACGTCGTTCGATTTATGCTTAGAAATTATGCGTCAGCCAGAACTCTTCGCCAGCGGCGTATCACCAATGTCCATTAAGCCCGGTGGCGTGCCAGACCAGGTTATCCAAATCTATGAGCAACAGGGGTGGTTGCCGACGGCTTCCTGTTCGACATCTGACAGGCCTCGCCATCAGTGGGTTCGCGACCTCTTAAAGAAGCTCTTTACCACGGCCAGAGTACGCAAAATGGGGCCGTTCATTGCGACCACCACTCAATCGCTCATCGATGATTTTTCTGAGGCTGGAGAATGCGAATTTATTGACGCTTTTGCGCATCCGTTACCAATGATCGTAATTGCTGATCAACTCGGCATTCCTACTGATACGATCACTGAATTCAAACGATGGTCTGATGCTATTGTGGAACCCTTCAGTATGATGGTGACGCCCGAACGCGAGATAGAGTGTGCTAAATTGGTGGTTGAGATGCAGCACTTTTTTAAACGTGAGATCGACCGAAAACGTGGCCAAGGCGGTAGCGATTTAATTACAATCTGTGCCGATGCCTTGGATCATGAAGGCAACCCTGTTGCCATTGATGAACTGTTGTCCATTGTGACCATCGATCTATTAGCCTCTGGGAATGAGACCACCACCGCGGCTATTGCATCTGGTATGCTGAAACTTGTGGAGCAACCCGCTTTGGTAAGCACGTTGCGAGCTGACCCGAGGCTCATTCCAGCGTTTGCTGAGGAGATTTTACGGTTGGAAGCTCCAGCCCAAGGCATGTTCAGGCGTGTGACTAATAAAACCAGACTGGCAGGTATTGATTTTGATGTTGGCGACATTCTAAGTTTACGCTTTGGGGCAGCCAATCGTGACGATCAGGTGTTTCCAAATGCCGATCAAATTGACCTATCAAGACAGGCGCTAACACAGCACCTGACCTTTGGGCGGGGTAGACATTTTTGCATTGGGGCGTCCCTTGCGCGGGAAGAATTAGTGATCAGTTTCCGTCAGTTAATTGAAACGCTGGATAAATTTCGTTTGAGTGACCCCGATTACAAACCCCATTACATGCCCAGTTTTTTTGGTCGGCATCTTCATGCGTTGCCCATAGCATTTGAACCTAATCGCGCAGGTTCGATTATACCTTGAGCCGAGCAACTCAAAATCTGCTCCAAGCATTGAATCCTTACCACTGTAACTTTCTCACCCTTCTGGTACAGGTTTTAGCCCTAAGATCTACGTCATAACCTATACCTACGAAAGCATTGTCAAGTTTTTCTTCTGTCATACATTTCTGGTAAGGGGAAACATATAATCCATTATAAAAAAACCCACCAATAATCATAATCAATATTATCATTCCCCGAATAAGCCAAACTCGGTGTTCCTGAAGTTTTTCAATTAATCCTGTCTCGGCAGGCTGCCAACGTTTCCTATATCGATGACTTTAGGGAGATGATTTGGATCGTCCTGAGCGCAGTGCCAATGATCTTTCTATTGCGGACTAAGGCGCGACTTGCCGCTGACAGAAAATTCAGAGCCCGCCGAGCCTAGATTTTGGGACGTTACATTCAAAAACAACTTGCGTATCCCTTTCGCGGCGGTACGCTTTTGTTCGGTGGTGGAAACATGGGCGTAACTTATTTACAAGCTGAGTCTCAATGTATAAAGTTGGACAAGTTTCAAGAGTTCTAAGTTCTTAATAAGTATAAGTCAGTTCAATTGCGGACCACCCTGTCGGAGAAAAACATGAAGCTGCCCCTATTCCTAACCTTGAGTACTCTATGTATTATCATCTGTCCAACGAGTATTGCGTCAGAGACCGAGCCATCTGCGCCTACAATTGAGATGCAGGAGGTGAATAAAACCGTCGATATGCAGGTATTAGCGGATCTAGCAGCGGGTAATCGATCGAATATGCCCGGTGCAGCACATTATGACAAGGCCTGTGCGACCTGCCATGAGGGCGCAGTGCAAAAGGCACCTCATAGAGAGATGCTCTACTTACAAACACCTGAATCTGTCTACTCCGCGATAACTGAGGGAATTATGGTAGCGCAGGCTTCGGGACTAACCGATCAAGAGCGTATAGAGGTTGCTGAATGGATAGGTGGTCAACCTATGGGAACGGCTAAGCTCGCAGAGATCCCCCAATGCGATGCCAGCGCGGGCTTTTCTTTTACGGACAAACCCAGTCACAGCAACTGGGGTGCCACCACTAATCAACGCAATTGGTCATCATCTGACTCGGGCATAGAGCCCGCGTCGATAAAACGCTTGAAGCCGCTTTGGACCGTCGAGCTACCCAATGCCAGTAAACTGAGATCACAGCCCACTTTTGCAGGCGGGCTTCTCTATGTCGGGAGTCATGGCGGCGGAGTCTATGCTTTAGATCAAAAGACCGGCTGTCAAGTCTGGCACTTCAAAACAGTTGCAGAAGTGCGCTCAGGTATTTCCGTAGACGTCTGGAATAGCGGTGAGACTGATAGTCAGCCTCAGATTTACTTTGGCGATACGATTGGCAATGTATATGCCGTGAGTGCCGAGACTGGCGAGCTGATATGGCGTGACAGGGCTGACAGCCACCCCAGCGCGACAATTACTGGTGCACCTGCATTAAACGGTAATATTTTGTATGTCCCAGTTTCTTCATTGGAAGTCGCACTCGCGGTGAATCCAGCTTACGAATGTTGCACCGGCCGCGGGTCAGTAGTTGCCTATGATGCGAAAAGTGGCGATAGACTATGGCAAACCTTTACCATTCCTGATGCGCCAACCTTGCAGTCTGTCAATGCTGTTGGGACCAATATGTATGGCCCATCTGGCTCAATGGTTTGGAATAGCCCAACTATCGACCACACTCGCAATCAACTATTTATCGGTACTGGTGAAAATATGTCCTCGCCAGCAGATCATAGTTCTGATGCGATCTTTGCCATTGATTTAACCACCGGCAAGGTCAACTGGATTTATCAGGCTCTGGCTAATGATGCATGGAATGCTGCCTGTGGTACAAACACACCCCAAAGTTGCCCTAAAGAGGATGGCCCAGACTTTGACTTTGGCGCTGGCACCCTCATGGTCAAGACAGACAGCGGGCGGCAACTTGTCGTAGCAGGCCAGAAGTCAGGTATCGTGCATGCACTTGAACCCGCGACGGGTAAGCTAGTCTGGAAGAACCGCGTCGGTAGGGGCGGCATTCAAGGTGGAGTGCACTTTGGTATGGCCGCGGGTAACGGCAAGATCTATGTGCCTATTAGCGACGGTCCCGATGGTCAAGAATATGATACGCCTGACAGACCTGGGCTACATGCCTTAAACGCCGACACTGGTGAAATACTTTGGTACTCGCCAGCGCCGAATGTATGTGCAGGAAGAGACTTCTGTGACCCCGGCGTTAGCCAAGCGATCTCCGTAATTAGCGGCAAGGTATTTGCGGGGGCTATGGACGGTGTTATGCGCGCTCACGATGCGGACACAGGTAAGGTAATCTATCAGATTGATACGACCAAACCGTTTACCTCAATTTCTGGGGAAATGGCTGCAGGCGGCTCGTTTGGTGGTG
>Ga0209711_10003556_pt1 | contig 13123 bp, 13 predicted proteins | sample ArcticOcean_MG_C_7_FD_187441 | JGI IMG/M metagenome (GOLD analysis project Ga0209711, IMG submission 187441) | Marine microbial communities from western Arctic Ocean - ArcticOcean_MG_CB11_88 (SPAdes) (version 2) | ecosystem: Environmental > Aquatic > Marine > Oceanic | place: Arctic Ocean... | reverse complement strand
TATTGTTGATACTGTTGAGATGAATGAAGAGGACATGCTTGTTTTGTTTGATAAAGATAATGATTACCTGTGTCCGTGGACAAAGGACAAAAAAGTTGCAATGGTGAGGAAAAGTATTAGTGATGACTGAATATAAAAAAGATGGCAAATATACAGCGCCAGGATGGTAACAGAAATGATGGGAAACAAAAGTGACTTGCCTTTAAAGTTTCATTATGATATAGTAGATAATAATTCGCTCCCTAAAGAATTTTTTAATGAGGAGTTTAATAATTTGATTGGTGATATTTTGGTTGATATTATAGACGATCAAGTAGAAAATGGGAATGTAAGTATACATGAGATTTAAAATATGACACAAACAATAGAACGAACAGCACTTAGCCAACTCCTAACAAATGAGGAGTATGCACGAAAAGTAATGCCTCATATTAAGTTGGCATACTTTTCTGATAAGATAGAAAGAACTATCTTTGAGGAGATACAAAAGTTTGTAGATAGATACAATGCGCTTCCCACAAAGGAAACATTAGAGATAGAGATCGATACACGGCGTGATCTCAATGAGGATGACATCAGAAGGGTGTTAAAGGTCGTAAAGGAACTGTCTGTAGACGAAAATGTTAATGCCGATTGGTTAATAGAAACTACAGAGAAGTTTTGCAAAGACAAAGCAGTTTATAATGCTATTGTCGAGGGCATATCAATTATAGACGGAAAAGATAAAACAAGAGATGCAGATGCAATTCCGAATATTCTTACAGATGCCCTTGCTGTAGGTTTTGATAATCGTGTGGGTCATGATTATCTTGAAGACTTTGCAGAGAGATATGAATTTTATCATACAATAGAGGAGAAGATACCTTTTGATTTGGAGTTCTTCAATAAGATTACTAAGGGTGGTCTTCCACCAAAGACTCTGAACATTGCACTCGCTGGCACAGGTGTTGGGAAGTCTTTGTTCATGTGCCATGTCGCTGCAAACTGTATGAGTCAAGGTAAGAATGTCCTATACATAACTCTAGAGATGGCAGAGGAAAGGATTGCCGAAAGGGTTGACGCTAACCTCATGAATATTACGATGGAAGATTTGTATGACTTGCCTAAGCAGATGTTTGAATCTAAGATAGAATCTATTATTAGTAAGACCACTGGACAACTCATAGTCAAGGAATATCCAACTGCTTCAGCTAACACTAATCATTTTCGTGGACTGATAAAAGAACTTGCGATTAAGAAGAGTTTTAAACCAGACATTATATTTGTTGACTATATTAACATATGCACATCAGCTAGAATTAAGGGAGTCTCGAATGTTAATTCTTACACAATGGTCAAGTCTATTGCAGAAGAGTTACGAGGATTAGCAGTAGAACAGAACGTACCAATCATGTCTGCCACGCAAACTACAAGATCTGGATTCGGTAATTCAGATGTAGGTCTAGAAGATACAAGTGAAAGTTTTGGTTTGCCTGCGACAGCTGATTTTATGTTTGCTCTCATATCAAATGAAGAATTGGATCAATTAGGTCAGATCGCCGTAAAACAGTTAAAGAATCGTTACAATGACGCTGCAATAAATAAGCGTTTCATTCTGGGCGTGGACAGATCGAAAATGAAATTATTTGACGTAAAATTAAGTGAACAACAAGAACTACAGGATGCAAATCAGAGTGGTGATATACCAGATGCCTTTGATACGCCTGTGTTTGATAAAACTGACTTTGGAGGATTTAAAGTATGAGTGTTTTTTTAAATAAAATAATGAAAGAAATAGACAACGAGTATGCCGCTCTGGTATCAGATGGTGTAGAGGCTGGGGATGTTGGTAGTTTTATCGACACGGGTTCTTATATCTTCAACGCTCTGTTGAGTGGTTCTGTTTATGGTGGTCTACCATCAAATAAGATCACAGCCCTCGCTGGGGAAAGTGCTACGGGTAAGACGTACTTTCTCATGGGTATTGTTAAAAACTTTTTAGATGCTGATCCAGATGCTGGAGTGATCTACTTTGAATCAGAAAGTGCTATCACTAAAAGTATGATTGATGACCGTGGTATTGATGGTAAACGTATGATTGTAATGCCAGTCACTACAGTACAAGAATTTCGTCATCAAGCTATACAGATACTAGACTCCTATCTTGCAGATGATGAGTCGAAACGTAAACCACTATTCCTATGTCTTGATTCTCTTGGCATGTTGTCTACTACTAAAGAGATAGAAGACACAACTGATGGTAAAGAGACACGAGACATGACACGAGCCCAAGTACTCAAGGCTGCATTTAGGGTGTTAACTCTTAAACTTGGTAGGGCAAAGGTTCCTATGGTTGTCACTAATCATACATACGAGAGTATGGGTCTATTCTCCACTAAGGAGATGGGTGGTGGTTCTGGACTCAAGTATGCCGCATCTTCCATCATATACCTCTCCAAGAAGAAGGAGAAGGATGGCACTGAAGTTATCGGTAATATCATTCACTGTAAGAACCACAAGTCACGATTGACTATAGAGAATAAGATGGTTGATGTACGACTCACATATGACAAGGGTTTGGATAAACATTATGGTCTTTTAGAACTTGCAGAGAAGTATGGTATCTTTAAGAAGGTATCTACACGATACGAGATGCCTGATGGTAGTAAACAATTTGGTAAAGCAATACTGAATGATCCTGATACCTATTTTACTGAGGACATCATGAAACAGTTGGATGATGCTGCAGAAAAAGAATTCAAGTATGGTAATTCTGAAGAAATTTCTATAGATGTGCATATTGGAGATGTGGATGCAGGATGTTAGAGGTTATTGAGAACGGGTGTTCCCTATTTTATCTTGATACACTCAAGCACCATGCTATGTCAGCTAACACATGGCACATGAGATACCCAAACAATAGTCCTGATAAACATCTGAAGATGGATATCATAGAGAATGAGGTTAAGCAACCTCTTCTCGCTGGACTTGCAATGGGACTACTGATACAGTTGTATTCTAAGCGACAAGACTTGTTTACGCCAGATGTTTCCTATTGTGGTATCGGTCTCAAGGATCGTCATAGGTTAGATAATCCACATGTTGATCATCTCAAAGAGACTGATTATATCAAGATTTTTGGTGTACTTAATAGTGATTGGGGTTCAGAAGATGGTGGACTTTTTATGCATGGAGATGAAGCGATACCTTGTAAGCCTGGTTCATTCATTGTTTTTGATCCTCGTATCATTCACCATGCATCTGAAATAACATCAAATAAAAAGAGATTGGGAATTGACTTTACAGTAAAAAAGGTGTAATATACTTATATGAATTTTTATACAAATGTACTACAGTGGGGAAACCAGCTCCTTGTTAGAGAAGTTAAGAATGGTGAGCGCATAAACAAAAAGGTGAGATATGCCCCCACTTTATATTCACCTGTCCAAAAAGAGACAGGCTATAAGACTCTAAACGGCAGTCATGTGCTACCTGTACAGTTTCATAGCATAAAGGACGCTAAGGATTGGGTAGAGTCTCACAAGAGTCAACCAGAACTAGTATATGGGAACACACAGTACCCATATACATATATCAGTGATACTTACAAAGGACATATCGATTTTGATATGAGTAAGATGTTTATTGCCACAATTGACATTGAAACTCAATGCGAGAACGGTTTTCCAGACCCTCAGCTTGCTGAAGAAGAGGTATTGGCGATTACGATTAAGAATCACCAGAACAAAAAGATTATGGTTTTCGGTGTAGGTAAATTTGAGACAGATCGTGAAGACGTTACCTATGTTGAGTGTGAGAGTGAAGTACATCTGTTCAAAGAGTTTCTTGCTTTCTGGGAGAGTGATTTTCCAGATTGCATAACTGGCTGGAACTCAGAATTTTTTGATTTGCCGTATGTCGCTAATCGTATTCTAAAACTGTTTGGTGAGGATGAACTGAAACGCCTCTCTCCTTGGGGTAGTGTACAATCCAGAGATGTATATAAGATGGGGCGTAATCAACAAACGTATAATATACAGGGTGTTTCTGCTTTAGATTATTTAGATCTATATCGTAAATTTACATATTCTGCACAAGAGTCCTATAGACTAGATCACATTGCAAAAGTGGAACTGGGCGACAGTAAGGATGGCAATCCTTATGATACGTTCCGTGAATGGTATCAGAAAGATTTCCAATCGTTTATTGAATACAACATTCAAGACGTTGAGATTGTCGATAAACTAGAGGACAAGATGAAACTGATAGAATTGTGTCTTACAATGGCTTATGAAGCTAAGGTGAATATTGTTGACGTATTAGGTAGTGTGAAGTATTGGGATATTCTAATATACAATCACCTACGAGAAAATAACATAGTAATTCCCCAGAAGATACACAATGAGAAGGTAGAACAGTTTGAGGGCGCATATGTGAAAGACCCTCAATTGGGTTTGCACAAATGGGTTATGTCGTTTGACCTTAACTCGCTTTATCCACACTTGATAATGCAATATAACATATCACCAGAGACACTAGTACCTAATTGTAAAAAGGTAGATGGCTTGGTTGATAAGATACTAGAGGGTAAAGCAAAGAACACTGCACCACACTGTATGACACCTAATGGTGCGTTCTTTCGAAAAGATAAACGAGGGTTTTTGCCTGAGTTGATGGAGAATATGTACAATGATCGCGTCAAATATAAAAAACTTATGCTACAGGCTCAACAAGAATATGAGGATACGAAGGACAGGTCTCTACTCAAGGATATCTCAAGATACAACAATATCCAAATGGCGAAGAAGATATCTCTTAATTCGGCGTATGGTGCTATTGGGAATAATTGGTTTCGCTATTTCGATCTTTTGGTCGCTACAGCAATTACAACGTCTGGTCAGTTATCCATTCGGTGGATCGAAAAAGCACTCAACATCTATCTTAACAAATTACTCAATACCAAACTGGAGGACTACGTTATTGCAAGTGATACGGATTCGGTTTATATCACTTTTGAAAAGTTGGTTGATAGCGTGTTTGAGAAGGGAACAGATACTAAAAAGATCGTCAACTTCTTGGACACAGTTGCAAAAGAGAAGTTGGAATTTTTTATCAATAACAGTTATGAAGCACTTGCTAAGGAAATGAACGCATATGACCAGAAGATGGTTATGGCACGTGAGATTATCGCCGACAAAGCAATCTGGACAGCAAAAAAACGGTATATCCTCAACGTCTACGATAGTGAGGGTGTGAGGTATAGTGAACCAAAGTTGAAGATCATGGGCATAGAGGCAGTCAAGTCATCTACGCCTGCACCTTGTCGAGAGAAGATCAAACAGGCTCTCAAGATCATAATAAACGGTGATGAGAAAATGCTAAATACCTTTATACAGGATTTTAGAGAAGAGTTCATGACGTTATCACCAGAAGAGATTGCCTTTCCTCGTAGTTGTAATGGTATACAGAAATACTCTGGAGAGTCTAGTCTATATGCCAAGGGCGCTCCTATAGCGGTTAAAGGAGCAATATTGTACAATTATTTGATTCGTAAAAACAAACTATCTGGTCGCTATCCCTACATTCAAAATGGAGACAAGGTGCGGTTTGTCAATCTTAAACAACCCAACATATATCAGTCATCTGCATTTTCTTTTATAACGTCATTCCCAAAGGAACTTGACATTTTAGACAAAATTGACGCCGAAGTACAATTCACTAAGAGCTTCGTAGAACCCCTTAAATTTATTACTGATAAGATGAATTGGTTGATTGACGATAGTTATGGAACACAAGGCAATTTGGAGCAATTTTTCACATGAATGAGTTATATGATATATTAAAAGCAAGTGCAGATCAAACAGGATTGCCTATTATAAACAGTTCTCAATTTATTAGCTTAACAGAGAAATATGGTAAAATAGAATTTCGTAATGTCCTTGCAAAATATGTTGCTAAGGAAAAACCGGCATATCCTTTAAGAAAATTTAATGTAGAAAAAGTAATTAAAGTTTTTCATAAACTACAGAAAATAGATTGGATAGATTATATTGATTCTTCTGGTAATGAAATTATAGAAAAATATGACGATTTTATATATCCATATAATGAATATGGTTTGGGAGTTATTGATGGGCCCACCACATTTAATTATACAAGTGATTATTTTATGCATGATTTGCGTATGTCTTGTGGCTCATACGGATATTTATCTCCTGCTCAAGTTTGGGCCAGTGGAAATGAAAAGAAAATTTGGGCCTCTATTGGTGGGCTATGGCGAGGAGTTAATACTCCAAAAGACATAAGTGCAAGGAGTATAGTAGAAGTGTTGCGTCTTGGCACATATATAGCAACGCAATTTAAACCTATTGTTGCTAAAGTTATATATGAAATGTCTGAAGCAAAAATTATACTTGATACGTCTATGGGCTGGGGCGATAGGCTTACTGCATTTTATGCTTCTAATGCAACTCATTATATAGGCTGTGATCCAAATCCAAATACGTTTGAACGATATAAAAAGATGATTGCATTTTATGATAAACTTACAGGTGGTAAGAAAACCGTACAAATGTATAGATGCGGCGCAGAAGACTTGCCTTGGGACAAAATCAAGAATGTGGATTGTGCCTTTACTTCTCCGCCGTATTTTTCTACAGAAAGATATAACGAAGGTGGAGAACATGAGAAAGATCAATCTTGGTCAAAATATGATACATATGAAAAATGGAGAGACAATTTCTATCTACCCGTTGCAAAGAATAGTTTTAATTCTTTAAGTGATAACGGTGTTCTTATGGTTAATATATTTGATCCTAAAATACATGGCAAAAGATATCGTGCTAGTGATGATCTGGTGAATTCAATAAAAGATAATTTTATAGGACAAATTGGTATGAGGATTCGTCAACGCCCACAAGGCAAAGCAGTATTCTCTGATGAAGAGGGAAATTTTGATAAAAATGCATTAAATGTATTTATGAATAAAACATTTATAGAAAATGTTTGGTATTTTGGAAAGAACAAAAACAAGGACATATTTCAACATACAAAAAGAGGCACATTAGAGGATTTTTTAAATTGATACATGTAGAAGATTGCCGAGAAACACTTAAACGTAATCTGGAATATGATTATATTTTGTGTTCGCCTCCAGACTATAATGAAATAGGTTTTAATCCAAAGAAAAAAACATATGACCAGTTTTTGTTTACATGGATGCCTATGTTAAACCCTAAAGGTAATTTGGTTACTATTTGTATTAGTGATCGTAAGGCACATAGTACTGTATATACTAAACATATATCTTGTATCGATGTTATGGTAAAGTGTGGTTGGAAACTTAAAACAACTAAGATATGGCTAAAATCTCTTAAAATTAACACATTTAGATTAAATTTCATGTACATACTTACATTCCAAAGGAGTCCCCATAAGGTCAACATGACTAAAGAATATAAGGTAGATACCTTTCTTGATGAGTCACGTTACAATACAGAAGGTTATAGCTATGGTATGTCACAGAAAGTTTGCAACTTGGCATTACTAGAACATACAAATGAGGGCGACACTGTATACGATCCATTTATGGGCAGTGGTACTACTGCCTTAGCTGCCATCAAGACGAACAGGAAATATCTTGGTTCTGAAATTCTACAGGAATATGCAGATATTGCAGAAAACCGTATAAAGGTACTTGACTTTACAGCAAAAAAAGAGTAATATAGTTTTAAGATAAAAATTAACAGTGTAAAAGGGATAATAAGATGATTATAGGTTTAACAATTTTGGGTGCTATCGTAGCTGCAAATTTAGCAGTTGGTGTAATTGAGTTGGTATTTTAAATAAAAAAGAAACTTGACTTCGTAACACTTTTGTGTTAATATCTAAACATAGTCAGAGAGGTAAGTAGCTGACTTTAAATCCAAACTTATCAGGTTAATGTTTGATCAACGCATAATGCAATGACGGACACACCAAAACTAGAAAGGATTGCTCATGGCAATTAAGTACACTGTCGAGAACGGCACACAGTTCAACATACAAAAAATGGATTTATACACATTATATCAATTTGGTTCATTTGGTAAAGAAGGAGAGGAACCAGAGATCAATTCTGCTAAAGGATTTCTACAGAGACTTGCTCAAGCTTTAGAATGGAATCGTACTGATAGACGCCGTGCAAAAGCATATATGAGGTCATTAGTTAAAGGGTCTGGATTATTAGATGCTTTTGTTGTTGTGCCTTGCAATCTTATTCTAAATTCAGTAATGAATAACATGATTGGTGCTAGTGGTGAAGATTTGTTAGCATGGGAAGGTGTTAAGAAGTATATTGAAGAACGTATTAAAAAAGGTGCAAAGTTTTTCATCATAGATGGTCAGAACCGCTTGAATGAATCAATCGTTCCATTTTTTAACTCGAAAATGCCTTTTGATGCAGAAGCACTTGTGTTTGGTGGTGATGATGGATCTCGTGTTAACGTAGCAGGAAAGACATTTAAAGAATTACCTGAAGAAATACAGGAAATTATTAGGGGTATAAAAATCCCATTTGTTACTGCAACTGCTGGAGATATAGAACAGTTTAGTGCTGCTTTGATCTGGAAGAATGAAGGTATCGCATGGGATGAATGGCAGAAATGTCTCACTAACATGTGGTATACGAAGTTCCGCCGTCAGATTTCTTCGATTGCATCTAAGGATGATGGAGATGCATTTTCATGTAAAGCTTTAGATCGTATAAGTGGTGCAAAGTTTGCATATGATGTAAATGGTTATGATCTTGTTGTTGCACAGTTACTAGTATGGATGGAAACAGGCACACAACCTAAGAATGCTGAGGATTTTAATTCATTCTTTAATGGTTCGAAGACAGTCTCTTCTACACAGGTTGATTCTGTGAAGACGTATCTGAAGGAACTGGATTTGTCTTATGATAAGAAAGCTATCACTAATACAGAATTACGTAACTATGTAATGCTACGTTATGCTATCGATAATCCTAAGAAATTTCCTAAGATTGCAATTCCACAATGGAAGATTGAAAAGGGTGTAAATTTTTGTAGTGTGTTTAGCATCATTAATAATCAGTTGGTAAAAGACCCAACCGTATATGGTGAAACAAAATCATACACTATCTTCAAGTCGAAGGCTGGTCTGACCTCACGTTCAAAGAAGCCTGGTTCTTACTTGTATTTCAATTCAGAATCGAAGCCTGAATTCCTATTAAGTCGTTTGGAAATCTTAATCAATGTGTTGACAGAAGTTAACGGTAAGTTACCCACAACCGTTAAAAATACATTATTTGATCAGAATACAGTAGTGGTAATGGATAAGGGTAAGATGCCTACTCTAGGAGAAATCTGGGTAGATAATCCAACGGATACAAATGGAGACTTTGTTCCAGTTTCTACATTAAAGAGTGCTAACTTTGATCGTGGTCACAAGGTTGCCAAGTCTAAGGGTGGTTCTAACACTGATCTTTCAATTCAGAAAATCCGTGAAAACCGCCAGATGCAAGAAGATTATAAGGAAGTATAAATAAGAAAGTAACTAATAGATCAAGTCACGGGGTGCAATGCTCCGTGACTTGTATCATAAGGGTATATAATGGGTAAAAGATCTAACTTTGAACGTAAACCAAGAGACTTTTATCCAACGCCATTTGCAGCAGTAGTTCCTCTTATCGAACATCTATCTAATAATTTTACATTTACTGAACCATGTGCTGGTGATGGACAACTATGCAGACACTTAGAATATTTTGGTGGTACTTGTATATGGGCAAGTGATATTGAACCACAATTAGAAGGGGTACATCAAAATGACTATACTGAATTGGGTGAAAATGAAGTTTTCGAATCTGGATACATTATCACGAATCCACCTTGGGACAGGTCTTTGCTTCACCCTATGATTGAACATTTTACTAATCTACGTCCTACATGGTTATTGTTTGACGCAGATTGGGCTCACACTAAACAGTCAGTACCATATATGAAGAAGTGTGCTAAGATTGTCAGTGTCGGCCGAATCAAATGGTTTGGTAACATGACAGGCAAAGATAACTGTGCATGGTATCTTTTTTATAACAACGATATTGAAACAACATTTTATGGGAGAGGTTGGCAGCGCACTTGTCGCAACAATACAATAACATGAAAATATTATTAATGGGACTGCCTGGATCAGGCAAAACTTGGTTGGGTGAGAAATTATCAAAACATTACAGTATTCCCTATTGGGACGCTGATAATGTTAGAGCTATATATAATGATTGGGATTTTTCTCCAAGAGGAAGAGAACAACAGTCTTTGCGTATGAGAAAACTTGCCGAGTTAGATGAAATAAGTATTAGTGGTTTTGTATGTCCTCTGCCGGGCTACAGAACATTTTTTATGGCAGATAAAACAATTTGGATGGATACTATTGATAAGTCAGAATATGAAGATACCAATAAGTTATTCATGCCACCAGAAAAATATGATTTGAGGATTACAAAATGGATAGACGAAAACCAACTGTACAACTGCTTGGGCGATATCAACCTTGGCACGATGGACACACAGAACTTTTCAGACGAGCTCATAGTAAAACTGGGCAAGTTATAGTTATGGTACGTGATACAGGAGAAGGTCATCACGATAGAAATAACATGATTGAACAACTAGAGTTTGCTGGTTTTGCGTATGGTAAAGATTTTGAAGTTATGGATGTTCCAAATATCGTGAACATTACATATGGTAGAGATGTGGGTTATAAGATAGAAGAAGAGAGACTTACTCCAGAGATAGAACGAATTTCTGCCACTAGGTTAAGGAAGGTTTATAGTCAGTGATAACATTTAAATATGTACGTTGGAAGAATTTCCTTTCGACAGGTAATAACTTTACAGAAATTCAATTGGATAGAACTTCTTCTACGTTAATTATAGGCGAGAATGGAGCTGGCAAATCAACCATACTTGATGCGTTATGTTTTGGACTATTTGGAAAACCCTTTCGCCCTATCAATAAGGCTCAGTTGGTTAATTCTGTTAACAATGGGTCGTGTATAGTAGAGGTAGAATTTGAGGTTGGTTCCAAGAAGATAAAGGTAGTACGTGGTATCAAACCAAATATATTTGAGATTTATATCAATGGTAAGATGTACAATCAAGATGCTAATGTACGAGATTACCAGAAGTATCTAGAACAGCAAGTCCTTAAACTAAACTATCGTAGTTTTACTCAAGTAGTTATACTAGGATCATCCACATTCGTGCCCTTTATGCAACTTAAGAGTAGGCATAGGAGAGAAGTGGTTGAGGAGATACTTGACATACAGATTTTCTCTCTTATGAATATGCTACTCAAGACTAGACTTAAAGAGACCGCTAATGAGAAGAAAGAAGTTGAATTTCGGCATGATCTTACAACAGAGAAAATTGATCTGCAAGATCAATTCATTAAAGAGATGAAAGACAGTAATACACATTTGATCAAAGAAAAAATTAGCTTGATAGAAAGTAATGAAGAAGAAGTATACAAGAAGAGTTCAGAGATTACTTCTTTTACAAATAACAACAAAGACCTTTTACTACAAATACAAGACTATGATAAAGTAAAAGAAAAACACACTAAACTAAAAGACCTTAAGAGTACTCTTAAAGAGAAACATAAGTCTCACTCTAATATGGTTGATTTCTTTGAGCTCAATGCTGACTGCCCTACGTGCGAACAACATATAGATGAAGAGTTTAAAAAGACTATGATTGGCGTTAAGAGTCAAGATGTAACTAAATTCTCTGTTGCATTAGATGATATGGAAACTGCTCTTACAGTTACGAGGAAGAGACAAAAGGAAATATCAGAGATAGTAAGTAAAATTAGAGAGAATGAAGTAAGTGTTGCAAAGGAGAACAGCTCTGTTACACAACTAGAGAAGTTCAATGCAGTACTGTCTTCAGAGATTCAAAATCTACAGTCTTATGATGTTAACAAGGCAGACTACGATAAATTGGGTGAACTAAAAACTCTACAAATAAACCTAACTAATCTCAAATCAAAATTGAGAGAAGATCAGACCTATGGCGATGCAATACGCAATATGTTACAAGATTCGGGCATCAAGACTAAGATCATCAAACAATATCTACCTATCATGAATAAGTTGATCAATACCTATCTAAAGTCTATGGAGTTCTATGTTAACTTCACTCTAGATGAGAGTTTTGAGGAGACAATCAAATCTCGCTATCGTGATGAGTTCTCTTATCATTCCTTTAGTGAGGGTGAGAAAATGCGGATAGACCTTGCACTACTATTCACATGGAGAGCTGTTGCAAAGATGAAGAATAGTGCTAACACTAATCTACTGATACTGGATGAGATATTTGACAGTTCGTTAGACTCTGGTGGTACTGATGAGTTTCTTAAAATCCTCAATACACTAGGTGGAGAGAATATATTTGTGATCAGTCATAAGCAAGATGCACTTGTAGATAAATTTAAGAGTACAATTAAATTCAACAAAATTAAAAACTTTAGCCATATTAACACAAATTGATATAGGAATATATAATGTCATATGTAATGATAGAAAGAAATCACCCAATTTTGAATGTTAAACTGAATGAAGTTTCTCCTGATTTAGATAGAGTAGAGCTGGTGAAGAACCTTGTTGAGACTATGATACATGAGAATGGAATAGGTTTGTCTGCTAATCAGGTGGGTGTTATGGAACGGGTCTTTGTCATGTATAGTGATATCAAAGAGAAAAAGATTGTATCCTGTTTTAATCCTCAAATCATAGAGGAATCCACTGAGCATTCATTAGAGGATGAGGGTTGTTTGACATACCCAGGCTTATGGTTAAAAGTAAGTCGTCCAGTATGGATTAAAGCAACATGGGAAGATTCAGAAGGTACATCAGGAGAATACAAACTTGCAGGACTAGAGGCGAGGATATTCCAACATGAGTATGATCATATGGAAGGGACAAATTACACGAAAAGAGTAAGTAAACTGAGACTTACGAGAGCAAAGAAGAGATTAAGTAAACAGCTTAAAAAGTTGGACGATCCCAAATAGCTATGAAAAAACGTATACACATTAATATGCATATTATTCGTAAGAATAAGAAGACAGGAGAAAGAAATCCT
>Ga0209711_10003550_pt1 | contig 13141 bp, 7 predicted proteins | sample ArcticOcean_MG_C_7_FD_187441 | JGI IMG/M metagenome (GOLD analysis project Ga0209711, IMG submission 187441) | Marine microbial communities from western Arctic Ocean - ArcticOcean_MG_CB11_88 (SPAdes) (version 2) | ecosystem: Environmental > Aquatic > Marine > Oceanic | place: Arctic Ocean... | reverse complement strand
TTTGTCATTGTGCAGGTATTTGTCAAAAAAGTTGAGCATTTGTTGGGTAATACGGTCATGCCTAACACTATGAGGACCATCTGTGATTCTTTGAAAGTAAATTTCTTTTGCTCCAGATCCTTTTAGTTTACTATATAAATTTTCTGACTCATCAATTAAAACAGATTTATCATTTCTCCCATGATAGATAAAAAAGGGGATACAAGTGCTGTCAGCATGATTAATTGGAGATGTTATTTCTACAATTTCCATATCACTATTAAAAAAAGATTTAAATCGTGGAGATTTTTGTAGAGGACCCAAACTTTCATTGTTTTGAAATTGGGTCAGAAAATTTGAAGGACCAAACGCATTTATTGCACAAGTTACTGATCCATTTTCTTTTTCATAATTCCCTACATCTCCCTCAAGCTTTTTAGATGTGGAGGTTAGTCCAATCATTGCTGACAAATGACCACCCGCTGATGTACCCCAAACACCAATTTTGTTCTTATCAATACCATATTTTTTTGCATTTGATTTTAGGTAACGAATGGCAGCTTTGCAATCGTAAATCATTTCTAAAACATTAGCTTCATTAGATAAACGATAATTAATTGAAGCAAAGATGTATCGACCTGTCCTCAAGTATGGCATCCCACGTCCAGCATAATTTTTACTTCCTCTTTGAAAGCCACCTCCGTGGATATAAACCACCAAAGGTAATTCATCAGAAATTCGGTTGTGTGGGATATAAATATCTAATGCCTGACGAATATTGCCATTTCCAGCATAATCAAGATTTCTATGAATTTCATAAGCGAACTCATCTGCATAATCTAGTTTTTGTCCTATTAAAATAAATGGATACAATAATAATATTATTAGTGTTTTTTTCATGATTACCTTTTTTTTCCTCTCATTAATGCTGATTTAACAGATAATTCCGATACTTCAATTTCTACCTTTTGTTTTAGTAGGTACTTTTTATAGAAATCTTCTATTGCAGAACTAACTGATTTACTGACTTTAGGGGAATTCCACAATTCTAGATTTCTTTTGCTGCCATTGGTGATTTTTTGATAATAGATATCTTTAAATTGTGCTTCTTTCAGCGCATTATATAATAAATCAGTTTGAGCCATTGGTACTTTTTCTTCAGCATCACCCTGATACAGATATATGGGAAATTGTGTTTCATTTGATACCCAGCTGATTGGAGATGCTTCTTGAGCTTTTTTTAATAAATCATCAATTTTACCGCCCAGAAGTACTTCAACCTCTTTTCCACCAAGTTCCTCTAGATTAGACGGGGCAAAGCCACTTACGACACAGTTTATTTTACTATCCTCATTTAAATAGTTCCCTATATCACCTTCCATCGTTTTTTCATTACTTGTCAAACCTAGCATTAAAGCCAGATGTCCTCCTGCGAGTTCACCTTGAACTGCTATTTTGTTTTTATCAAAGCCAAACCTGTCGGCATTTGCCTTAATCCACCGGATGGCCGCTTTACAATCGTACAATTGAGCTGGCCACTGTGCTTCTGTACTTAAGCGATAATTAATTTTTACACAGGCATAATTACCATCAAGTAAGTAAGATAGAAAGGGACTGTCTCCTGCCCACATTTTATCACCTTTTCCCCATAAGTCGTTCGTTCCAAAAATGGTTACAATAACTGGTAGTTTTTCACTTTTCTTGTGTAGAGGCACATATATATCCATTGTTTGAGCCATGTCTTTATTTCCGGCATAATTTATTTCAGTGGTTACGGTATATTCAATTGATGGCAATGTGCTTTGAGGTACTTTCTCTTGGCCCGTAATGGTGAGGGAACAAAGAGCCAACAAAAATAGAATGCCGAGTTTCTTAATATATATCATAATTTTTATTTTTATCTTTTGTGATTAATCTTCAACATATTTGAAATATCCTCTTCATTTTGTTAAAACACCCAACCATTGTATAAACTAGTGATTTTTGCTTGGCATGTGATCAAATGCCTGCATTTCCGTTTCCTGCCCTTTATCACCGCATTCATCCATCCATTTCAACAATTTTTTTCGCAAATCCTTTTTGATGGTGGAAAATGCGTAATCATCAGCAAGATTATTTTGACACCACTTATCTTTGTTTATATCGTACAACTCCTCCCTGGGGCGATTTTTAAATTTGGTCAGTAACTCGTTAGCCCTTATGTCTGTCTTTGCTTCTTTTACCCATGATAAATACCACTCGCTTGGCTTATTACTGTTCGTAATAATATTTTTAAATTCAGCTTCCGGAGTCAAATTCCAGATATACCGGTATTTTTCATTTACAATCGCCCTGATACCATAATATTCACTTCCTTTAGCGATTCCACGGGTTGTTTGAAGACTATAGGCATAGTCTTTTATTTTCTTTGCCTTTTTTGTGAATAAAGGAACCAGGCTCTTCCCATCTAACCCCTCAACTTCATTCCCGCCTGCTAGATCGATAAATGTGGGAAGCAAATCGGTATATTCAACGATGGCATCCGATACTGATCCCGGATCAATCAGACCAGGCATTCGGGCAATAAGCGCAGATTTAACCCCTGCTTCATAACAGGTCCACTTTGCAAAAGGAAATTGGTTTCCCTGCTCGCTGGCAAATATGACAAGTGTATTATCGTCAAAACCGTATTTTTTTAACAGTTCCATAGTTTGCCCTACCTGACCATCCAGGTAGTTGATTTCAGCCAGATAACTACAAAATGCCTGACGAGTTTCTTTGGTATCTACGTAATTTGGAGGAAGTGTTATTGTTTGAGGATCAAAAAGGCTCACATCGCCTTTATCCCAGGGAGCATGGGGTTCACGAGAGTTAAGCATCAGAGCAAAAGGTTCTTGTGTTTCTTTAACATTCTTTAGAAATCCGTCAATCAAATCAAAGTCTAAATTTCGCTTTTCACTGAGGTATTCAAATGGGAAAACCTCGTCAGGACCAATATGTCTTTTTCCAGAATGAGCCACCCTGTATCCCAATGGTTTGAGATAATGAACGATACTTTGTGTACCCACAGCAGCATTAGTATGATTGGGATAAGCACCTGATTTCACAGGATAGAGTCCGGTTAAAATATTATGCCTGGTAGGGGAGCACATGGGTGCAGACTGGTAGCATTTGTTAAATTTAATCCCCTCTGCTGCCAACTTATCAATATTCGGAGTTTTTGAATCCGCACTACCGTAACTACCAATATCCCATAGTGTGCAATCGTCAGCAAGAATAAAGACAATATTTGGTTTTTGTACTTTTGCTTCCCTATTGTTTTTACAAGCTGAAAAAATCAACACAAAAATTATAAGAAAGTAGAATTTTGATTTCGTATTGTGAAAAGCAGTTATCTTCATTTTCATCGCTGGGTTTTTTTTAATTAGTTAGATATTTTTCAATCACTTCAGTTACTTTTGTTAAATTTTCAATAAAATGCCTTTTGCCCCCTCGTCTGGACTGTGTGACCACAATGTTATGTTCCAGGTCCACCCAGAAAATGGTAGAGGTGGCAGAGCCATGGCCGATGATGTCCTTACTCAACAGAGAATGGTCCTCCCCTGTCTTTTTATCTCTCACTTTATTGCTTTTAATATTAAACCCGATGCCCCATATCATATCAACCCCTGGATAAAATTCACTCAAATCTGTTGGAATCAATTTTTCATAGGTCTCTTCCGAAAAGAATTGCTTGTCTCCATACGTTCCTTTATTGAGGATTAACTGCGCCACCTTGGCAAGATCAAATGCTGTGCTGTTACAACTAAACCCAAGATCTAAATCGTGAATCGTATTGTTCATTTCCAGGGGATCATAGAGGTATTCTTGAAATAGTCTGAAAATACTTTTGCCGGTGACCACTTCCATCACTTTTCCTGCCAGGTCATAGCCCATACCATTATAGCTGTGTTTCATACCTACAGTATCATCTTTGATCACCAGGGCCAGCGTATTTTCCAGCCAAGGGTTGTGAACACCATCGAATAACCCGTGGCCGTAAAAGCCATTGGTGTGGGTAAAACAATGCCTTAAAGTAACTGCAGTTGGGCCCGTGAGTGGGAAATCAGGCAGGTACTTGCCCACGGGATCATCTATGCCAATGATTCCCTGATCTACAAACTGGGCAAATAGCATTCCTGTCAGCAACTTGGTAACCGATGCTATTTCGGTTGGTGTTTCCGTGGTAAACTTTCCATAATCATCTTCGCCGAAACTCTCTTTGAAAATAATATCGCCATCTTTTGCAAGCAGCATATCGAATGGTGCGCCCTCATCCACTATCCATTCATTGCAAGCTTGTTCTAATTCTGATGTTAGGTCCTTATATTTTTTAGCTTGGGCGTCAGATAGTTTTTTGAGAACAGGGGCTTTTTTTCCTGTAATAGCTGGAAGTTTTAATTTCGGATAATTGTTTTCAACACCAAGAATCTTTTGTTTCAGTTGTGCGTGATAATCTCCATCGACAATCAGGGGTGTGTTTAGCGGGCCTGGTTGAAGCTGTTTCTTATTCATCTGATCAACAAAAGCCAATAACACTGAAACCTCCTTTGTCATCGACATTGAATTAAGTATGTTAAGTATGTCAAAACCCGCATAATCACCAATAGCCTGTTGGTGTGCATTCCATGTGCTTTCCGATATACCATTTCCCGGAATATAGTTTAACCTGGCATTCAGTCTTTGCAATCCGCCTTTCCAATCTTCGGAACAGAACAGGGTTGCAGATTTTTTTAGCGTAATTCCATTTTTCCCTACAACTTTTGCACAATAGGCATATCTCCCTGGTTTTTTTGGATATAGCACTTCTGCCAGATCGCTATCAAACCATCTTGTAGAAATACTATAACCGCCTCCTAGGTACTTCCTTACCAATCCCGGTTTATCGAAGGCTAATTCAGGAAATCTTCCAAGACGAAATCTAGGGTCTACTCCTAATTGTGGCTCCAGGTTACTGTTTAAAAATTGTAGGAATTCACTTTTTTCATTTATATTATAATGATATTCATTGGCTTTCTCTTCTTCCAGTACCTTAACCGACAAGTCCCAGTTCCAGGCACGATTGGGTACTTTTATTACAACATTGTTTTCCCCTTGTTTAAGAGTAGCATAAAAATTATCTCCACCTCCAAAACCAGTATGAACATTTACACCATTTATGTAAACCTTAGCCCCATCGGCCGCTGAAATAATGAATAATGCTTTTGATACCTCTGGCGTTGATATTTTAAAATGTGCATACGCAAGGGCAACAGCACTATCGCCCAGAACCTCATTAAAATTTATAGCATTGTTACTTCCGACTTTAGCTACTACAGTCCCGATCTTGTTAGTGCCGGTTCCAAAAAGATTTTCATTTTCAATTAACTCTATTTCCAATAAATTGATATAATCACCTGGTTTTAAACCATTCTGATGGAAAGGACCTCCAATGAGAAACTCCTTCACATAAGAATTTGAGGACAGCTGGTGTACAGACTGTGCGTTTGACTGATGAAGACACAATACGCTCGTGAATAATAATAATAATAATAAATTTTTCATCTCTTTAATTTGTTTTATAGTTCTACAATCATTTAAACTAATTGTCGTTGTGTAATCCAAACCCCAAATATTAATTTTGTGGGTTCAACTAATAACAATTAGTCAACTTTAAGGGTATAGGTCAGTTGTTTCCATCTGTTCTTTTTTCATATCTCTACCAATCGGCCGCACTTCTAACTTTAACGAAGTATCAAATTTCTTGAGCGCCTTTTTCAGTTCTTCAGCAACTTCAGGATATTTTTTGATTACATTATTATTTTCTGCAATGTCTTCATTCAAATTATATAATGCCGCGGGTTGTTTAAAAGACGCAGTCTTGCCGTTTTTACCATCTTTACCCGGCTCTATTACCATACCATATTTTATGGGAAGTATATATTTCCAGGCTCCTTTTCGAATAGCTTTTATCTCTTCGTTGGAGTAATAATAAAAGTACCGATTGTCCAGCTCTGGCAATTGTTTTCCGTGGAGGATTGGCAATATACTTTGGCCATCAATCTTTAAAGCGGGTAAGTCTGCTCCGGTCATTTCACAAATTGTTGGCAATATATCCATGCTGGTAACCAGTTTGTCGCAAACCTCACCTTTTGGGATAACATCTGGCCATGACATTATTGCTGGTACTCTAAAACCACCTTCGAAGACATCAAACTTCCCTCCTCGCAAAGAACCTGCGCTGCCTCCATGATTACCAAACGAAAGCCATGGGCCATTATCAGAAGTAAATATCACCAAGGTATTATCCAGGATCCCGCCTTCCTTCAGTGCTTCAACAATCTCACCGACCGACCAGTCGATTTCTTCGATAACATCACCGTACAAACCACCTTCGGATTTTCCTTTAAAATTTTCGGATACATCTATTGGAATATGTGGCATGGTATGCGCCAAATAAACAAAAAACGGAGATTTCCTGGCCTGCTCATTTATAAAATCCACACAAAATTCTGTGTACCTTTTTGTTAGCAACGATTGGTTTGGCTCAATTTCCAAAACCTCATTTTCTTTCAACAATGGAAGTTTGCCCCTACTCATATCGTTGGAATAGGGCAGTCCAAAATAAGTGTCAAAACCATGCTGGCGCGGCAGGAACATCTCCTTATCCCCCAAGTGCCATTTACCGGCCATGGCTGTTACATATCCTTTTTCTTTCAAGAGTTCGGCGATGGTCTCCTCCCTTGGGTTAAGTCCTGTGTCCCCTGGATTGTATCCGCCCCAACTTTTCCCTGCGGGGAAAAGTACCTTCGGTAAACCAATACGATTGGGATAGCACCCAGTTAACAAAGCTGCACGAGAAGGGGTACATACCGAGGCCGCTACATGAAAGTCGGTAAATTTCATCCCGTTATCGGCCAACTTATCGATATTTGGGGTAGAAATTGTTTCCGAGCCAAAACAACCTACATCGGCATACCCCTGGTCATCGGTAAAAATCAAAACTATATTGGGTAATTTATTCTTTGATGGTTTCTTTTTCGTCTGGCAAGAGGAAAAAACAAACACCATTATTGCTAGTACCAGCATACTATTAATTGATTTCAGTTGCATTTTATTTCGTTTTAATTAAAGTTGTTCTATTATTTTCGAGTTTTGTTATGATAAAAGCCTCTATACTCCCATACTTTGTTTCCGGGTGATCGGCAGACTTTACTTCACATTCCAATCCCAGGTTTCTCATGGCTTCCTGAAGCTTAAGACCGAGTTTGACGTGGTGAACCCATTGAATTCCCGGTGTGTCTTTATCAACCGGGAAATCGCCCTTACTATAAGCCATATAAACAGGAACGTCGTCTTTTGTAAGATGGGTAATAGGAGAGGCTTCTTTCATTAGTCTTCTGACACGTTTTGAGTTCCATTCTGAATCCTCCTTGACACCATAAAAAGGATATAGCGACTCATGGGCTTTTAAATCGGGAATACCAAACCATTCTCTGAAGGTGTGCAGATCGTAGGTAGATTGAGCTATAGCAGTAGCAACAGCGGTAATTCGGGTGGATTGGCGTGAGATGGGATCATCACTACCCGGATCAGCCAGATCTTCATGGAATCCCAGCCAGAGAGAAATTCCTCCACCTGCAGACCCACCGTAGCAGGCTACCTTGTCCGGATTCAAATTCCATTCTTTGGCCCGGCTTCTGATTGTCTGCAGGCATCGGGCAGCATCTTCCATCATGATTGGATAGGTCCCGTTATCTGATAGTCGATAGTTTATGGCAGCGACAGCAAAACCCGCTTCAAGGAACTGTTTGATAGAACTCTGCCTGATATTTTTCTTGTCCCCATTCCTGAATCCACCTCCATGGATGTGTATAACCAGAGGTGCAGGTTCGTCAGTATTTGAAGGGAGCCAGATATCGAAAGCCTGTTGTTCATGAGTCCCGTAGCTAAGGTTGGCAAAAGTGGGGACCTGTTTCTCAAGCTGATTATCTCTTTGAGAAAACAAAGTATTTGACATAATAATCAATCCAATAAGGAGCAAAATTTTATTCATTTCTATTTGTTTTAATATTAATAATCTTGTTTATTATTTTCGCGAACTCCGAATTGCGCTCTCCAACCTTTTGGTTAAAGCCGCAATTTAGTTCAATGAAAATTCGCTGTCATCAACCACTACCGATTTGTCATCGTGCAAGTATCTGTCAAAAAAGTTTAGCATTTGTTGCGTAATACGTTCATCGCTAAAAACATGACCGCCATCGGTAATTTTTAAAAAATAAATTTCTTTTGCGCCTTTTTTAGTTAGTTTGTCATACAATTCTTCTGATTGTTTTACACTGACCGCTTTATCCTTTACACCATGATAAATAAAAAACGGAATACAAGAACCATCGGCATGGGTAATTGGAGATGCCAGCTTTACAGCTTCCATATCATTGTTAAAAAAAGATTTAAATAGTGGAGAATTTTTGTACTCTTCTTCTACGGACTTAAGGCTTTCAAAATCTGTAGGGCCATCGGCATCAACGGCACAAGCTACGGAGCCATTTTCTTTTTTATAATACCCTACATCTCCTTCAAGTGCTTTTGATGCAGAAGTGAGACCAATCATTGCAGCCAAGTGCCCCCCGGCAGAGTGACCCCAAACACCAATCTTATTCTTATCAATACCATATTTTTTAGCATTTGCCTTTAGGTACCGGATGGCCGCTTTACAGTCGTAAACCATTTCTAAAATAGTAGCCTCATCTACTAAGCGATAATTAATTGCTACACCAATGTATCGTCCTGTCCTGATAAAAGGCATTACACGTCCGGCGAAATCTTTGCTTTGTCTTGCCCAACCGCCGCCATGTATATAAACCACTACCGGCAATTTTTCAGAAACTCTGTTGTGTGGGATATAAATATCTAATGCCTGTCGGATATTGCCATTTCCGGCATAATCCAGGTTTCTGTGCATATCGTATGTAAACTCATTGGCATAATCCAGTTTTTGCCCCAATAAAGCAATTGAGTAAAAACAAATCAGTATTGTAAGTATTTTTTTCATGATTACCACCTTTATTTTTTTTGTTGTGGAGTAACAGATAATTCCGAGACTTCGATTTGTATATCTTGTTTTAGCAGGTGTTTTTTATAGAAATCTTCTATTGCAGAACTAACTGATTTACTGACTTTAGGGTCAAATTGTAGATTTCTTTTGCTACCATTGGTGATTTTTTGATAATAGATATCTTTAAATTGTGCTTCTTTCAGCGCATTATATAATAAATCAGTTTGAGCCATTGGTACTTTTTCTTCAGCATCACCCTGATACAGATATATGGGAAATTGTGTTTCATTTGATACCCAGCTGATTGGAGATGCTTCTTGAGCTTTTTTTAATAAATCATCAATTTTACCGCCCAGAAGTACTTCAACCTCTTTTCCACCAAGTTCCTCTAGATTAGACGGGGCAAAGCCACTTACGACACAGTTTATTTTACTATCCTCATTTAAATAGTTCCCTATATCACCTTCCATCGTTTTTTCATTACTTGTCAAACCTAGCATTAAAGCCAGATGTCCTCCTGCGAGTTCACCTTGAACTGCTATTTTGTTTTTATCAAAGCCAAACCTGTCGGCATTTGCCTTAATCCACCGGATGGCCGCTTTACAATCGTACAATTGAGCTGGCCACTGTGCTTCTGTACTTAAGCGATAATTAATTTTTACACAGGCATAATTACCATCAAGTAAGTAAGATAGAAAGGGACTGTCTCCTGCCCACATTTTATCACCTTTTCCCCATAAGTCGTTCGTTCCAAAAATGGTTACAATAACTGGTAGTTTTTCACTTTTCTTGTGTAGAGGCACATATATATCCATTGTTTGAGCCATGTCTTTATTTCCGGCATAATTTATTTCAGTGGTTACGGTATATTCAATTGATGGCAATGTGCTTTGAGGTACTTTCTCTTGGCCCGTAATGGTGAGGGAACAAAGAGCCAACAAAAATAGAATGCCGAGTTTCTTAATATATATCATAATTTTTATTTTTATCTTTTGTGATTAATCTTCAACATATTTGAAATATCCTCTTCATTTTGTTAAAACACCCAACCATTGTATAAACTAGTGATTTTTGCTTGGCATGTGATCAAATGCCTGCATTTCCGTTTCCTGCCCTTTATCACCGCATTCATCCATCCATTTCAACAATTTTTTTCGCAAATCCTTTTTGATGGTGGAAAATGCGTAATCATCAGCAAGATTATTTTGACACCACTTATCTTTGTTTATATCGTACAACTCCTCCCTGGGGCGATTTTTAAATTTGGTCAGTAACTCGTTAGCCCTTATGTCTGTCTTTGCTTCTTTTACCCATGATAAATACCACTCGCTTGGCTTATTACTGTTCGTAATAATATTTTTAAATTCAGCTTCCGGAGTCAAATTCCAGATATACCGGTATTTTTCATTTACAATCGCCCTGATACCATAATATTCACTTCCTTTAGCGATTCCACGGGTTGTTTGAAGACTATAGGCATAGTCTTTTATTTTCTTTGCCTTTTTTGTGAATAAAGGAACCAGGCTCTTCCCATCTAACCCCTCAACTTCATTCCCGCCTGCTAGATCGATAAATGTGGGAAGCAAATCGGTATATTCAACGATGGCATCCGATACTGATCCCGGATCAATCAGACCAGGCATTCGGGCAATAAGCGCAGATTTAACCCCTGCTTCATAACAGGTCCACTTTGCAAAAGGAAATTGGTTTCCCTGCTCGCTGGCAAATATGACAAGTGTATTATCGTCAAAACCGTATTTTTTTAACAGTTCCATAGTTTGCCCTACCTGACCATCCAGGTAGTTGATTTCAGCCAGATAACTACAAAATGCCTGACGAGTTTCTTTGGTATCTACGTAATTTGGAGGAAGTGTTATTGTTTGAGGATCAAAAAGGCTCACATCGCCTTTATCCCAGGGAGCATGGGGTTCACGAGAGTTAAGCATCAGAGCAAAAGGTTCTTGTGTTTCTTTAACATTCTTTAGAAATCCGTCAATCAAATCAAAGTCTAAATTTCGCTTTTCACTGAGGTATTCAAATGGGAAAACCTCGTCAGGACCAATATGTCTTTTTCCAGAATGAGCCACCCTGTATCCCAATGGTTTGAGATAATGAACGATACTTTGTGTACCCACAGCAGCATTAGTATGATTGGGATAAGCACCTGATTTCACAGGATAGAGTCCGGTTAAAATATTATGCCTGGTAGGGGAGCACATGGGTGCAGACTGGTAGCATTTGTTAAATTTAATCCCCTCTGCTGCCAACTTATCAATATTCGGAGTTTTTGAATCCGCACTACCGTAACTACCAATATCCCATAGTGTGCAATCGTCAGCAAGAATAAAGACAATATTTGGTTTTTGTACTTTTGCTTCCCTATTGTTTTTACAAGCTGAAAAAATCAACACAAAAATTATAAGAAAGTAGAATTTTGATTTCGTATTGTGAAAAGCAGTTATCTTCATTTTCATCGCTGGGTTTTTTTTAATTAGTTAGATATTTTTCAATCACTTCAGTTACTTTTGTTAAATTTTCAATAAAATGCCTTTTGCCCCCTCGTCTGGACTGTGTGACCACAATGTTATGTTCCAGGTCCACCCAGAAAATGGTAGAGGTGGCAGAGCCATGGCCGATGATGTCCTTACTCAACAGAGAATGGTCCTCCCCTGTCTTTTTATCTCTCACTTTATTGCTTTTAATATTAAACCCGATGCCCCATATCATATCAACCCCTGGATAAAATTCACTCAAATCTGTTGGAATCAATTTTTCATAGGTCTCTTCCGAAAAGAATTGCTTGTCTCCATACGTTCCTTTATTGAGGATTAACTGCGCCACCTTGGCAAGATCAAATGCTGTGCTGTTACAACTAAACCCAAGATCTAAATCGTGAATCGTATTGTTCATTTCCAGGGGATCATAGAGGTATTCTTGAAATAGTCTGAAAATACTTTTGCCGGTGACCACTTCCATCACTTTTCCTGCCAGGTCATAGCCCATACCATTATAGCTGTGTTTCATACCTACAGTATCATCTTTGATCACCAGGGCCAGCGTATTTTCCAGCCAAGGGTTGTGAACACCATCGAATAACCCGTGGCCGTAAAAGCCATTGGTGTGGGTAAAACAATGCCTTAAAGTAACTGCAGTTGGGCCCGTGAGTGGGAAATCAGGCAGGTACTTGCCCACGGGATCATCTATGCCAATGATTCCCTGATCTACAAACTGGGCAAATAGCATTCCTGTCAGCAACTTGGTAACCGATGCTATTTCGGTTGGTGTTTCCGTGGTAAACTTTCCATAATCATCTTCGCCGAAACTCTCTTTGAAAATAATATCGCCATCTTTTGCAAGCAGCATATCGAATGGTGCGCCCTCATCCACTATCCATTCATTGCAAGCTTGTTCTAATTCTGATGTTAGGTCCTTATATTTTTTAGCTTGGGCGTCAGATAGTTTTTTGAGAACAGGGGCTTTTTTTCCTGTAATAGCTGGAAGTTTTAATTTCGGATAATTGTTTTCAACACCAAGAATCTTTTGTTTCAGTTGTGCGTGATAATCTCCATCGACAATCAGGGGTGTGTTTAGCGGGCCTGGTTGAAGCTGTTTCTTATTCATCTGATCAACAAAAGCCAATAACACTGAAACCTCCTTTGTCATCGACATTGAATTAAGTATGTTAAGTATGTCAAAACCCGCATAATCACCAATAGCCTGTTGGTGTGCATTCCATGTGCTTTCCGATATACCATTTCCCGGAATATAGTTTAACCTGGCATTCAGTCTTTGCAATCCGCCTTTCCAATCTTCGGAACAGAACAGGGTTGCAGATTTTTTTAGCGTAATTCCATTTTTCCCTACAACTTTTGCATAATAGGCATATCTCCCTGATTTTTTTGGATATAGCACTTCTGCCAGATCGCTATCAAACCATCTTGTAGAAATACTATAACCGCCTCCTAGGTACTTCCTTACCAATCCCGGTTTATCGAAGGCTAATTCAGGAAATCTTCCTGGACGAAATCTAGGGTCTACTCCTAATTGTGGCTCCAGGTTACTGTTTAAAAATTGTAGGAATTCACTTTTTTCATTTATATTATAATG
>Ga0209711_10003548_pt1 | contig 13141 bp, 12 predicted proteins | sample ArcticOcean_MG_C_7_FD_187441 | JGI IMG/M metagenome (GOLD analysis project Ga0209711, IMG submission 187441) | Marine microbial communities from western Arctic Ocean - ArcticOcean_MG_CB11_88 (SPAdes) (version 2) | ecosystem: Environmental > Aquatic > Marine > Oceanic | place: Arctic Ocean... | reverse complement strand
ATCTTTCTCTTGGCAGTCTGCAAGCTTTCCTGGCAAGCCAGCAACATCCATGGCTTTTTTCCTTCTGGTCATTTCTCTAGCTTTTTTTGCGGCTTCTCTTGCTCTTGCGGCCTCACTAGCTTTTGCTAAAATCTGTTTAGCATCCTTTGGATTTTCTTCTAAAAACCTTTTAATACTTTCCGTTGCTATAGACTCCACTATCCCCTTAACTTCAGAAGATACTAACTTACTTTTAGTTTGAGAAGAGAATTTAGGATCAGGCATTTTTATTGATATAACTGCTGTAATGCCTTCTCTAGCATCTTCGCCGCTTATTGCTATTTTATTTTGCTTAGCAACAGGGTTTTGTTCTATGTAATAATTCATCGCTCTTGTTAGTGCGCCTCTGAAGCCAGCTATGTGAGTACCGCCGTCTGACTGAGGAATGTTATTAGTATAACAATAAATATTTTCACTATATAAACCTGTCCACTGAAGAGCTATCTCAACGCCAATATCTTCCTTTGATGATGAGAAATATATTATATTTGCATTAACTTTTTCTTTTTTCTCATTTAAATTTTCTACGAAAGCTCTTATCCCGCCCTCATAATAAAATTCTTCAGAGGTATCTGTTCTTCGATCAAGCAAGTTAATTTTTATACCGGAGTTTAAAAAAGACAGCTCTCTTAGTCTTTTTGCCAATATGTTGAAATGGAATTCTGTATCAGCAAAAATTTCTTTACTAGGCATAAAAGTGATTTTTGTTCCTGTTTTTTTTGTTTTTTGACCCTTGATAAGCTTTGTTTGTGGGTCACCCATAGAATACGTCTGATTGTAGACATTACCATCCCTTGAAATTTCTAACTCAAGATTTTCAGATAAAGCATTTACCACAGATACACCCACACCATGAAGTCCACCTGACACCTTATATGAATTATCATCAAATTTTCCACCAGCATGTAACACCGTCATTATAACTTCAGCCGCAGGCTTCTGCTCTTCTTCATGCATGTCGACAGGAATACCTCTTCCGTCATCCATAACAGATACTGAGTTATCTACATTAATCTCCACACTTACTTCCTTACAGTGTCCAGCTAGAGCCTCATCAATAGAGTTATCAACTACCTCGAATACCATGTGGTGAAGACCTGTGCCGTCGTCTGTATCACCAATATACATTCCAGGTCTTTTTCTAACAGCCTCTAAACCTTTTAAAACCTTAATATTAGTAGAATCATACTTTGTCATTGCGTTATATCTCCATGTTCCACGTGAAACACATTAGCGTCCATTTCACATAATATGTCTGCCAAAACAGAATCGTTAAGTGCAGTTAAAAAAATTTGAGATTTCGTCTCAAATAATCTTTCTAGTATTCTTTCCTGTATTTCCAATGTTAACTCAGCAGACAGATCATCTACAAGAATTACGCTTGGGAACTTTTTCTGTTCAAAAAAGTCTTTTGCTTGTGATAATAACATAATATTAGCTATTAGCTTCTGTTGTCCTCTGGAGCATATTTTCTGAGCTTCTTTACCATTTAACATTATTTTAATATCAGCATTCTGTGGCCCACTAGAAGTATAACCCCTATCCATATCTAAACTTCTTTTCTCGGTGAGAGACTCCATGAAACTTTTATCCTTACCCCAACCTTTTTCATAATAAAAGATAATTTCTGATTCTGGCATCAAGTATTTTTGTGTTTCTATAATACTTTTTTCTAACCCTAGAACATACTTCTCTCTTAGCGAGGAGACAATTTCACCTGATACTGCCAATTTCTCCATCCAGGTCTTCTCATCTCCCCCGCCCGATTTCAAGGCTTCGTTTCTCTGTCGTAATATTTTTATATAGCTAGACCACTCTTTTCTAAACTCATGTTCCACGTGAAACAAACCCCAGTCTAAAAAAGCCCTTCTTTCGCTTGGCGCACCTTCTATGAGTGAGTGGCTATTTGGGTGTATAGACTGAATGGCTAGTTCTTGAGCCAACCTAGATTGTTTTTTTTCTTCTTTACCATTAATTGAAATTTTTGTTCTATTCTTGCTTTTTTCAATCTCTAGCTTTTTTTTATCTGGCCCCAAAGTCGCGCCTACATAAAAACTATTATTTCCATGACAAACCAGGTTTTCTGTTTTATTAGTTCTGAAGCTTCTACCTCTAGACAGAATATCTACAGCCTCTAATAACGTTGTTTTACCAGCAGCATTTTCTCCGATAATAACGTTTGTCTTGTGATGTAAGGTTAAATTCGCTTCTCGTATATTCCTTAATTTTTTTAAAGACATTCTGTCTAAAAACATTTCTATAGCCTCAGAGGCATGACCACATAACTAGAAGAATTGTCGTTTTCAGGCATAAGCAAAGCGCTACTATTGTTATCCTTAAGATGTATTTCCACATTCTTTGTTTTAATAACATTAAGAACATCAATTAAATAATTAACATTAAAACCAACCTCTATTAATTCACCAGAGTAGTCAGCTTTTATATCGTCAGTGGCTTCTTCTTTTTCAGGATTATTAGCACTTACTTTAATCTCGTTATCAAAAAAAGCTAATCTTACGCCTCTAAACCTATCGTTCGAAAGAATAGAAACTCTAATTAAAGCTTCTTTGAGTGACTTACAATTAACTAATATTTTTTTATCAACATCGCTTGGAATAACTTTTTCAAAATCTGGAAATTTTCCATCAATAAGCTTAGAAATCGCTTGCGTATTTTCATTTGAGATATGTAAATGATTTTTTGACAAAACTGCTTTAAGATTTTGATCGTTTTCCTCTAGCTGTTTATCAATTTCTATCACACCTTTTCTTGGAATTATCGCACTTACGTTTTCTGAGAAACCCTCAGCTTTAACGCCTGATTTCGCAAGTCTATGTCCATCAGTAGCAACGCCAAATATTTCATCACCAACGATATTTAAAAACAAACCGTTTAAATAATATCTAACATCCTGCTGAGCCATTGCAAAAGATGTTTTTCCTACTATTCTTTTAAAATCCATTGATTTTATTGAGAATTTTATACTATTTTCGTCATGCGTTTCCATCAAAGGAAAGGTTTCTGAGTCTAAAGCTGATAATATAAATTTACTTTTTTTTGATTTTATTTGAAGTTTCCCTTCCTCTATTTTTTCAATTTCCAACACAGCTTCGTCCGGGAGACCTTTACCAATATCAAATAATTTCCTACCAGGAATTGTTATATTTTCTGAAAAATCAGAACCTTCTTCCAACTCAACTTTGGATGATAATTGGACCTCGAGATCAGAAGCTACCACTTCGTGTGATTCCCCATTAACTCTAAAAAACACATGGCTCAAGATTGGCATGGTTTGTCGCTTTTCAACAACACCGATTATTTTCTGTAATGCTTTTATTAAGTTTTCTTTAGTTATTATTAATTTCATATTTATATATTAGTTATTATTATTGAGCCATTTTTCTGTTTGTAACCACCTTAATTGTATTTATATCAATAGTTTATACGTTTATTAACCTGTTAGTAATTATTCTTATGTTGTTATTTATTTGGCTTTTATAAATATATACATGTTTATTAAATAACTATACACAGATCTTCAACAATACTGCTTTAAGTACTTAAAGACCTCCTTAAATGTATTAAATCTTCTTTTATTTTATTATCTGTAGAGCAAAGTTCAACAATTTTTTTACAGGCGTGGAGAACTGTTGTGTGATCTCTTCCACCGAAAGCTTCCCCTATTTCTGGTAAACTATGACTTGTTAGTTCTTTGGCTAGTGACATAGCTAATTGTCTGGGTCGCGCAAGAGATCTATTTCTTTTTGCTGACAAAAGATCCGCCATCCTAATTTTGTAATAGTCCGCCACTGTTTTTTGAATGTTATCTATTGAGACCATTTTGTTTTGCAGGGAGATTAAGTCTCGCAAAGCTTCTTTTGCGAAAGCTAATGTTATATCTTTCCCTGTAAATTGAGAATTTGCTACTACCCTACGAAGTGCTCCTTCTAATTCTCTTACGTTTGACTGAATACATTTCGCTATAAAAAAAGCCACGTCTGTATCAAGGTGTGTTCCTATGTGGGCAGCTTTCTTTTGAAGTATGGCAACCCTCGTTTCTAGTTCAGGTGGCTCGATAGATTGTGTCAAACCCCAACCAAAACGGGATTTCAATCTTTCATCAAGACCATTAACTTCTTTGGGATACCTGTCGCAAGTTAGAACAATTTGACAGTTACCATCCAATAGAGCGTTAAAGGTATGAAAAAATTCTTCTTGCGATCTCTCTTTTCCAGCAAAAAACTGAATATCATCAATTAAAAGAGCGTCAGCAGATCTATAAAACTCTTTAAAAGCATCAATTTTATTGTGTTGCAACGCTCTAACCATATCAACCACAAATCTTTCTGAGTGAAGATAAAGTATTTTTGCGTTCGGATTATTTGATAAAATATTGTTACCTATGGCGTTCATTAAATGCGTTTTTCCTAAACCAACCCCGCCGTATATAAAAAAAGGGTTGTAGTTTTGCGCCGGGTTATTGGAAACTTGCATAGCTGCTGCTCTAGCTAACTCATTAGATTTTCCGGTAACGAAATTATCAAATGTAAATTCTGAAGAAAACTTAACTTTATTATTAAAAATCTCTTTCTTATCTTCTTCTATAACTGTGCTATTAACACCTATTTTCTGAGAAATACCACCAACTTCGAATTTAAAACTGTATTCTGAATTCTCGAGTTTTTTTATAAAATATTCACTTAAATTCTTGTTGGCCCAGTCAACAGCATATTGATTTGGGGCCGTGATTTTAATAATATTATTCTCGGTAATAGCTTGAAGTGGGCGAACCCAGGTATTAAACTGTTGTTCATCAAAGTTACTTTGTAAATCAAAAAGACACTGTTCCCAAAATTCTGGTTGCATTTGTATAATACCTAAAAAATATATTGTAGAGTTAAGATATATTATACTTATCCACAGGAAAAATATATCAACAAATCTGTGTAAAAGATGTGGATAACTTATGTAAAATTATATGATAAAGCAGTAGTTGACAAATTTACTATAGAGACGTAATGTTGCCCACATATTAGCAAAGGATTAAAAAATGAAAAGAACATACCAACCAAGTAAAATTAGAAGAGCTAGGACACACGGTTTTAGATCAAGAATGGCTACTGCTAGCGGAAGAGCAGTAATTAATGCAAGAAGAGCGAAAGGAAGAAAGCGTCTTTCAGTTTCTGGTTAATCTAAACAAAAACAATAGTTTTAATACCAAAATAATGCGACTAAATAGTCCGCATGATTTCAAAAGATGTTTTATGAGTGGCACAAGAGTTAAAAACGACGTTTTTACTCTGCACTATTCAGATAATGGTGGCTTGCCAGCAAGACTTGGAATAAATATTGCTAAAAAGAAAGTAAAAAGAGCAGTGGATCGAAATAAAATAAAAAGAGCAGCTCGAGAAGCTTTTAGAAAATCTCATTTTAACGGTATAGATATAGTGCTAATTTTAAAAAACGAAAAATATTATGACCCCAAAAAGTGTTTTTCATTGGTTAACGACGTTTTTAATAATTTAATAAAAAAATGAATTATTTGCTTATAAAAATAATAAAACTCTATCAAGCAACATTGAGTCTATTCGTAGGACAGCATTGTAGATTTTTTCCAACTTGTTCAAACTATGCAATAGACGCGATAAAACTCCATGGTGTAATGAGAGGATTATATTTAGCTTCTAGTCGAATATGTAGATGCCATCCCTGGTCAGAAGGTGGTATAGACGAGGTCCCTAACAAATGAATAATAGACTTCTTTTATATGTAGCATTCTCGCTAGTCCTATTTATGATATGGCAACAGTGGAAAATAGAGCAAAATCCAATATCAAATAGCACTATAGTAAACACTCAAGAAAATATTGCTTCGCAAGACTTGCCAGACGAAGGTTATTCTGATCAGAATAAATCTCTAGAAAACGATCAGGTGCAAAGAAAAAGTAAAACACCAAACAGAAAAGATGAACATGTGTTTTTATCGAACACAGATTTAAAAATTACAATAGGAATTATTGGTGGGACAGTAAAGCGAACAGAATTATTAAATTATTTTGAAACAACAGAAGAAAACAGTAAAAATATAAACCTATTCGATTATGAAAACGACTTTTATGTTGCCCAATCTGGCCTTTTACATGATAAGAATTCCACAAATACAGAAGTGAATAAGTTAGCGCCAAATCACCACGATGTTTATACTATAAAATCCAAAAAAAGCAATAGTGTTGTATTGGAGTGGCTAAATAAAAAAGGAAACATAAGAGTACTGAAAAAAATCTCTTTAGAGGAAACCGGTTATAAAATTAACATTGAAAATACAATAATAAATAATTCAAACAAAGCTTGGTCTGGCAGGCAGTACAGACAAATTAGAAGACAAAGTGACGGCGAAGGAAGATCGTGGGTTACCCCAACATTTACAGGCGGCGCTTACTATGATGGAACATATAATAAAGTTTCATACGATGATATAGCAGAAACAAAACCAAAGTTTAATGTTATTGGTGGGTGGGTGGCAATGATGGAACATTATTTTGTTTCGTCATGGTTTTTCTCAAAGGATGAAAATAATTTATTCTATACAAAAGAAATAGCAGTAGATGATATTAGAAAAGACTATCTGATAGGGGCTAGGTCTGAAGCAGTTTTGATACAGCCGAATGAAAGAGCACAACTAGCTTCAACATTATACGTTGGTCCAAAGCTGCAAATAGAGCTTGAGAATATTGCAGATGGTTTGGAGTTAACTATTGATTACGGAGTTTTAACTTTAATTGCAAAACCACTTTTCTGGTTGCTTGACAAAATACATTCAATAGTTGGAAATTGGGGATGGTCAATTATTTTGCTTACGATGTTAATAAAATTAGCATTCTATAAGCTCTCAGAAACCAGCTATAAGTCTATGGCAAAAATGAAACAATTTTCACCAAAAATACAATCTATCAGAGAAAGGTATGGCAGTGACAGACAAAAAATGAACCAAGCCATGATGGATATGTACCGAAAAGAAAAGATTAACCCTCTGGGCGGGTGTTGGCCAATTTTAGTTCAAATTCCAGTTTTTATAGCTTTATATTGGGTTTTGTTAGAAAGTGTAGAGTTAAGGCAAGCTGATTTTATATTCTGGTTAACTGATCTTTCAGCAAAAGACCCTTATTTTGTTCTTCCGTTGATAATGGGTGCGTCTATGTTTTTTCAGCAAAAGCTTAATCCAGCCCCACCAGACCCAATGCAAGCGAAAGTCATGCAGATGCTACCAATAATATTTACAGCTTTTTTTGCATTCTTCCCTTCAGGTCTTGTGCTTTACTGGGTTGTTAATAATTTGCTATCTATTGCTCAGCAATGGAAAATAACAAAGTCAATAACATCCAAGTAAAATTACTGTGAATAATATAGATACGATTGTAAGCATTGCAACGCCAATGGGAACTGGTGCACTATCAATTATAAGGTGTTCCGGAAATAATATTCTAGATATTACAGAAGAATTTTTAAAAAAAAAACTGACACCAAGATATGCTCACTATATAAAATTTCAAAAAAACAACATTACTATAGATGATGTAGTTGCCATATATTATGTAGCTCCAAAATCTTATACAGGTGAGGATATGCTAGAAATAATGTGTCATGGTGGCTCTGTAATGTACCAACTTATTATTAATGAAATATTAAAAATTAAAAATTGTCGACTCGCAAGAGCAGGAGAATTTACAGAAAGAGCTTTCTTAAATAACAAAATGAGTCTCTTGGAGGCAGAATCAATTTGCGCGTTAATAAATTCAAAAACCGAAGAGGCCGCAATGGCTGCAAGAGAATCTTTATCAGGAAAACTGACACAAGATATTTTTAAAATAGATGATTTATTGCTTCAGACCAGAATTCAGGTAGAAGCATTATTAGATTTTTCTGATGAAGATATTGAGACTGAAGGCTTAGAGGTAATCGGAAAACATATCGAGGATTGCAAGACTGAAATTATTAATCTTATAAAAAGATTTGAAAGGAATAGATTATTATTTGAGACAAGTAAAATAGCGGTAATCGGAAAACCAAATACAGGAAAATCTTCTTTGATAAATCATCTTACAAATGAAGAAGTGTCTATCGTAAATACCAAGGCAGGGACCACAAGAGATGTTGTTTCTAAAATGTTTAGTATAGATGGCGCACCTGTGACTATATTTGATACAGCCGGAATAAGAGAAACAGATGATCCTATAGAGAAAAAGGGAAAAGAAAAAGCCTTTAAACAGGCTGAGTCCGCAAATATCATTTTATACTTATACGATATAAATATCGGGATCGACAATGAAGACTGTGAAATACTAGAAAATTTAAAGCAGACAAATAGAAATATTATAATAATTGGAAATAAGACTGATTTACTTTCAGAAAATAAATTACAGAATACTAAAGAGGTAAATAATGAATATGTTTATATCTCAATTAAAGAAGACTTTGGAACAGGCTTCCTCAAAAATAAAATACTAGAAAGTTTAAAAGCAGCTATTAATGAAAGTTCGCCAGGTGTTTCTAAGCTAGAGCATATAAAACATCTAAATATTTCGTATAGAGAAATAGATGGCATAAAAATAAATATTGAAGAGCTTGAAATTATAGCCGAAAAACTTAAAAAAACACAAGAGAGTGTTTCCAGGATTTTAGACAATAATGATGATGATAAGGTTTTAAGTGGAATATTCTCAAATTTTTGTATAGGAAAGTAATATAATAAATATATGACAAAATACGATGTAGTAATTATTGGTGGTGGGCATGCTGGCACCGAGGCATGTTTAGCTAGTGCACGATGTGGCGCTAGAACATTACTGGTTACCCAAAGCTTTAACACTATAGGACAAATGAGTTGCAACCCTTCTATAGGTGGCATAGGCAAAGGTCATTTAACCAAAGAGGTGGACGCCCTTGGTGGCATCATGGCCAGAGCAGCAGATGCAGCTGGAATACACTTTCGTATTTTAAATAAAAAGAAGGGGCCTGCAGTTTGGGCAACAAGATCCCAAGCAGATAGAGATTTATATAAAGCATTTGTGCAAAAACAAATTAGAAAGCAACAAGAATTAGATGTAATAGAGGGTGAAGTTATAGATATTATTATAAAAAATAACTCTATCGAGGGTGTTGAGTTAGGCGATGGTGCAAAAATTAACGCGAAAAATATAATTTTAACAACAGGAACGTTTTTATCAGGAATGATCCATATTGGAAATGAATCTTTTTCTGCAGGTAGAATAGGAGAAAAAGCATCCAATAAATTAGCAAAAAGAATGAAAAATATAGATTTAATGATGGGGAGACTTAAAACCGGAACACCGCCAAGATTGAATGGAGATACAATAAATTATCAGCATTTAGTAGAGCAACCTGGAGACAATATAAGGCCTGTTTTTTCTTTTGTTGGAAACTCTTCTCAACATCCAGAGCAAGTTAAATGTCACATAGCTAGAACAAATGAAAAAACCCACGAATATATACGAAAATCTTTAAAAAATTCACCATTATTTAATGGTGTAATTACAGGAAAGGGTCCGAGATATTGCCCCTCGATTGAAGATAAGGTCACAAGGTTCTCAGAAAAAGATTCACACCAAATATTCCTTGAGCCAGAAGGGTTAAATACAAACTTAGTATATCCTAATGGAATCTCAACAAGCTTGCCCGAAGATGATCAGCAAAAATTTATTAGAACTATTCGCGGCCTTGAAAACGTAGAAATAGTGAAATATGGATATGCAATAGAATATGATTTTTTTGACCCAAGAGGTTTAAGCTCTCATCTGGAAAATAAAAAAATTAACGGCTTTTTTATGGCAGGGCAAATAAATGGAACCACAGGTTATGAAGAGGCAGCAGCGCAAGGAATAGTAGCAGGGATAAATGCATCTTTAAAATCGCAAGAAAAAGATATGTGGTCACCCTCAAGGGACAGCTCGTATATAGGAGTAATGATTGATGATCTAATAACACAAGGTGCGCCAGAGCCTTATAGAATGTTTACGAGCAGGGCTGAGCATAGATTATACTTAAGAGAAGATAATGCTGATAAAAGATTAACAGCTATAGGATGGAAGCTTGGCTCTGTAACAAAAGAAAGGTTGAATATGTTTAACAAAAAACAAGACCTGATAGATGCAGAAATGCTTAGACTAGAGCAAGTAAAAATCAAAGAAGATAATAAAACAATAAGCGCTAAAGAATATTTAAAAAGACCAAAGACAAGCTACCAAAGTTTAATAGATGTTGCTCCAAATCATAGTTTTACAGAAGAAGAAATTGGTCAAAATTGCGCTATAAGAATAAAATACGAAGGTTATATAGCTAGGCAGAATATGGAGGTTATAAGAAGCAAAAAAGACGAAGAAATGGCGCTTCCTGAAAAAATTAACTACACCTCGATAGGAGCTTTATCTGCGGAAGCAAGAGAAAATCTCTCTTTAGCAAGACCACAAAATCTCAGGCAAGCTGCAAGGGTTCCTGGGGTTACACCCGCGTCAATATCTATACTTAAAGTTCAGATAAAAGCAATTAAAAAAAACAAAAAACTTGCTGTTTGAAATGCAAAATAATAAAACAGATTTTTTTTTCAAGGCACTCTCAGAATATATATCTAACGCTGATGTAATAGGGGAAAAAATGATCGCGTTCTGTGATCTTATAATAAAATCTAATAAGCTCCATAATTTAACATCTATTACTCAGATGGATGAGATGTTAAAAAAACATATTTTAGATAGCTTCTCCATAAATAATTTAATAAAAGGAAAAAGTGTATTGGATATTGGGTCGGGTGCGGGGCTGCCAGGAATACCTTTAGCAATAGCAAATCCCGAACAAAAATATCTATTGTTAGACTCAAACAACAAAAAAATAATTTTTTTAAACCATGTTAAGATAAAACTAGATGTAAAAAATGTTGATTTATTACACTCAAGAATTGAAGATTTTGGCAGTAAAGATGGTTTTGATACGATTGTATGTAGATCATATTCTTCTCTACCAACAATATATTTGAATTCCGAAAAGCATTTAAGAAAAGAAGGGGTCATTATAGCTATGAAAGGAAAATTTCCCAGAAGTGAACTAAGTGAACTAAAAGGTATTGATAAAAATATTAATTATGAGGTTAAAAACCTAAAAGTTCTTGGGTTAAAAGCAGAAAGACATGCGGTAATAATATTTAAAAAATAAAAAGGTATGGTTTTGGGTAAAATATTCTCTATTTGTAATCAAAAAGGTGGTGTCGGAAAGACAACCACAAGTGTGAATTTATCTGCAGCTTTAGCTTTAAGTGGAAAGACAATTTTGTTAATTGATATGGATCCCCAAGGAAATGCAACAATGGGATCGGGAATAGATAAATACGACCTAGATTATTCATTAGCAGATATCCTTTTAGGAAATATTAAAAATATAAAAGAGGTAATCTGTGAGGCAAAAGAAGGGTACGACATTATCCCGTCTAATCAAGCGCTAACATTTGCTGAGGTCAAGCTTTTAGAATTTGAAGACAGGGAGTTAATTTTAAAAACTGCGATAGAAAATATTAAAAAAGAATATGATTTCATAATTATAGATTGTCCCCCATCATTAAATATTTTAACTGTAAATGCTTTGGCAGTATCAGATTCGGTAATAATACCAACGCAGTGTGAATACTATGCTCTTGAGGGTCTGGCAGCTTTGATAGAAACAATTGATAAGATTAAAATATCAGTAAATGAAAGTTTAGAAATTGGTGGCATTTTGAGAACGATGTATGACCCTAGAAATAACTTAGCGCAAGATGTATCATTTGAATTAGAAAAGCACTTTGGCAAAGATGTTTTAAAAACTATAATCCCAAGAAATGTGAGTTTAGCAGAGGCACCCAGTCATGGGTCTTCAATAATTAGTTATGATAGAGGCTCGAAAGGCTCAATTTCATACTTAGCCCTGGCTGGGGAAATTGTAAAAATATCAAAATAGGATAAATTCGAATGGCTAAAAGAAAAGGTGGTTTAGGTAACAAAGGGGTTGAGGTATTGCTTAGCTCGTCAAAAGCTAGCGAAAGAAAAGAATCAAATGGAGCCTCTCTTAACATTGATATTTCGTTAATAAGCGCAAGCCCGTATCAGCCCAGAACAAATTTTGATGAAGATAATCTTAAATCCCTAATAGAGTCAATAAGAGAGCAAGGCGTAATACAGCCCATCTTAGTTAGAAAATTAGCAAAAAATAAATATGAATTGATTGCTGGGGAGAGACGACTAAGAGCAGCTAAAATCTTAGGACATAAAAAAATCCCAGGGATTATTAAAACAATAACAGACGAAGTGGCTGCAATATATGCCTTATTAGAAAATGTTCAAAGAGAAAATTTAAATCCTATAGAGGAGGCGATAGGGCTAGAAAAGCTAATACAAGAATTCAAGTTCACTCAAGAGCAGTTATCTAAAAAAATAGGTAAATCGAGATCTCATATAGCAAATCTAATAAGATTATTATCGTTGGATCAGTACGTTATTGATTTATTATATAAAAGGAAAATTGATATGGGTCATGCAAGAGCATTATTATCATTAAGCCACGCATCTCAAAAAATCTACGCAGACAAGGTGGTTAATCAGAAGCTATCTGTCAGAGGTATCGAAAGGCTTGTCATGGAAAATAGTGAGATTAGCTCAAGAAAAACAGTAAAAACAAAAAAAGATGCTCAAATAATGGCTATTGAGAACCAACTTAGAGAAAAAATAGGTGTTCAAGTAGAAATAAATCATTCAAATACAAAAAAAAGCGGAAAAATAATTCTTAAATACAGTAATTTGGAAGTATTGGACGGTATTTTAGAAAAAATAGGTTACGAAAAATAGATTTTTTGATCCAAAACTAGCTAAAAACCACTCAAATGATTATTAATACATTAATTTTATCAATATGGACATTAAATATATTGATAAATTCGTACAGTCTCAATATACTGCATACCCGAAGAGATTATGTTTCTTAGAAAACTAATAATTGAACTTAACTTATATATATTTTTAACTTTAATTTTATGGTTTCTCTCTGATAAGAATATAGCGTCTTCT
>Ga0209711_10003547_pt1 | contig 13142 bp, 9 predicted proteins | sample ArcticOcean_MG_C_7_FD_187441 | JGI IMG/M metagenome (GOLD analysis project Ga0209711, IMG submission 187441) | Marine microbial communities from western Arctic Ocean - ArcticOcean_MG_CB11_88 (SPAdes) (version 2) | ecosystem: Environmental > Aquatic > Marine > Oceanic | place: Arctic Ocean... | reverse complement strand
TTTATCATCAAATGCACGGGATACGGCTAATGGTCCATGCAACTTTTCAAAACCATGAACATAAACTGCTGCATCGCCAATAGAAACCCGAGAAAGTGCTTCTTTTTTATCCTTCGCACCAATATCGATCCACATTTGATGCATTTCAGGTACTTTTTTTCTTTCTTCAGGTGCCATTAAATGGATTGCACGCTTACCCGTTACCCCACGAATAATTCCATTACGCGTAATAATATCCACTCGCCTCCCCGAAATCATCGCCCGGTCATGTCCACCAATCGCATCAAAATAGAGAAAACCTTTTTCACTCACATGTTTAATAATTAGACCAAGCTCATCGATATGCCCGGCAAGCATAAGTGTGGGCGATCCCTTAACTCCTAAAGTAGCATGACAACTTCCAAGTGCATCGATAGTAAAAGAATCCGCCACCGAAGACATTCTCTTCCTCACCACTTCGCGTGCCTCTTCTTCATAACCAGATGGGGAACGGGCTTGTAATAACTCCTTCAAGAATGGTGGAGCAATTGGATTACGCGGAGGGGATTTGGGTTTGGTATTCTTTGGCATGATAATAAATTAGTAAATTTAAAGTTTTACTCCTGCTCCATTACTTTGGCAAGTCCGACTCAAATAAGTTTTTCCTTTTTTACATCGCGAAAATCAGAAAAACTTTTATGGAGATATAAATGACAATTTATCCAGCAATCGATTTACGAAAAGGACGCTGTGTCCGGCTTTTCCAAGGAAAAGCCGATCAGGAAACTGTTTACTTTGAAAATCCCAAGGAACCGGCACAAAGTTGGAAAGAAGCAGGTGCCACTCATTTACATGTGGTTGACCTAGACGGTGCGTTTGATGGGGCAAGTGCAAATTTAGACGCGGTGCGTTCGATTTTGGAAGTGGATGGATTAAAGGTTCAACTCGGTGGTGGAATGCGAAGTGAGGAAGCCATTGAAAATGCTCTTTCCCTCGGATTAAACCGAGTAATTATAGGAACTCGTGCCTGCTCGGAGCCAGAATGGGTCGGTTCATTAATCAAACAGTTTGGTGAGGATAAAATTGTGGTCGGAATCGATGCAAAAGATGGAATGGTGGCCACCAAGGGATGGGTCGAGACATCCACTACGGATGCGATCTCTTTAGCCCAAGAATTAGAAAGTTTGGGGGTTCGTTGGATAATTCATACGGACGTAGCAACAGATGGAGCAATGAAGGGCCCAAACTTAGAAGCCCAGCAAAAAATGGCCAATGCCGTACCACTCTGCCAAGTCATCGCCTCAGGAGGAATCACCCAAGAAAGCGATGTGACTAATCTACAAAACCTTGCCACTAAATTCCCCAATATAGAAGGTGTAATTGTTGGAAAAGCACTCTACGAAGGAACTGTCTCTCTACGAAATATATGCAGTTGATTTTTTTCTTTTAACAAAACGAAGGAATTAAGCATCTAATAATTAATTTTAAATTGAACTTGCAAAGAACTTAAGAGAACTTTTGACTTCAAACTAATCATTACCCCTCACCTATTTAAATTACCCTACTTATTATGACTAAAATATCCTTTGATATAGATTTCAGCCAAGACCCCGAACAAATTCTCAAAGAAATTCAAGAGCGAGCCAAAGCTGAGGTCGAAAAAAGAGAAAGCAAAGAACGCAATTCTGCTTATCTTTCCAACTTATACAAAACAGTGAATGAAAAAATAAGCACTGATTTTAAGAGCGTAAGCGATCTAATTCGTGCTTTAACTCCATATGCAGCACCTGCATTGAGAGACAAACTTGCTGCGACCTCCGCATCGGGACGTCGTAAGACTATTTCGATGAGTATGGATGTTTATGTTGAGATCAAAAGACTTCTTACTGAACCCAACCCTAACAAAGCGGCTATTGCCCGACAAACTGGCGCCAGTGTAGTACAAGTAAGAAAAGTCGCCGATGGTGGGTTTGATTCAAAGTATGGTAATTCGACCTCTGGGAAATCTTCTGAAAAGCCCGAATCTCCTAGTTTGCCAAAATTCTCAACTCCTTCACCATTCGAGGAAAACAATAAGGTTGAACTTAAGGAAGAAGAAATAATTCCTCCTTCCTTAGCATCTGTTGAAGAGAGCGAATCCACCTCTGAAGAATTTCCATCCAGTTTCGGGGATCCTGATCACGATTCCGATGGGAAAAATAAGACTACACCTTCTCTTCCCTCTTTTGGCGAAGGAGAAGAAACTTCTTTGCCGCCTCCCGCTCCATTGGATTTGACTTCTCTCCCTGCTCCGTTATCCGAGGAATCACAATCCACGGAGGAAAGCGATGATCTTTTACATCCAATTCCCAAGTTCACTCCGGCTCCTTTTGATTCGACCGTGGAGGGTTCTGAACAAGAAGACGCTTCTTTACCACCTTCCTTTGGCGACGAAGGAGAGCCTTCATTGCTTCCACCCGCCACTTTACCGGAGGAAAGCGATGATCTTTTACCTCCACTTCCCAAGTTCACTCCGGCTCCTTTTAATTCGACTGAAGAAGGTACCGAGAATAATGAACAAGAAGACTCTCATCCATTACCTTCCTTTGGCGATGAAGGAGAGCCTTCATTGCCTCCACCCGCTCCTTTAGGCATGCCCCCTGCTCCTGCTCCATTAGCCGAGGAACTTGAAAGGATTGCTGAACAAGAAGATTCTCCCCCATTACCCTCTTTTGGAGACAATAAACCTTCTTTACCTCCACCTGCTCCAATAGTTGAGGAACCTCAAGATTCTGTCGAGAGCAATGAGCCAGAAGATGCTCCGTCCTTTCCCCCGTCGCCCCCTTCCCCTCCTCCAATGAGTGCTAAGCCTTTATCATCCGGTAGTGGTTTCACACGTCCACCTTCAGGACTTAAAACGACCCTAAAACCAACACTAGGTAGTGGGAAAAAAGGAAAACCAATACTTTCTCTAAAACCTAAAACAAAAACTTCGGGCTTAAAGATTACTCGTCCACCCATGGGTGGACCCCCACCTCCTCCACCCCAATAAGTTTTAATTGATCGTTTGGGTTCGACAAATGTCCTACTCTTGATCATAGATATTGTTTTGCGGGGCCGTAGCTCAGTTGGAAGAGCGCCACAATGGCATTGTGGAGGTCGTCGGTTCGAACCCGATCGGCTCCACCATTTTATTCAGGAGTGAAAAGCAAAATTAAACAAAAAATAAACTTCGCTTTTTACTTTCTTTATATTTTCTTTCTTTTCGCATGCGGAGAAAACGACTTACGGGAAGATGCAATTGAGATTTTTGACAAGAATGTGTCACTTCCTCGATCACAAGATCAAAATACTTCGGGTATAACTCGCTCATCAGATGGCTTACAATTTACGAAATTAGATAGTCAAAAAAAGCAGGCCGAAACTATCGGTTTAACCACTGAAGGCAAAGTCTCTTTTGAGGGCAAAATGAAAGATGGAAAACCTCATGGAGATTGGACCACTTTCTTTGCAGACGGTCGTCCAAGATGGAAAGGCGTAAAGAAAGAAGGAGTCAGTCATGGACCTTTTACCATGTGGTATCCAAATGGAAAAAGAAAAATTGAAGGAAATTATCTAGAGGGCAAAAAGCATGGTCTTTCTACGATGTGGCACCTAAATGGAGCAAAATGGAAAGAACAAACCCATCAAGATGGGAAACCGTCGGGAACTTGGCGAATATGGAATGACAATGGAGAATTACAGGAAAGTATTGATCATGGATCTGCAGTTGAAAAATAAACTTCAATCCCCTATTATTTTTATGATTTCCCCCTTACCTATTACTTTGAAAAATATAAGAAATTATTGAACATGGAACCTGTGCACATAACTGGAATGGGCTTGATTACAAGCATCGGAAATAATCGTGAGGTCGTGACCCAAAGCCTTCGTCAAATGAAGCATGGTATTGATTTCCATCCCGAACTTCAGGGGAACGATTCCCCTGTTAAATTAGCGGGCACCGTCAAAGAATTTAATGTTGAATCTTCCGACCCAGAAGATTGGATTTATCCCAAAAAATACCGCGTTCCTCGAGCGATTCTTCGAAGTTTTTCACCACATGTTCTTTATGCATGGTGTGCCCTCATGCAAGCAATTGAAGATTCGAACTTAACCGAAGAAGAAATACAAGACTCAGAAACAGGGATGTATACTTCTTCTGGCGGTTCTATGCGATCCATTCATAAACACTTTGAAAAAATGGATGCGAGAGGAGTAATGGCTTGTAATCCATTGGCAATTGTAGCTTCGATTGCAGGCACATTATCTTTTAACTTAGTTGCGGCACTAGGTATCCGCGGTTCCTCTACTGGCTTGGTGTCTGCTTGTGCCTCTTCTGGCCATGCCCTAGGTATGGCATTGGACGAAATTCGCTTGGGACGACAAAAGAGAATGATAGTAATCGGTGCCGAGGATTGTAATTTTGAAAGCATTGTTCCCTTTTGTGGGATGCGAGCACTCTCTCTTGATACAAACCCCGATAATGCATCTCGCTCCTTTGATGTAACGAGAAATGGATTTGTTGGCACTGGTGGTTCAACCTGCCTTATTTTAGAAACTGAGTCCGAAGTTAAACGAAGAAAGGCCAATTCCTATGCAAAATTTATTGGATGGGGACAAGGTTCAGATGGTCACAATGTGGCAATTTCTCATCCGGAAGGTCGAGGATTAAAGCGGGCTATGTCTAATGCCTTACGAGATTCAAAATTGACTCCCAAAGATATTGATTATGTAAATGCCCATGCACCTTCCACCTCAATTGGAGATGCTTCTGAGATGAAAGCACTCAAGGCAACTTTTCCTCTCCCGCAAGAGGTTTTAGTATCAAGTACAAAACCCTTAACCGGTCATGGACTTTCCCTCTCAAGTATAATGGAGGCTGCTTTTTGCTGCATTGCACTTAAAGACCAATTCCTTCCTGGTTCTGCCCATGTCACGACCCCAGACCCAGAGCTTGGACACCTTAATCTTTTACAGGAAAGTAGAGAGCAAGCAGTGAATCGAGCCATGAGCAATAGTAGTGGTTTTGGAGGAGCGAATGTCAGTCTAATCTTCGAAAAAGCATAATTTTAAATTGTCAATTAATGTCCGACTTAATTAAATCGATAATTGAAAGAAGAACTTCAAAACCAAATACTTTTTTTAATAAATCACCTGATCCGGAAATTATTCGACAATCCATAGAAATTGCCCGCAATGCCCCTAATCACCATCGCACTGAACCCGCCCGCTTTTACTTACTCGATTCAAAACGGATTGAAACAGTAGGTCAACTATTTGGCGAAATCGTCGCCGGCGACCGGACTGATCCACACTTAGTCGAACGAGGGAAAAAGAAAGCAAGCGAATGGGGAAATTGCCCGGGTCTGCTTATTGTAACCTGCCACACTGATCAGAATGCCGAACTCATACAAAAAAAACCAGCTGTAGTAGAGGAGGATTATGCGACCTGTTGCTGTATCTGCCAAAACCTCCTTTTACTTCTTGAAAAAGAAGGAATATCTTCCAAATGGAGCACTGGACCAGTTTGGGAACATCCTCATTTTGCAGAAACAATTGGCCTAACCTCACCTAAAGATGAACGCGTGGTTGCACTCATATTTTATGGGTATTCCGAGAACAAACTCGAGCCAAGAACCCTTACTCCAATCAACCAACACCTAGTCGATTACCTCTAGTTCTGCCTAAATTCAAAAATCGCAGGGAAATCTTAATCCTTTGCGATTGACCCCAAGGCATTCCTTTGATTAATAAATCTCCTTGGTTTAACACCATGGGACGGCGAAATAGCTCAGTCGGTAGAGCAGAGGACTGAAAATCCTTGTGTCCCCGGTTCGATTCCGGGTTTCGCCACCATCCCATGTTCCGTAGGGGTTCTAGCCAATTTTGCCACTAAAAATAGGCTAAGTGACAACGAAAGTGACAACAAACTTGAATAAGTCTCTATACATTCAGTAATGTTTATAAATGTACATATGGGGGGGCGGAGGTAAGTAAAACAGATCGAATGATTACCTAAGACTGATTCCACCCCTCAAAAAAAATTTGATGAATGTGATATCACTTTCTACACACTTGACCACTAAGTTTTAAGTCGATTAGCATTCCACCCATGCAGATCCACATCCACAAAGACGGCAAGACCCATGGCGCTATATTCAGTTGAGCAAGTCCGCCAATACCTGAAGGCGGGTAATCTCAAAGGTGACGATCTTGCATGCCATGATGGTGCAAATTGGATCAAGTTATCGCAAGTGCCATGAAGTTGCTCCCACCAAGCCCAAGTCTTTAGTAAAACAAGTTAACAACCCGTGAAAGTTGAGACTAAACTAACCAAGAAAAGCAGGGTAAAATTGCTTATAATTATCAGCTTTTTTTGTGGTTATTGCTGGATTATCTGCAACTACCTACTAAGCGGAGATGATGAAGGTAAACGTGAAGCAAATGCACCTGTTGCAGGCAACTAGAACCTATTTATCCTATCACCTGACCAAGTCGTGAACGTATACGACGGAGACACCTTCAACATCGATTTACCAAACATGCATCCTTTGTTAGGAGATGATCTATCCATTCGTTTATTCGGAGTCGATACACCAGAGATGCGAGGTGCTTAAGATGAGGTTAAAGTATTAGCTTTGCATGTCCAGCAATTGACCGAAATGCACTCAAAGGAGCAAGTAAGATCGAGTTAAGGAATCCTCAACCCGTGAGTAGTGAGTCCCTCTTTTGATAAGTTTGATAGTTTTTCCCCAATATCCTCAGACCACATTTCATGATGATTTTAGAAATAACCAATTGATAGTCCATTGCTGAATTGCTTATTGCTGTTGGAGACCTACACGGAAACCACGTCCGTTCCCGCGAACACTAGGATTATTGCTAATGCGTGCAGCAGAACGCAAGCCCGTCCCGACAACGCCCCAGGCACCACCGCGTAGAACCCGTTCCGAGCCCGATGCCGGCCCCGTGGGATTGAGCACCGGGTTACCGCTTGGGTATGCGGCTTGGTACCAGTCCGCGGTCCATTCCCATACATTGCCATGCATGTCAAAAAAGCCCCATGGATTAGCCAGATATTGACCTACATCACGAGTTTGGCCCAAGCCACTAAGGGGGTAATTGGTAAGCGTCGCATTGATTCCGTTCCCCCACGAATACATCGTACTCGTTCCTGCCCGACAGGCATATTCCCATTGCGACTCCGTCGGCAGGACATACGACCAACCCGCGGGGAGATTTCCGGATTGCTGAGCGTTCAAACGAGCCAAGAAAATCTGAATTTCCAACCAGCTGACTTTTTCCACTGGCCGGTTCGGGTTGTTAGGCCATTGGCTCGGAGTGGGACTAATACTGTTGGTATTCCCGATCATAACCGCCTCATACTGGGCTTGTGTCACTTCGTACTTGCCTAAATAAAAGCCTGTCGTGAGGGATACATTGTGCTCTTCCTCACGGTCAGACTGCCTACCCGTTTCTGTGGTCGGGCTTCCCATAGTAAAAGTGCCAGGTTGCACCCAGAGCATTTCCAAATGGACAGTCGAGTTTAAATCAGCAGTGTGCGTGCTCGACATGCCTACATTGATTGTACGAGAGGCATTGGCCTCATTCCCCGCTGCATCTGTCACAGTGTAAGATAAAACATAGGTACCGGTAGAATTGATGTCCACCATGCCAGTAACTAAGACTGAACTGGTAATATCTCCGTCTCGTGCATCGTGTGCTTGGTAACCGGGGTCTGTCCAATTTACAAAATACGAATGTAACATATTAGAACCACCAGACAAAATAATCGTAGGATCAGAAATATCAGGCTGAATAAACTTGTAAGCAATACGAAAACCAAGGTTATTAAACCTCTTATCAGGAGTGTCAAACAATCTGGTGGCGGATCTAATCCCTTGAGCCGGAAAAGTATAAGAGCCACCTCTTTTCACCCGATATGTTCCAAATGCAGGACCCTCAGGATTTGTAATAGCCGCACTAGAATAACTAGCGATCCAATCTGCAACATGCTCGGTTATATTTCCATGCATATCATGCAAACCCCAATTATTAGGAGAATACTGGCCGACATTTTCTATCAAACCACTACCAGCATCATAATTTGCTTTTGATGAATTAATATCATTACCCCATGCATAGGATGTACCCGAACCGGCTCGACAAGTGTACTCCCACTCGGCTTCAGTGGGCAAAGTATATTTCCAACCATTACCCAGATTACCATGTTCTTGCTCCATCGTATTAAGTCGAGAAAGGAATATTTGTACATCATCCCAACTTACATTTACAACTGGCTTATTGCCTCTATACACTCCTATACTTGGAGTTGCATTCAAAGCTCGATTGTTACCAAGCATCACAGTCCTATATTGATTCTGAGTGACCTCATGCTGTCCTATAAAAAAATCATGAGTGAGAGTTACATTATGCTCGGGAGTAGCAACTCCTGCCTGTCCCATCGTAAAAGTCTTACCTTTTATTAAAACCATTGGCAGGTTGGCTGCAGATGGAACCAAGTGATAAGTCCGAGTTGAATTAACTTCAACCTGAATTGAAGAAGTAACCACCGACCCAAAATCATTACTTACAGTCAAAGAATAATTCCCATCATGTAAACTTCCGTTTAGATCGGATAACTGAAGAGTACGAGTAATGGCTCCTGTAATAGATTGGTCGTTTTTAAACCACTGATAATTTAAATACTTACCCTGAGCATCTGAGTTAAAAATAATGTTTTGACCATTAAATACCAGACCAGGATCCTGTGGATATTCCGTTAACTCAGGCCTTAAATATTTTAATATCTGCTCATTCAATTGAGTGGAAGTGATCGAGGAAGATTGTATCATTTGAGAAGTAATCGATCGATTTAAATCGGCGAGTACATCAGAACCGAGCATTAATTTGGTCACAGTCCGGTTGAGGTCGCTTAACACGGAAGTTGGTAGCATATCACGGGTTATAGGTTTATTAAGCTCAGTGAGTATATCACTTCCCAGCATTGACTTGGTAACTGCACCTGCCTTGATGGAATTTGCGGTCTGGGCTATCTCCGCAGTCTTAGCAAACTTGGCCATTTCAGCAACCAATGCACGCGGGGTCGCAGTAATCAGTTGATCGGGGGATAAATGCTGTAATCCTTCACCATCTTTATTGTCAAATTCAACTCTTAGGTATAGCTGGTCGTAAAAAAGAAATAATTCAGCAGGTAATGGATTCATACCCTGCCCGCCCAGCAAGACATTGTAGCGTCCATTATGGACAGAGACTTTGATTGTTTCCCCAACCTTCATTCCATTTCTCCAATGAGATGTGCCTTTTCCATCGTGCAGGGAAAATGTGAATCGAGCTTCTCCTGAGTAATTGGCACCGAGAATTGCAATCTTGCCTGAATAAGGAACCGGGGGTGCAGAATAAAGGGATAGCACAAATAGAAATGGAAAAAGTCTAATTAGTGTTTTTTTCATCATCCAATTATATCCTAATAATTAGCATCATTCCTATTATAAGATTTAACTAATTTTATAAACTCAAGTACAGACTCGTCAAACATACCCAAATAACGATATCCGATTGAGCGGCAGAGCTGGGTGTGACGTGGGTCAAGATATTGGATAAAAAAATTTAAATTATACCGAGTGTGAATTAATAACTTATGTCTGCTAATTTAGGTCTGGGCTGTGGAAACCCATATTGCCGTGGCATTCGCTCGGGGCAAAGGTGGCCTTTACCAAAATACAGATCCGTCCCGCCGATGGGCCAAAAATAACCACGCTATTTTAACCCACAAAAAGAAGCCTACCTTTAAAGAAAAGATTTTCTTAACTCGTACAATCAAATAGCTAGGAAGGATTAAAAAATCGGCTTTTCAACAGTAAATATTTCATCCTCAAATAAAAAAACCGATAGGTTCATTTGAAAATTAATTTCACAATGATGTGGGTGAAAATTCCGTTTTCATCTTCTCACCCTCTCGATAGGTAATTCGAAAGTGTTCTTTACCATCGGGTCGATAGTAAATCCAAAGCCCATCTTTTTGACTATTTAAATAGTAGCCTTCCTCGCGAATATTTCCATTGGTATACCTTTCAATCGAACGATTTTGCCTATCACCCTCGAACTCTTCTCGGATAGTTTCTTCACCAAAATCATCGTAGATGACAAGTACCCCCACTCCATCGACCACGCGAGTGGATGGACATCGTTCACCATCGGGCTTCCACCCGATCGCAGTCAAAATATGTCCATCTTGGAATATTTGCTCGGAGCTTTTTTGCCCGTTTCGATACCAGCGAACCGATAAGCCATCAAGTTTACCATCCTTATAATTCTGCTCTAAAATCTTAACCTTTTTCTGGGACCATTGAGTCAAGATACCATTCTTTTTACCCTCCTTGTAACTGCCTTGGTGGAACTTCAATCCATTTTCTCGCCAACTCACCGTTGGGCCATCCAGGATACCATCAATAAAATGACGAAGGTTTCGAATTTTCGAAGTTTTATCTAACTGTACATAATACCCTGAATAGGGATAATTTGATGTTCGAAGATACTGAAGACCTTTTTTTTGGCGGAATTCGTTAAACGGTAATGATTTATTAGTAAAATCATCCCATTCTCCTATCAAGGCCTGATCCATGATTTTAGCCAATTCAATTGGATTATCAAAATCAGATGATTTTGCATCAGAAAATACAGGAACAATAAAAGTAAGATATAGAATGAAGTAGAGTGGGAAGAAATTGTTCATTAGTATAAGGTAGAAGGTAGCGAGTGAATGAGTCAATCTAACTGGTAAAATAAATCGTTGATATTGATTGAGCTTAACGCGGAAAAAAGCAACATGTAGAGGGACACAGATTCAATTCGAAACTTTATTTGAGCAATAGAAATTCATGCATTTCCTTCAAGAGATAACCATCATCGCGACCGTTAGTGTAATAGTGACGATCATTCTTGGTCGGTTCAAACTTCCGGTCGTTGCGGGCTTGGTACTTTCTGGAGCGTTAGTGGGTCCGAATGCACTCTCACTCGCGAAGGACTTAGAAGCTATTGAAATCATTGCCGAGGTCGGAGTTGTCTTTCTTCTGTTCACCATTGGGCTAGAATTTTCCCTTAGTCGACTGAAGCACATTTTCCGACAGGTGGCCTTGGGTGGTCTGCTACAAGTAAGTGCAACCGCGACTATCACCATAATGATTGCACTCGCACTTGAGCGCTCATTACCCGAGGCCGTGGTTTACGGCTTTGTTTTCGCCCTATCTAGTACCGCTTTAGTTTTAAGAACCTTAAATGAAAGAAATGAACTAGATGCACCACACGGTAGATTCATCGTGGGGACTTTAATTTTTCAGGACCTTTGCATCGTCCCCATGGTGTTAATCATTCCATTACTCTCCCAAGGCTTGGAGAATTTATCTGTCTGGAAAGAAGTTGGATTTGCCATGGCACAGGCAATTATAATGGTGGTCGGGCTTTTTGTATGCTCAAGAAAGTTGGTTCCACTATTATTTAAATGGGTGGATGCAAGTAGAAGCAGTGAGGTATTTATTCTAACCGTACTTTGCTTATGTATTGGCACCGCTTATCTGACTTCCTTGACCGGGCTTTCATTAGCATTGGGAGCATTTCTAGCTGGAATGATAGTCGCAGATACAGATTTTAGACACCGCGCAATGGGAGACATATTACCCCTAAAAGATGTATTTGTGAGTTTCTTTTTTGTCTCGCTTGGTATGTTTTTCAACTTTGATGTATTATTTGAACAAACGGGTGCTGTACTTCTTCTCTTATTCGCCTTTCTATTCGGCAAGGGGTTGATCGCATCTCTAGCGGCCATGTTCATGCGCTTCCCTCCCCGAGCGGCTTGGTTATCTGGTGTGGGCTTGGCCCAATTTGGAGAGTTTGGTTTTGTACTCTTGCAATTAGCAACCAAAGAAAATGTGGTATCGAGTGAAGCAATTGGCCCACTATTGAATGCGGGTATTCTTAGCATGTTCTTAACTCCGCTTTTAGTGTACAAGGCTCCTCATTTTACCGCTGGGGAACGGGCACTCGACCCTTTAGCCAAATTACTCAGGGCAAAAAGTGCAGAAGAACTCGAGCAAAAAACGGTTGGGCATAATGATCATGTGATCATCATCGGCTATGGAATATCGGGACAGCTCCTCTCTTCAAGCCTGCGTACATTATCAATTGAAACTGTGGTTCTTGAAATGAATTCAGACAATGTAACCCTCGGTCGTGAAAAGGGAGATCCAGTTTTTTATGCGGATGCAACCAGTGAGGAAGCATTGGGGCATGCCCATCTAGAATCATGCCGAGCAGTGGTGATTATGATTAACGACCATGGTGCAACTAAGAGAGTACTTGCCACTATTGATCGATTGAAAGTTGATGTACCCATCTTTGTTCGAACACAATACATGACCGGAGTGGAAGATTTTGAAAAATTTAAACCAAGTGCTGTGGTGGCGTGCGAAGTCGAAGGCGGGTTGGAAGTTCTCTCACGAGTTCTTAGAAAATTAGAGGTTCCTCGAAATTTAATTATGCGCGAAATCGACCATGCCCGATCGCAAACTATGCACTCGGATCGGGAGTTTAAAGAGGAAGCTCTTCCCATCCGAGACCACCAAGAACTTAAGGACTTAACGGTCGAAAACATTTTGCTCATTCAAGGAAGCAGAGCAGAAGGAAAATCTCCCAAACAACTTAACCTAGCAGAAAAAACAGGTGTTCTTGTCATTGCGATTAGGAGAGAAGAAAAACTTCTTTTACATCGATTGGCAGATACTATACTGGAAATTGGTGATGTAGTTTATTGTATCGGGCAAAAAGCGGATTTAGAAATTGCACCCGGCTGGTTTGACCCGATCCTCGATCAAAAGAAACAATAAATTTTTCCTCAATTTTTACTCTGAAATTGGTAATTCTATCTCAGGAAAGGAATTTAGAGTCGAGTTTAAATCTATCGGATCAATGAAAATTTCTTCCACCTCCAAAAGACTATTATTAAGATCATTGGACCGTCCATAATCATAATCTCCTTGGAAATACGATTCATTTGAATCAACCGTGCCATCTTCTTTGTAATGAACCACTAAGCCAGTGCCTCCCGTAACCAAAGTATCTGGGCA
>Ga0209711_10003544_pt1 | contig 13147 bp, 14 predicted proteins | sample ArcticOcean_MG_C_7_FD_187441 | JGI IMG/M metagenome (GOLD analysis project Ga0209711, IMG submission 187441) | Marine microbial communities from western Arctic Ocean - ArcticOcean_MG_CB11_88 (SPAdes) (version 2) | ecosystem: Environmental > Aquatic > Marine > Oceanic | place: Arctic Ocean... | reverse complement strand
AGGGTTTTTAAACGTGAGTTATTTTTCATTCTTATCCGAACATGGACCTACGCTACTTCTAGGAACGATAACTACACTTAAGGTTTTAACTTGTGCCACTATTCTCTATTTAATAATTTCAATTATTTTTGGATTAATGAGGGTATCTAATAATTCAATTATTCAAGGTGTAGCGACTGTTTATATTGAGTTTTTTAGAGGAACATCCTTAATGGTTCAATTATTCTGGTTTTATTATGTATTACCTTTTTTTGGTGTTTCATTAGAAGCGTTTACGTCTGGTGTGGTTGCAATAGGTTTAAACTTTGGTGCATATGGAGCTGAAATAGTTAGAGGTGGAATATTAGCAGTACCTAAGAGTCAATGGGAAGGTGCTCATGCATTAAACTTTAGTTCAGCAAAAAGAATGAGAAGAATTATAATACCCCAAATTTTTCCAATAATACTACCACCAGCAGCAAATTTAACTGTTGAACTTTTAAAAGCAACAGCATTAGTAGCATTGGTGACAGTAGTAGACTTAACTTTTGAAGCAAAACAAATTAATTCAATTACATGGTTGTCAGCTCAATGTTTTGGCACAGCTCTTTTGATTTATTATATAATCTCTAGATTTTTTCTTGTGCCTTTCTTGCGTTGGCTAGAAGTTCTTGCGGCAAGAAAAGTTGGAAAGGAAAAGATATAATATGAACGCAGAATGGAGGTGGGATTTTGCATATGAAATCCTGCCAAAAATGTTATGGGCAACCTTAAATACTATAATGGCTGCAGGCATAGGATATGCAATTGCAGTAGTTGTGGGGTTAATATTTTTAATAGGGCAACGAACACCTTACAAAGTTATAAATATACTAGTCAGAGAGATAGTTGAATTTATTCGTTCAACCCCTCTTCTTATTCAGTTATTTTTTCTTTATTTTGTTGGCCCTCAATTTGGCATAATCTTATCAGCTTGGGTAACAGCAATGATTACAATTGGACTTCATTTTGGAACTTATCTTTCAGAAGTTTATAGAGGTGCACTAGAAGGTGTTCCAAAATCTCAATGGGAAGCATGTAGGGCTCTAAATTTTACAACATTATATACGTATAGAAGAATAGTTTTACCCCAAGCTTTTCCTATAGCAATTCCAGGAATGGGAAATTATTTAGTTGGAATTTTTAAAGACACACCACTACTTTCAACAATCGGAGTTGCAGAGTTATTTCATGCAGCAACATCAGTAGGTGGAGAACACTACCGTTATTTGGAACCATATACGATGGTTGGAATTATTTTCTTAATTTTATCAATACCTGCTGCTATGGGTATAAGAAAATTAGAGAGATCAGTAAATAAAGCACAAGGAAAGGTAAAAAATTAAATGGATAATAAAAAAGACTCTAATGATATCTTGGTAAAATTCTCTGATGTTACTAAGCAATATGGAGACCTAGTTGTTTTAGATAAGCTTAATTTAGAAATAAAAAAAAATGAAATGGTCTCTATTATTGGTCCATCAGGATCTGGCAAAACAACTGTCTTAAGAGTTTTGATGACTTTAGAAAAAATTAATCAGGGAATAATTTATTTAGATGGTGAACCTTTAACCCATATGCCTGATAAAGAGAAACTAGTTTTTGCAAATGAAAAGTATTTAAGACAAAGACGATCTAAAATAGGAATGGTGTTTCAACAATTTAATCTTTTCCCTCATATGACAGCTCTTCAAAATTGTATTGAAGCTCCAATTGAAGTGCTTGGTATGAAAAAAAAAGAAGCTGAAGAAAGAGCTTTAGATTTGTTAGAACTAGTTGGACTGTCGGATAAAAAAGATGAGCATCCGTCAAGGCTATCAGGAGGACAGCAGCAACGAGTTGCAATAGCCAGAGCCTTAGCAATGAGACCAAAGGTCATGCTATTAGATGAAATTACATCTGCATTAGATCCAGAGGTTGTTGGTGAAGTTTTAAATGTCATTAGATCTTTAAATAAAGAACATGATCTTACTATGATTATGGTTACACATCAGATGGGCTTTGCTAGAGAAATATCAGACCGTGTATGTTTTTTTAATGAAGGAAAAATATTTGAAGAAGGACCACCAGAACAATTATTTGATAATCCACAAAATGAAAGAACTAAACAGTTTTTACATGCAGTTCTTGATGCAAGTTAAAAAAAATAAATTTTAATCGTCATTGTAAACTTTTTCTTCTTTTTCATGTTTTTCTTGGGCCTCTATACAAAGGTCAGCAACAGGTCTTGCTATTAATCTTTTTAATCCTATTGGCTCTGCCGTATCTGCACAAAATCCATAAGTTTCGTCTTTAACTCTCAATAGAGCCTTATCAATTTTAGAAATTAATTTAATTTGTCTGTTGATAGCTTTCATTTCCACAGCTTTATCTGTATATGAACTTGCCTGATCAACCATATCTGCTGAAACGCTATTGTCATCCATTGATCCATTGTAAAGAGCTTCATTATTTGCTTTTACCAATTCCTTTTTCCATTCAGTAAGTTTTATTTTGAAGAAAATTAGGTGTTTATCAGACATATATTTTTCAGTATCTTTGGGAACATATGTCTTTGAAATCTTAATTGGTATTTTAATTTTCTTTTCAACAACAATCTGTTTTTTTTCTGACACCAAAGCTTTTTTGACAGTACTTTTAACTTTTTTTATTTTAGTGGGGGTTTTTTTACCAGAAGATTTAGAGATTTTAACCATATATTTAAATTTAAGTTGCCGGAGTATATTCAGCAATTAATATGTGTCAAGTAAGGTTAATTCATATAAATTTAGATAAAAAGAAACAATAATAATATATGTTCATTATGAGTTTTAATAAGATAGATATAAATAAATTATTTTATAGCTTTATTGCAGTTCATTTATTTTTATGGACGTTGGTTGCTTCATTAACAAATAGCAACTTACCACTTGATACTATCGAGCATTTAGCCTGGGGAAGTAATTTAGATTGGGGTTTTAACAAACATCCCCCAGCTGTTGCTTTTTTTCTTGAAATTTTTTATCAGATTTTTGGTTCTCAAGACTGGGCTTATTATTTATTAAGTCAAATATTTGTGGTAATAGCTTTTACTGTAGTTTTCAAATTTGCAGAAGAGTTATTCAAAAACAAAACTTTAAGCTTAATATCAATTCTTTTACTGGAAGGTATTTATTTTTATAATTTTACAACTCCTGAATTTAATGTAAATGTTTGCCAATTACCTTTCTGGGCTCTATGTGTTTATTATTCTTGGAAATTATTTGACAAACAAGACATAAACATCAAAGACTGTGTTTGGTTGGGTGTTTTTGCAGCTATAGGTTTTTTATCTAAATATCTTTTTATTTATCTTCTAATATCAATTGATCTATTATTTTTTTATATAATTTTTATAAGGAAATATAAAAAATTTGATTTTAAGTATCTAGTATCTTTAGAAGTTTTTATTGTTTTATTAGTTCCGCATCTAATCTGGTTAACAAATAATGATTATGTGACTATCACTTATGGATTAGCTAGAACTGGATTAGAAAATTCAAGCTTACTAGATCATATAATTTATCCATTAATATTTTTGGGTAAACAAATAGTAACATTAATTCCATTTTTTGTTATGTCATTTTTTTTAGTTAAAAGATTTAGATTCAAAATATCATTAAAAGATAAAAAATTATTATTTTTGATATTTATTAATTTAGTTCCAATAGGGCTAATGTTTATAACCTCAATGTTAACTGGATCTAAAATTAGAACAATGTGGATGACACCATTTTATTTATTCTTTGGTGTGTTAATTGTCTATGTGCTCCAAGCAGAAATAAATTTGAAAAAATTAAACGGCTTCATATTAGCGTTTCTAATTTTATTTATCTTTTCTCCATTTGCTTATGCCTACATCTCAATTACAGAAACAGATAAGAGAACAGACTATCCAGGTAAGGAAATTGCCGAAAAGGTTCAATATGCTTGGAGTAAAAATCATAAAGAGCCAATTAATATTGTACTTGGAGATGAATGGGTTGCTGGGAATTTATCATACCATTTAAAGTCTAGACCTATTTGGGAAGGGTCTATTACTAAAGATAAGTTAAATTCATTATCTAAATTTACATGTATTGATAATATCTGTGTAGGAAATAGATGAAAAAAATAAAAATATTAATACCTGTTTATAATGATTGGCAATCAGTATTTAAACTTTTAGAAAATATAGACCAAGGACTTGATGGATGGAGTGATGATGTAGCCCATATATCAGTTGTAATTATTAATGATGCCTCCACTGAAGAAAGACCAATTAATACCTCTACTTTTAATAGTTTAAAGTCGGTTAAAGTTATCAACATGAAAGAAAATAAGGGACACGCAAGATGCAATGCTACTGGATTAAGATATATTAGCGATAATAGTGAATTTGATTTAGTGGTTCCCATGGATGCTGATGGTGAGGATAGACCTGAGGAGCTTGGTCCACTTCTTTGCAAAGCCTACGAATATCCTGACAAAGTGATTACCGCTAATAGAGTTAAAAGATCTGAAGGGCTATTTTTTAAACTTTGTTATTTGGTTCACAAGTATTTAACTTTTATTTTTACTGGAAAATCTATCAAATATGGAAATTATACTTGCCTTCCCAAATTTGCAGTCAATAAAATGATTAACGATTCAGCTACCTGGAGCAGCTTTTCTGGCTCATTAGCTAAAATTATTAAGGATAAAAATAAGGCATCGATTTCATCAACAAGAGGAGTTAGATATTTTGGTCCTTCTAAAATGAGTTTTGTTAATTTATTAAAACACTCTCTCTCAATTATTGCTGTTTTTAAAAAAACATTATTAATTAGATCTATATTATTCTTAATTGCTTATTTATTTTTAATCACAGGCAATATTTCCATTGTTACATTAATACCAGTCATTGGAGTTATTGTTATGATGGTCTCAGCAATCATACTGTCTAAAAGAGAAAATATGTTAGAATTTAATAGTTCTTTAGACAATATTGATAGTGTAGAAAAAATCAAATAGCTTTTATTATTGGTAGTGAGTAAAAGTCAGCAGTATCTATCTTTGAAGAGTGATCTCTCCTCATATTCCATCTCTTATTTACTCCAGCGCTAGCTAAACTTAGTGTTGATCTGCCATATCTGTAATTTGTACTATCAATAGACCTCATTAAGCCCTTAATTTTTTCATCCTTTTTTGAAGAGAATAAATTTTTACTACCATCTGAACTAATCAAGCCAGTCAATGTTATGCCAGCTTTTTGATATCTGTATCCATTTATGAATATTTCATTTAATGCAAGTAAAGCTGTTTTAACTATTTCAATACTATTGTTAGTAGCTATTGGAAAATCTATAGTTTTAGCATTTGAATAATAAACTCCTCTATTTTGAAAAGGACTTGTCCTAACAGACACCGTTATTGATTTTGCAATTAAAGATTCTGATCTAATTTTTTCTGAAGCATTTAAACAATAATTAGCAACTGCTTCTTGTAGTTCTTGAAATTTTTCAACTCTTGTACCAAATGATCTTGATACAACACAACTTTTTCTTTTTGAAGTTTTGGTTTCTAATGGAATACAAGGAATACCCCTAAGCTCTAATGCAGTCCTAGAACTTAATACATTAGAACTTTTTTTAATCCAAGTATTGGAAATATTTTTTAATTGTTTAGCATTATAAATTCCATTTTGATGATAAAATTTTGTCATCTGTTTACCAACCCCCCATACATCATTGATATCTATCTTTTCTAATAATGGATCAATATTTTCAACACCTATTAAGTTTGTTACACCAGATTGTTTTTTTTTTGCTATATGATTTGCAATTTTGCTTAACGTCTTTGTTTTTGCGATACCAATACTTGTGGGTATTCCTGTCCATTGTAAAACAATACTTCTAATTTCTTTTGCAACACCTTCAACTTCATCATCGGGATAATTAGTTAAATCTAAAAAAGCCTCATCAATAGAATATATTTCTAACTCAGGGTTAAATCTTTTTAAAGTCCTCATAACTCTTCTAGATAAATCTCCATATAAAGAATAATTTGAGGAAAATACATAAACTTTATTTCTAAGCATTATATCTTTAGCTTTAAAGTAAGGTTCTCCCATTTTTATACCAAGAGCTTTAGCTTCACTTGATCTTGCAATGATACAGCCATCATTATTAGATAAAACAACTACAGGCTTATTCCTAATCTTGGGATTAAATAATCTTTCACAAGAAACATAGAATGAATTGCAATCAACAAGAGCTATTTTTTTAGTACGTTGAATGAATGACATAAGTCACAACCCCCCAAATAAATACTTCAGTTTCATCTCCAATAATTATTTTATCTTTGATATTTTTTGAGCCTGATGTTAAAAATTGTCCATCTTTTGATTTAACAAAGCTTTTAACAACTAACTCATCATGAACATTTGCAACAACTGTTGAAAAATTTTTTGGTTTTAAACTTCTATCAATAACTAATAAGTCACCATCATAAATACCAACATCAGTCATAGATTTTCCTTGAACTCTAATAATGAAAGTTGCAGGAACATTTTTAATTAGATGAACATTAAGATCCACATCTTCTTCAATATAATCTGTTGCAGGAGAAGGAAAGCCAGCACCTGCCTTATGTAGATAAAAGGGAATAGTTAATTTCATGTTCTTGGTTTGTTCTGATTTATAGACCAGTTATACAATACACGCAAGAAGTTGTATTTTGAGTCTGTAACTGAATCAAAAGTGAATCAAAACGTGAACACCCAAACTACATTTTGTGCTATTGTGAATAACTTCAACCAGAGATAGTTTAAGTCTCATATTAAGATGAAAAAATTTTTTTCAATTATAATCCTGGGTTTAATTATAACCTCTAAAGGCATGGCTTATGAAGAAGCAAATTATGAAGTGGTAAAAAAAAATGAAATTTATGAAATCAGAAAATATTCAGATCGTCTAGCCATTGAAACAGAAATATCAAATCAAGGTAGCGGTTTTAGAAAATTATTTAACTACATTTCTGGTAATAATGAGAATAACGAAGAGATTAAAATGACAACACCAGTTACTCAGGTAGAAAAAAAAGGAAGCATGACTATGCAATTTTATTTACCTTCAAGATTTAATAAAGACAACATACCAAGTCCATCTAATTCAGATGTAAAGATTTTAAATATTAAAGGTGGTTATTATGCAGTTATTACGTATTCAGGGCGAGCTTCTGATAAAAATTTTATTAAGTATAAAAATATTTTAAAAAATGAATTAATAAAAAAAGATATATCAATTTTAAGCACACCTATTAAAGCAACTTACAATAGTCCTTTCACGTTACCTTTACTTAGAAGAAATGAGGCAATGTTTGAGATTAATATAAAAAATAAAGGAAATATATAAATGAAAAAACTAAAATGTCATTGTGGAGAAGTAGAAGCAGAAATAAACATGCCAGACAATTTAGAAAAAATTTTAAAATGTAATTGCTCAGTTTGCAAAAGAAAAGGAGCAATCATGTCTATGGTTAAGAATGAAGATTTTAAAATAATTAAAGGTGAAGATAAAATAAAACTTTATCAGTTTCACTCAAAAATTGCGAAACACTATTTTTGTTCTACTTGTGGAATTTATACACATCATAACCCGAGAGCCAATCCAGCTATGACAGGATTTAACCTTGGATGCATAGATGAAATAAATACTTTTGAATTAAAAGATGTTGCTGTGAATGATGGTCAAAATCATCCTCTTGATAAAAAGTAATTTTTCATGCAACAAGTTAATGAGTGTTTTAAAAAAGTAAAAAAAGATTGTTTTGAGTTTATTTCCTCTCAAGAAACAAAAAAATATAAATTCAAAAATAAAAAAAGAATGATTAAATCTTTTCTAATTCCTGTCAGCTTCTGGATATCAAAAAGAGTTAATAAAAAAAAACCATTAATAATAGGTTTAGCTGGTGGGCAAGGCTCTGGCAAAACTACAATCTCATCAATTTTAACTTTGATTTTAAAACGATACTTTAAGCTAAATGTTTGTAAGGTTTCTATTGATGACTTTTACAAAACAAGAAAAGATAGAAAATTACTATCTAAAAAAAAACATGATTTATTAATGACAAGAGGGGTTCCAGGAACTCATGATATAAACTTATTATTGAGTTTTTTTAAAAAGATTAAAAGTAAAAATTTCAAAACTTTGCAGATCCCTACATTTAATAAGGCAATAGATGACCGTTGCTCAAAAACTCTATGGCAAAAAATAAAAATAAAACCAGATGTGATAATTTTTGAGGGTTGGTGCGTTGGTGCTAGAGCTCAAACAAGTAGCCAACTTATAAAACCAATTAATTCACTTGAAAAATTTTACGATCAGGATGCCAAATGGAGATCGTACGTAAACAATCAGATGAAAACAAAATATAAGACATTATTTAAACATTTAGATGGCTTATTATATCTAAAGGCTAAAAACTTTAGTTTATTACGAGAATGGAGGCTAAAACAAGAGAGAAAGCTTTGGATACAAACAAAAAATAAAAAAAATTTAAAGATTATGAGTAGTGCCGACGTAACAAACTTTATGCAAACTTATCAAAGAATTACTCAACAAATGTTTAAAGATGCGATAAAAAGCTCTTCTATAATCATGGATTTAAATAGTAAACATCAAATTCAAAAAGTAAAATTTAGATAATAATGAAAAAAATATTTTTAATATTACTGTCTGTGGCTTTATTTAGTAAAAATGTATTTGCTGTAACTTTATCCCAAGCATTATTGCAAGCTTACAATGAAAATCCAGAATTAAATGCAGAACGAGAGAATATTGCAGTTTCGAAAGAAGATGTAAAAATATCAAGAAGTCAATTTTTACCAAGCGTAACTCTATCAGGATCCAAGAGTCAAGAAAACACAGAAAAACTAACTGATAAAAGTGGAACAAATTCTGCTATCACAGATGTTGATCAAAAAATACAATCAATAAATGTAGAGCAAAAAATATTTCAAGGGTTTGCTGGTCTTGCTAACATGGAGAAAAGTAAAATTGGATTAAATTTAGCAGATGCAAAACTTTTGAAAACAGAACAAAATATTTTATATAAAGCAGTAGAAGCTTATTCAGGATTAATATTTACAGATGAAAAACTTAAGATTAATCAAAACAATGTTAACTTATTAGAAAGACAAGTAGAGACAGATCAAGCAAGGTTAGAGAGAGGTCAAATTACTTTAGCAGATTTAGCTCAGTCGGAGTCTTCACTGGCAGGGGCACAAGCAAAATTTATACAAGCAAAAAATGAAACTATCACTGCTAAATTAGTTTATGAAAAAATAATAGGCCCAATTAAAGACATTAACACCTTAGATAAACAATCAGATTTAAATTTTGAAATTCCTGGAAATTTAAACAGAGCAATTGAAATTTCAAAAATCAATAATCCAAATTTGATTATATCTAAATTAGAATACAAGCAATCAGAAAAAGATGTAAAAATTGCAAGATCAGACCTTTCTCCCTCTGCAACTTTATCTTTTAATAGTTCAAGATCTGATGACACAAGCTCAACTATTAATGAAAGAGATAAAGAAACTTTAAAAGCAACTATTTCTTGGCCAATTTTTAATGGTGGAAAAAATACTGCTTCTTTAAATAGAAGTAAAAATCTAAAAAATAGAAATAAATTATTATTTGATAACGCTATGAAAACAAACGAAACAAATGTTGCAAGCGCATGGTCAAGTTTACAATCTTCAAGAAGCTTATTAAACTCAGTTAAGTTACAAGTAAAAGCTGCAGAAATTGCAAATGAGGGAATAACTGTTGAGTATGAATCTGGTCTTGGAAGATCAACACTAGATGTTATTCAATCAAACTCAATTTTATTAAGTTCAAAAATAAGCCTGGCAGATTATGAAAGAAATTATTTACTTTCACAGTTTAGATTGCTTCAATCAGTAGGTTTGTTAAATAGTAAGTATCTAAAAATTCAGTAACTAAGCCAATTTCTCATAAAAAAATTAACTATTGATAATAAGAACAAAATGTGTACATTTAACACACGATTCGAACACTAATTATTTAATAAAAAGGCATAAAATGACTAAAAACAGTTTAAAAGTGGTTAAAACAACAAAAGCACAACAAGCAGAAGGTAATGAAAAAAATAAAGCTTTAGAAGCAGCAATCAGTCAAATAACAGACAATTTTGGAAAAGGCTCAGTTATGAAGCTTGGCCAAAGAAGAGCAATGGATATTGAATCAGTATCGACAGGCTCTTTAAGTTTAGATGTAGCACTTGGAATAGGTGGTTTACCTAAAGGAAGAGTTATTGAAATCTACGGTCCTGAATCTTCTGGAAAAACAACTTTAGCCCTACAAGTACTAGCTGAAGCTCAAAAAACAGGTGGGATATGTGCGTTTATAGACGCAGAACATGCTTTAGATCCAGTTTATGCAAAGAAGCTTGGCGTAAATACTGAAGAATTACTAATCTCACAACCAGATACAGGTGAGCAAGCATTAGAAATTGCTGATACATTAATTAAATCAGGATCAATCTCTGTAATAGTTGTTGATTCAGTGGCGGCATTAACCCCTAGAGCAGAGATTGAAGGAGAAATGGGAGACCACCATGTTGGGCTACAATCTAGATTAATGAGTCAGGCTTTAAGAAAGTTAACAGGCTCAATCTCAAGCACAAATACTATGATGATTTTTATTAACCAAATTAGAATGAAAATTGGAGTTATGTTTGGAAGTCCAGAGACTACTTCGGGTGGAAATGCACTTAAGTTTTATTCATCCGTAAGAATGGACATAAGAAGAATTGGTGCCATTAAAAATGGAGATGAAATCATTGGTAACTCAACAAGAGTTAAAGTTGTTAAAAATAAAGTAGCACCTCCATTTAAAGTTGTAGAATTTGACCTTATGTATGGAAAAGGTATCAGTAAAGTAGGTGAACTAGTTGACCTTGGTGCAAAAGCTGAAATTGTTGAAAAATCTGGAGCATGGTATGCATATAAAGGTGAAAAAATTGGTCAAGGTAGAGAAAATGCTAAGATTTATTTAGAGCAAAATCCTAAAGTTGCAGCAGAAATAGAAATGGCAATAAGAGAAAAAGCTGGAGTAATAGCAAAAAAAATTGATGGAAATCCACTTGATCCAGAAAAAGCAGCAAAAGATCAAATAGAAGACCCAAAGGTGGAAACTAAAGAAGATGTAACACCACCAATAAAGAATTAGTTAAAGTCATCTTTAATTATTAAAAGGCGCTTAATTTAAGCGCCTTTTTTCCCTTACTGAATTCAGGAATACCAACGCTTATTCAACAACACTTGCCCTCAAATCTTGCTTTATCTCTTTTGTGTCGAGTTTAGCCCAGATTAATATTTAGAAAAATGAAATTGTAATGATTACCATTTTTTCATTATTGAGGTAAGATATTCATCACCACCACCACTTTTGCCTACATTTGTAATCATGCGTACAGAATTTCCTATTTGCCAAAAATAAGTACGCCCCAATGGTGGAGTTGTGCTCTGGTTTTTCCAGCAACATTCTTCAGAGTTATTGTGAGTATTTTTCCAACCACTAAATTTAAAATGTTCATAAAAATAAGTAGTAAAATAATATGCACTATTAGTACAATTATAAGACCCTGTATTTGTATAGCTATATTTCATGTTAATGTATGGAGCTCCTAATTCACATTTTGCAAATGAACCATTTGCAAAAGCACTCATATTTTTATGATTTGCTTTGGCTGCTGCTATCTTTGCACTACTCGTATACCCATTATAAGCAACCACACCTACTGCAGCTAAAATACCGATGATGGCTACTACGACTAGGAGTTCTATTAGGGTGAAGGCTTTATGGTTCATATCTCTCATTAAAAAATATTAATCAGATATAATGGTGCTTAGTTTTGTGTTTGAAGAATCAGTGCAGTCACCCCAACAGCTTCTTAAACTTACTGTACTACCTGAACTGGTAACTATACTCTTACCTTTTTCAAAATAACCTGCTCTGCCAGTAACTTCCCAAATTGTGAATTCTTTAGTGTTCCAAGGATTTTTAAAAGCAACAGAGTTGTATGCTCCATTTCTAGCACTTCTAGCTCTCCATCCTGAATCAGAACCACACGATGCTGAGAAACCACCACCATATTTGTTTGTAGTCCAAAATGTAGCTTCTCCTAACTGACATTTCATCAGCTCAGCAGCTATTATCTTTACAGTACTAGCATGAATATGTTGCATTGTTTTCTTCTTAGCTGCCTCCGTATACCCATTATAAGCGACCACTCCTACGGCAGCTAGAATGCCGATGATGGCTACTACGACTAAGAGTTCTATTAGGGTGAAACCATTTCTTTTCATGGATTAAGCTTAACAAAACCATATCTAAGTGTCTAGGTGCTAGAATTAGCTATTTGATTTATCTCTTTTGTTGCTAGTTTGTTAGTTAGTTTAAGAGAAATTTTAGTGAGTCTTTATGTGATTAATTTTTTATAAATTTTAAATCATCCACATAACTAGTGTGAGCTAGTGTCAGCTAGTGTGAGGTAGTGTGATCCTCAAGTGCATAATTTAAGCGCCTTTTTTCCCTTACACTTATCTAGACATCAAATAAAAAAGCTGTACTTTAAAAGTATGGCAGACAAAACGTTAAACGAAATAAGAGAAACATTTTTAAATTATTTTGAAAAAAATGATCACAAGATAGTTGAATCTAGTAATTTAGTTCCAAATAATGATCCTACATTGATGTTTGCTAATTCAGGAATGGTTCAATTCAAAAATGTATTTACTGGATTAGAGAAAAGAGATTATGTTAGAGCAACTACATCTCAAAAATGTGTAAGAGCAGGAGGTAAACATAATGATTTAGAAAATGTTGGTTATACACCAAGACATCACACTTTTTTTGAAATGCTTGGAAATTTTTCTTTTGGTGATTACTTCAAAGAACAGGCAATAAGTTATGCTTGGAATTTAATAACTAAAGACTTAGGGATTGATAAAAACCGTCTTTATGTAACAGTATTTCATGATGATGAAGATGCTTTTAATTTTTGGAAAAAGATAGCAGGTTTTAGTGATGATAGAATCATAAGAATAGCTTCATTGGAT
>Ga0209711_10003543_pt1 | contig 13149 bp, 9 predicted proteins | sample ArcticOcean_MG_C_7_FD_187441 | JGI IMG/M metagenome (GOLD analysis project Ga0209711, IMG submission 187441) | Marine microbial communities from western Arctic Ocean - ArcticOcean_MG_CB11_88 (SPAdes) (version 2) | ecosystem: Environmental > Aquatic > Marine > Oceanic | place: Arctic Ocean... | reverse complement strand
AAAAAAAAAAAAAAAAAGCAAACCCGAACCGTCTCGTCGTCGTTACTCGCGGGCGGCCAGATGGGAAAGATGTGCGTCGCGATGGGTGACTACATCTCCGGCCCGGTGGTGTTGCCGGAGTGTACTGCAGGCACTACCGTGACTTTCGAAGCCGGGTTCACAATCCGTGTGCCTGACCAGTCTGAAACAAACGAAAACTACGGCGACGAAACCTTGGCGGAGTGGGAGGAACGGTTCGCGAAAAACGAACTGCCCAATCGGCGAATACGCGTGTTCGTGGTAAGGGCCTTTCCCAATCACCACATCTCGCCTCCCTGATTGCCCATACTCGTACCAGAAGGGACGGTTATTACCTCTGACTGTTTGTCCATACATCGCGATATACAAGGCTGACACTTTTTCGTTCACAATCAGGAAATCGAAGCCGTGCCTGGCTCGAAGCGGAACTGGAGAGCGGTTGGGTTCGAAATGCTGGTTGAGACCAAGGAAAGTGGGGCTGAGGGTAAGGCGAGTAAGGTTGAGGGTAAAGAAAGTACTGCAGGGGAAGGTATCGAAGACGCGAGTGATGCTTCGACTCGTGAGTTAAGTGATGCGTTACCTCGCGAGTTGATTGACACCAAAACTCTGGGCGAGGATGAAATCGCGTGCGGCGAGTGGCGCGCCACCACGGGCGTGACGTTTCTCACCACGGAATCGCTGTTAGACGACGCCGCGTACAACGAGATGTGGATTGACAAGTTTGACAAGGCGCGAGAAGATGAGATGATGGGCGTCACGCTCGGCGGCGACGTCGACGCCTTTGATGAAGGTACGGCCTTGGGCGTTTCCCAAATCCAGGCACACTGTTTTATCTCTAAAGCTGGTGACTGTTGTCCATACATCGCGATATACTCGTACTGCGAAGGGCGCATTACCGGATGCCGATTGTCCGCCCGTAATTACTCACGTAACATGGCCCGAAAGACTGACACTTTGTTTTATCATCGCAAGACGAGCGCGACGACGGAAACGAGCCGCGAACGGGTCGTGAGGACGTTTCCGATTCCGACGGCGCGCGATACGTGGACCAGCTCCGGGCGCGGGGCGGCTTGCGACGGAAAGGCAGGGGCAGGGTTGTGATTAAAACTGACGACGCCACGGCCAATTCGCTGGACTCGTCGGCCGGTGCGACGGACAACGAGAAGGAGGATTCCAAACAAAAAGAGACGGAGCACACGCTTCGCGCCGCGTTTCTTTCGCAGCCCAAGCCCGTGCCGGACGGTCTGGTGGTGGTCCCGACGTGGGCGGTCGCGGCGAAGGCGCCGTGGACATCCGCGCGTGAGTATTTGATCGGGGGGAACTCGCCGCTTGTTTTGCTTCCGAACCGGGTCTGGGTGCTGGTGGAATCCATCAACGGCGAGTTGTTGGTGGAGGTTGGGGTTTACGCCGGGGAGGGGGGGCTGGGGGAGGCGGTTTTCGACAACGAAACGGACGGGGACGCGGTCGCGGCGCCGGCGCAAAAAAAAGACCCGCGCCGAGCCGTGGCCAGACGGTACGAACGAGGCGGCCGGTTCGCGTCCGCGTTTTTCGTGGAGGAACGGGCGATGTCGAGTGAGGAGCTGGAGTTTGAGTTGGCGCCGGGCGAGGGGGACACGCCGTTGACGTTTTGATGGGGAGGTTGTCTTTGACCCCAAAACATATTTTCAATTGTCTTTCGTCAGTAGTCTACAAACTCATTTCAAATCAGACATCAGTACTCCTCGCCCGGACGCGTCAACTCCTCACTCGCGGTCGCGCCGGGGAAACCTTTTTGGTCGGAACCGGCGTCGCCGGGGGCACGCGACCCCGCGTGCCCCCGGCAGCGGTTTAGGGCTTAGGGTTTAGCGCGTCCCCCGGCAACACACTACGGGTTCCAGTCTTGGACGACACCACGCCCGTGGGTGGTACGTAATGGGACCACACGAGCGTTCGCCGTTGAAGCAGCCCGGGGTGCCGAGCAAGGAGACCGCGGCAGCGCACGCTCTTCGCATTGTGAGGACCAGGGCGGCGTATGCGAGCATGTCTCGACGCGGCGGGTCTCTGCACGGCGGGTTGCGACTTACTACGTTGGCGGGTCCACCAAAAGAATCTGGACCTCCTGGACCCGTGCACACAAAGCGTTTGTACGCCAAAGGAAACGACCCGCGTTCGCGTCGCGACGACCCTGACTCGCCAAAGTCGCGCCAATCCGGTGCGGCTTGGCACCCGAAACGGGACGAAACCCACTCGAAGGAAATAAGGGCCGCGTTGGCGTACGCCAGGAGCGAAGGGACGGACTCGGAGAGCGGGACGGAGTCGGGCGAATCTGACGATTCGCGGCGTGGAAAAATAAAAGTTAAAAAAACGCGCGCCGTTCGCGTCCCGACGCTCGGCGCGTTCGCGGACGACGACGTGACTCCCGTAACCCCGTCAAAGGCGTGGTTCAATCGTCGCGATAAAAGCCGCTTCGCGGAGGATTTGCGTGCGGTGCGAAATGCACGAATAATAACTCGAGACCTTTCCTTGAACGACCCGGCGGCGTTTGCGCGCGACCGGGTCGCGTCTGCGGCGGCGGCGGCGAAAACCGCGAAACGCGCCGCTGAACTCGACGCGGATAAAACCGAGGAGCTCGTGACGGCGATGCTGACCCGGGCGCGACGCGAATTGGAGCTTGGTGGAGACGACCGCGGGCTTTCCTTTCAAGAAGCACCTCACAGTGTCCCACTGAATGCCCACACAGGTAACAGCCGCGGAAACGTCCACGGCGGTGCGCGAGTTGGCACACCGAACGCCCGCGCGAGCGCGGGTACCGGCGACGCGGCGTCCGCGCTGGTCGCAACGAGGGACGCCCTGAACGCCGCCGCCGTCGCGAACGCAACACTCGCCGCCGCCGCGAAGCGAACGCCGTTTGGGGTGACGAAAACGGCACCGATGACGGAGACGTCAGAGCACCGCGCCGCGAAGATGACGTCGACGCGCTCGCTTGAAAAGACTTCCCCGGAACCTGAAGTAAATCCCGAAAGGGACGACGTCTTTTCTTTCGATTTCTCGCGTTCCACGTCTCTTGCGATGGAAAGCGGGCGCGCGCGACGCGCGAAGGCGTTGGAACAGTACGCGGCGGTGCGTTTGCGGTGCCTGGCGACTGCGGAAGTGACCGCTTTCGCGACCAAAACAAACGACCAAAACAAAAGAACGCCGCGCAATGAGTCCGAGCGCTTTGGAAACTTCCCGAGTCAGCGCGGATCGCGCCGGGTACCACAGCGCGAATCGTGACAAGCACCACGACTCCGCCTCCGAAACCGACTCCCACGACTCCGCGGGACTATCGCCCGCCGGGTTGGAAAGCGGAAGGTTGACTATTTACGTTCGGGTGCCTTTTCCGACGGCGACGCCGCCGGCGGACGACGACGCGCTTCGTGTGATCAAATAATCTGACCCCACTTCAAAACTCCGCGATCAAAACGATCGTCGACCCACATCCATCGATGAAATCCTCAACATGTTGACCGAAAAACGGTTAAAGGGACGAGCACGAACACGACGCCCGACACGCAAGACGTGCGTGATTTCCGCGGTGCCTCGACGCGGGACCGCGGTCCAGTGAGATGCGTAGATAAGTAGATAAAGGCACCTACCTCTACCTGTCCTGTTGGCGTTTGTAAAACGAAAAATGTGAAATAAAAAATCGAGACAAACCTTCGGGCGGCGCTTCGCTGCTTCACACCGACCGACACGCGATGAGCCACGCCGTGTCTTCCCTCGCGTTTTCGCGCGCGTTCTACCACCGCGCGCGCTTTCCTCGCGATCGCGGGTACGTCGTTTGGGCCGTGTGTTTATCGCCTCGTCTGGGTTTCCCGAACCGCGCGCCTGATTCAACGACTCATCCCCGGACGCTCTCGATCCCCTGACCCCTCGGTGCCCTTCTCAACAAATCCACAGGCTCGCCTCCCGCGCTCGCGCCCGTTCTTTTCTCACCGTTCGCGCGGAATCCGGCGCGCACCGTGGCATCGTGGATGACCCGCTGGTGCACAGCTCCAGTCTGGTTTCCACCAAGCTCGCGCCCGAGCGCGCGGGCGCGTCACCCCCGGCTTCCCCAACATCATCCACCTCCATCCTGTCCGATCTCGAAATCCACGGCTCCAGTTTGAAGGCGACACAGCTCACCCCCCCCCCGCTCGGCGCGCCTGTGCCTGCGTCTAAAGGAGGTCAGGTCTCCGACTTCGCGTCGCGTGTCAAGCCCGGTTCCAAGAACGCCCCTCCCCTGCTGTACGTATCGCCCGTGTGTCCGCACGCGCACAAAGCGTGGCTCGCGGTTTTGGAAACGAACGTGCCGTGCGACGTGCGGTTCGAGGATTTGGGTAAGAAAAGCGCCAACCTGCAGGACGCGTTTGCGGCTGGGACGTACGAACACGAACCGCTCACCGCAAAGGTGCCGGTGCTGCAGCACGACGGCAACACGTTCGTGGAAAGCGTGTTCGTGGCGACGTACGTGGTGGAGACGTTTTCGGACGCGAACAACGTCGCGTACGCGTCGCCCGCGGAGCGCTACGCCGGCGCCCTCTTCGCGACGCAGTTCAATCAACTCACGCCGCTGTACATCGGGGCGCTGCGAGCGAAATCACACGAAGAGGTGGAGATAGCGCTGGACAAAGTAAGGGCGCAGCTCAGGCAGTGCGAGCGCGCGCTACGCACGGCGCAGACGATTTGCGCCGGGGGCTCCGGCGCGGACGGCGCGGCTAGTGCCGGTCCGTTCGCGTGTAACTCGCGATACACCCTCGCGGAGATCACCACTAGTACGATGATTCCACGACTCGCGCTGGTGCTCGGGTCGTACCGTGGGTTCCGGTTCCACAAGGAGCTTGAACAAATGCAGCTGACACAGTTGGCGAAGTGGGTGGACGCGTGTTCCGACCGCCCCTCGTTTAAAAAAACGCAAGAAATCGCGAGCGACGTGACCGGGAAAGACTTCGGGAGCGCCATCATCGACATGTCCGCGAAATTCGTCACGTTCAGGGGGTGATGGAACAGGGGGGGAGGCGAGCGCACTCATCGTCGGCTGTGTCGCTGTGTATTCTTGCATATTTTTTATATTTCATTTGAAAGCGTATTTGCGAGCGCGTCACTTAGCTCGGAACGTCTCTCCCGGTGTCTTCGAAACGAGAAAATGAAATGAACGAGCGCACCACGAAACTTTCACGGGAAGTTTCGTTTCAAAGCCACGCCCGTGGTTACAGAACGTCAACGAATGCACCGCGTACACGTAACGCAGTATTATATCGTCCCAGAGTATTCAGTCATACGATTGTGGAAAAACCGTTTTCGCTGGCTACTGCGCGCCCGCGAATTGGTACACGGAGTACAAGTCACGCTTGTTGTCCGCCGTGTTCGCGGCGCTCACGACTTCGCGCTCGCGATGGGCGCGTAGGTCGTTTGACATGTCGTCCCTCTGCGCCTTCATATCAGCGCACATCTTGTCGAACGTGCTCGCGGATATCACGTGGCACACGCGGTCGACGTGCCACGTGATTGGGCCGTATTTGGAGCACAGTTTGTTGGAGCGGGTCATGCCTGAGGTGGAACCGGTGTAGCCCGTGATCTGCGTACCAAAAGCGCCGTCGACGATCATACCGCGCATGAGGTCGGGGTAGTAGTGCGTCTCGTCGTTCACCACGGTGAACACCTGGGACTGCACGCCGATTTGGCGCGCGGTTGAGTTCGCGGCGCTGCTCGGATCGGCGATTTGCACGTCGCCGCGCGCGGAGGAACCCACGGAGGTCGCGGTCGCCGCGTCCATGTTGCAAAAAACCCCGTCGTAAAAAGGGGTCTGGTACTGGTTAACAGTACCGCACGCCCCGAACGCGGAGTGGGGCCAGTGCACTTCGTACGTCTCGCCGACTTTCATGCCTTTGCAGTGCTTCCAGTCGTACTCCGTGGTGAACCTGCTGTCCGTGGCGTCGTAGTGGTAGCAACGCAGGGCGGGCGTTGCGGACGAGCTGGCGAGGAGCTTGCGGGCGAGAACAGAGGCGGGGCCGCGGTCCGCGACAACCCCGGCCGCGTCGTACTGCCCGACGCTCTGGTGCTCCGCGCCGAGATGCCAGTGCACGTTGACGGGGCAAAGACCCGCTTTGTAATACTGCGTGGTGATGAGGTTCGGGTTTCCCGCGACCAGGCCTTGCGTGAAACTCCCATCCGCGTTCATGGTGATGTCACCACCAGCCTGTTCGATCGCGGCGTTGACGCAGTCGTAGTCGTCCCAGCCGCGGGTGGGCTTCGCGCCTGCGCAGAAGTTGTCGCCGGAGAAGGCGAGTCCGTGCTCGGCGGAGGCAGCGGCCTCGACGGAAGAAGCGGCGCCGAGGCCGAGCGCGACACCGAGGCCGAGCGCGACGGCAGCCTTCGAGACGATGGCACTAGCGGAACGCATCTTGGGATGGACTTCGACGACGGAGGTGAGGGACGTGCGGAGAGTGCGGGCGGAGAGTGGCGTGCGACGGCGGATAACGGGTGCCGACGGTTCAATTTTTTCAGACTTTGTTTGCGGCTTTGCGCTGACCACTGTAAACGTAATTGAAGGCACCTCGAAGGCACAAGGCAGCCAGGGGCACCCGTTTCAAGAGGTTTCTCCGAGACCTTCTTCAATCGTCACTTCCGACGTTCCGAGGCTGCTCACCTTTAAGTGAAGGCACCAAGGAACAGTTTCCCCACGGGTTTCTGCGAAGACCTTCTTTCGACACTTCCGACATTCCTGTCGGCCGCGCCCAGGGATTCGTTAATCCCGGGCACGCGGACCGCTCGCCGGCCTCGTTCCGGAAGATTAACCCTCCCGCGCGACGGGTAGGGTTTAAGGTGTGAGCAGGCTGCAACAGGGAAAGGAATATTATTCTTCTTCGCTTTTTTATGCCTTTTGTTTCGCGTGAAGCCACGGGTCGGCCCAACACTCGGCAATGACGCCAACGGCTGTCTCGCGGCTCGCGCCGCTGCTTCGCGGCGCGGCGCATCGCGTCGCTGCGCCTTCGCGACACGGCGTTGCATGTCCACCGCCGCGCGCGTGGTTCCGCCCCCCCTCGCGCGCCGCATCCCGCGCGCAAACCTCGGGCACGCGCGCGTCTTTGGGTGGCGAATTTGCCACGTCACCGTGGGTCGTACCGACGTGGGACGTGCGCGTGTTGTTCGACGGTGAGTGCCCTTTGTGCGTCCGGGAGGTGAATTTCTTGCGGGCCAAGGACAACGGGAGGGGCCGGCTCGATTTGGTGGACATCGCATCGCCTGCGTACGACCCGGGGGTTAACCGCGGGATCGATTTCGTTACCGCGATGGGGACGATTCACGGGATCAAAAAAGACGGGACCGTGCTCACCGGCGTCCCGGTTTTCGATGCCGCGTACTCGGCGGTGGGTCTCGGCTGGGTCTACGCGTTCACCAAAAATGAAACTGCAGCGAAAGTCGCCGGTACAATGTACGACTTCTGGGCGGCAAGAAGGCTGCAGGTCACGGGAAGGCCTTCGCTTACGCAGGTGCTGGAGGCTCGGTCGCGACGCGAGGCGGCGAACGGAGCCACCGCGTGCGCCGCGGAGGCGAAGACAGATGCGAAGAAAGAAAAGCAAGAAACTCGCAAGCCCGGGGTGGCGTCCGACGACGAGTTCGACGCGTTCCTGGCAAGAAACGTGACACGGCAAATCACCGTGGTGGACGCGCGGAACCCCGACTTTTTCGTGGAGCCGGATGACGAGCGCTTCGGCGGTCAGGAGGGAAGCGCGCCGATTGGCGACTGCGGCACTGAAAAGCGCCCGAACGCGATCAACGCGCCTTTCGACCGGGCCACGAAAAGTCTCCCCACGGAGTCGATCACAAAAAAGACAAACGGTGACCTCACATCGCCCATCATAACGCACTGCGGCGGCGGCGGCCGGGGACTGGCGGCGAAGATTTTTCTGGAGGGAAAGGGGTACACCAACGTGGTGAACGGGGGCGGGCCCGCCGTGAGCGCGCTTTGGGAAAAATTCGGCGAGAAGTAGCTTCCGTCTTGTATCAGTGTTTCGAATTGTCATAAATTCCCTCTATTTCATAAATACCCGGACGGGTACTAAGCCCTAAATAAACCGCGTGGTGCTTTTGACCATCACCGGCGCGAGTACCGCGTTTTCGTTCGCTACGCGTCGGCCCGCGCCAAACACTACGTTCGCGCCGGGACGCTCTGATTGGTTTCCAACTCCAACGTTCTTGAAATCGCCCGTAACCCGAGCGAGGTGCGGCTTTGGCGGCGCCGCGAACGCCCTCGCGTGCGCGCTCATCGCCGCGGCTTCCCTGAACCGCCGCCGCGCATCCACGGAAACGACACAAGGGTCGTTACTCGCGCCGTCCTCCAACCCGGAACTGCGGCCGGTTTTTGTATGCGCAAACAGTCGTTTCGGCGACGAACAAGCCGCGCCTCCGCGAAACGCGGCAGCCGGCTCCACGAAGGACGAGGGCGGTGATTTCGATTTGCGCATCTCCGATTGCGAAAACGCGGACGGCGCAGGCGCGGCGGGGGTTACCACCGTGTTTTTAGTGGGGGGGGGTTGTCCTCCTCCGTCGTTACCGTTGGCGCATCCCACAACAGAGACGTCAGTGACGGACTCGTCCACGTTTGACCCTGCGAAACTTTCGTCATCCATAGTCGCGGCCATCCGAGCGGTGCGCGCCACGGACAAACGCAGCGCCCTCGCGTTGGTATCCACGAACCGCTCCGCCGTTTCCGCCAGAGCGCGCGCTTTGTCGTACGCCCTTCGCCAGACACTGGTGGCGGCCGGCTTTGTTTGTGAAACAGCGCCACCGTTGTTCGTGTCGATCCGCCGCCGCACCGAAACGCGTCCTTTTCCCCGCTCCAAGTCGCTCTCCCCGTCCGTTTCGCTCGGGGTGGCGAAGTTTTCCTTCGCCCCAAACTCGCCCACCGATCCGAAAAGCGCACGCAGATTAGCGTTGCTGGTTTTCGTAAGCGCCTCCGCGGTGGCTCCGTGGTGGTTCGTGCCGCCGCAGCGCTCCAAGTCCCTGTTGTCCCGGTCGTCGCCAAGAAGCGACCCTCGCTCGTCGCCGCCCCCATCGCCGGTTCTTCGCGGCGGGTCCCGGTGCCGGACCAGCAGAATCGCAATAACCACAACCCCCGCGACGCCAACCACGGAGAGGGGGGCGAGCATCAGGGTCGCCACCGGGCGGTCATCACGCCTGGTGTTCGCGATGGCTTGCTGCACCGCATCTAGGGTCGTGTCAACACGCAGCGCTTCCTCATCCGCCGCCGCCGCCGCCGCGGCTTCAGCAGCCACCGCGGTTTCAGCAGCCGCCGTCGCGGTTTCCTGGTCAACCTCGACGCCGGTCTGTTTCGCCAACGAACTATTTGTTTCGCCGGTGGCGCGGTGCCTGCTGCGCTTACCGGTGTGCGTCGTGGCAGTGGTGGCAACAGAGAGCGGGTCTCCCACCACGCTCACTGGCGCCGGCGCCGGCACCGCGTCCGCGGGCGACAGGGCTTGCCACTTTTGAAACGCGCGGTCCGTTTCGGGAACGGACGCGGGAAGGTCCAAAAGAAACGCCTCCGAAAGACGCGCGTCCCCGGCGCGCGCGTGCTTGGCGATGTCCGAGACGTGAAGCTCAGTCGCGTCGCCGCCCGTCCACCCACGTTGAACCTGGGATTTTGTTAAATGCGTGGCGTGCGTATCGGCGTGCGCGTGCGTCTCCGTGGAGTCGCTCGGTCCGCGTTTGGCGCGCTCCGCGTGCGCCGATGCCGCGTGATGAGACGAACCGCGTTCGTCGCCCTTGCCCGCTTTCGCCACCACGCCGTCCAAACCGAGCGACCACGCCGCGTCGTCCGCTGCGGCGTCGAACGTCGCCACCTTGGCGGTTTTGGGAGTTTCGGAGTGGCGCCCGAGCGCCGCGTGCGCTCGCTCCCCAGAAACGCCGCGCTCTTCCACCGCGGCGCCTAGCGCGGCAGCGAGACGCGCGGTCACGGCGTCCAGGTCGTCGTCGGGCAAAGGGGCGGCGTAGGGGCTTTCCGTCACTCCTGGATCGCCGGTTTCCACGAGAAACGCGCCGACTCCCGCGCCGAAAGCGTCGGGACCGGGCGCCGCAGAGTCGTACGAATCGTCAAACGAAACCGGACCCGGCGCGAGCGTGTCTTCAAATGACCGATCGTCCACGGCTGGCGCGGGTGCGAACGCGAAGGACTCCGGTGTCCGCGTCTCCATAAACGCGTCGTCGATGTCGGTTGCGACGTCCCTGGCGGAAATCACGTCCCCGGCCTCCGCGCTTTCCACGAGTCCCTCCGCGTACTCCGCCAGAACCTCCGCGTTTGTGTCACCGGACACTGGCCCGAGCGCGTGACTCGCCGCGGTTAAAATCTCCGCCTTTTCGTCAGGCACCATGGAGGGAGATTCTGCGAAGACCCGAGAAGAAGAATCGTCGGACTCGGAAGAGTCGCGCGATGCTTCACCCGCCGAAGGCGCCTCCGCCGGGCGGAAATCCAAAGGCGCCTCCGCCTCGGCTTCCGGTTGTGATTCACCCCCCAACGCATCCGTTGATTCCGGCGCTTCCGCGTCGACCGATTCCGCCGTCACCGGTCCTCGCGCCTCACCCGGCGCCTCCACCTCACGCGCTCCCAGTCCCGCCTCGTTTCCAACTTCCAGGCTCGCCTCAAACTCCAAACGTCGCTGCGCTTCATCATGTTCAAACCGCGCGCGCCTTTCCTCCGTGGACGTAACCTCCGTGGCGCGTCGCGTTTCCTCCTGTTCAGCCGCGACGCGATTCGCCTCACCCGCCTGCGCCGCGATGGCGTCGTTACGGGACGACTCTTCCACGGCGAATCGAGCGTACTCGTCCTGTTGTTCCTCGTACGTCATTGCATCCGTGATTTTTGGTCCGCGCGTCTCGCCTTCCTCGACACCTCCACCCGCCGCCTCCCCGCCGACGTTGACGTTCGCGAGCACGTCTGCCGCCGCCGCCGACAATAAATCGTCTCCATCGCCCCCCTCGATTTCAGACCCCACGCCGGCTTCAAACGCGTACGTCGCGTCGTCGTCGTCGCCGCCGCCGTCGTCGGAGAGAGCGCCGCCGCTGGGTTCAAACAAATCGTCCAAGCCCCGGTCGGTTTCCGTGTCGTCGGCGTCACCGGCGCCGTCGCGTTTCACGTCGACGACCGCGTCGCCGATGACGTCCTCGAAATCAGCCTCAACCGCGTCGTTAATCGCGTCGGTCATGTCGTCGTCGTCGGAACGAACTCTGGTGTTGTCCTGTTTCGTTTGACGAGTTTCTTTTACCAACCCCGACCCTTCAAACATGGAAACCAACTCCTCCGCGCTGGCGGTTTCGATCGCGTCGTCTTCATCGTCTTGTTTCGACTTTTTCGTGGATCGTTTCTTTGACGATTTCTGCGACCTTTTGCGCTCGCGTTTCCTCGCTTCGTCATCCCCGGCCCTTTCCAGCGCGAACACCAAGTTGGCCGCGTCGTCATCAACCAGGTCATTCACGTTCACCGCTTTGGGGGCTTTGATTACTTGTTTACCAAGCGACGACGTCGCCGACGTCGACGCGACGCCCCAGGCGTCGTCGGCGTCTTTCTCGCGTCGCTTACCTTTGCTGGTGTGTTTCGAGTTGGTGTGTTTCTTCGACGAGCGTCCCAAGCCCGCAATCAAGCGGGTGTATGAATTCCGCGTCGTCGTTTCCGAGTCTTTGGTGTCACTCCCGCCGGCGTCGTCGCGCTCGAACGCGGGGAGCGAAAACGAGTTCGCTTTTTCATTTGCCGACCCCAGGTTCGCAAGACCAACCTCGGACGAATTCGTCGCCACTGCCGTCGCGCCCGCGATCACAAGCGCGCCGACTGCGAAACTCGCCACGACCCGGTGGGTCACCGTCCACGGCCGAGACGCGCGTTGTCGCGACGTCCCAAGGCCAACCGCCGCCTGCGTTCGCGAGAGACGATGAGATCGTTGTTGGAAAATTGAGAAGGTGAGCGTCACGCCGGCGGGGTCGGGTTGCGCGGTAACACGGGTGTGGGGGGCGGTCGGGGGCGGTTCCCCTTGGTGCTTGGGAAACACACGCGCGCGCGAACGTGTTTTCCATGCACTCGATGGAGCTCCCGGCGGGGTCCGAAGCGCGTGAGCTTCAACGGAAAGCCAGCCTAGGCCGCTGAAAAGCCACGACTTCGAATGGTATTCAGATCGTGCGATGGGAAACGGGGTGCGCGGTCTGGTTTCACGCACCGTCTCCGTCTCCGACCCATCGCCGAACCGCGGAGGGGCACTCTGGTACCCCATCGCGCACAGCGCACGTGGCGTGGAATCCTCTCGCGTGGCACAGTATGCCATCGGGGCTTCACATTCACGAGGCTTTCTTCACCTTGTAGTGGGTGTTACGGTGTTTCACGCTTTTCCCCTTATTTTCAGTTTTCAGCTTTTGGCCTTTTGCTGCTTTTCACGCAAAGTTGGCGCCGTGGCCCCTGATGCACCCATGCGAGTCCCATTCCGATGGAGGGCGACGAGACAATCGGATGTGGGGGAGGGTTAAAACTCTTCGAAATGGTCCATACAATCTCCCCGATTCAATCTTCCCTCCCGCCTCGACGAATCAAGCCGCGCGTGTTGGCAAAACGAAAGGATTTCCCTTTTCACGAGCCTATCACGAGCCGTTTTGCGAGTGGCGTTTTGGGCTTTCCTTCTCGGCGCATCCACCCTCTCCTCATTCCCGCACACCCAACCCCCACACCACATCACATCCTAAACTCCAACATGGCCTGCATTGCCTCCACCTTCACCGGCTCCGTCGCCGCCCTCAAGGCGTCCAAGGTCACGGTACGTGCCGCGCGCGTTACCCCGCGTCTTTCTCCGCGCGTTCGCGATGCTTTTGGGGTACGGGAAATCGCGCCATCGCGATTTCTCGATGGCCGTTCGACATCGGCCGTGCCTCCTGTCGAGCGCGCGCCTCGTGTTTCGCTTCTCGGCACCGACGCGACCTGCCTTGAACTCGATGTTCACCGGCGGATTTCGCGTTTAGGGCCGTGTACCACCGATGGCGACCTCACGCCGCCGACGATTGGCACGGGAAATATCCCGCGATCGCGCGTTTTTCCGACACGCGCGACCTTCTTCCGGAAGCCTTCGTTATCTAACCTCCCCGACCCCCCCCCCCCCCCCC
>Ga0209711_10003534_pt1 | contig 13172 bp, 10 predicted proteins | sample ArcticOcean_MG_C_7_FD_187441 | JGI IMG/M metagenome (GOLD analysis project Ga0209711, IMG submission 187441) | Marine microbial communities from western Arctic Ocean - ArcticOcean_MG_CB11_88 (SPAdes) (version 2) | ecosystem: Environmental > Aquatic > Marine > Oceanic | place: Arctic Ocean... | reverse complement strand
AATCAATGACACGCTGAACTTCATAGGTGGCCTTAACGCCAGCCTCAGCAACGAGAAGATTGGCGCATACTCTGAGAGCAAGTACTACGCTTGGGATGCACGTACGATGACGCAAGCCACCGGTGGGTTCACTGCAGGTCTAGAGTATCACACGGACGCCCTAAAAACCTTTGCAAGCCTTGGCGCACAACGTAGTTCGCTACAGAATGGCAAAACAGCAGGCTACACCAACAATGGGACTGCTGGGTCTTATACTGAAGGCTCTGGAAATACATACCGTACAGCCTCTGTTGGCTTTGACTATACGGGTGAAGGCGGCATGTCCTTCTCAGGTGCTATAGAGCGCTTCTCATCAACCGATGGTGTCAGTGGCAACTCTGCAAGTCTTGGTGTCAGCTGGAAATTCTAGAGTAATGAAGTCTTGATTGGATCATACAATGACAGATACAAAAGTGTTTCTTATAGCATTTACCACTTCGGCGGTTACCGCGGTTATTGCAAGGATATTTTATTACCTAATGGAGTATGATATTTTTATCTACACATGTTTAGCGGCGGTGTTGACCATGATAGGTTCTGTCATAATATGGTGTATTTATGGGGCTATCACTAGGCCTGCTTTCGCACGGAAATTCCAAGCCGAAGTTGATGAACACAAAGAGAACCTAGCAAAAGGCGGGTTTGTACCGCCTGTTCGCGCAGCAGTACATAACGCGGTTCTGATAGATAGAAAGTTTGAAGAAATGAGTGATGAACCTGCTCCAAAGTTTTGGGGTTATTGAGCACGCGCCCTTTACATGTTTGCACTCGACAAAACTCCATCCATTATCGAACAGCCTCGGCAACGATCGGTCTCCATGATAAGCTGAGGCATACCAGTTGATTGCAGGTTCTTGGCATGACCTTCACGGGTGCTATAGAACGCTTCTCATCAACAGGTGGTGTTAGCGGCAACTCTGCAAGTCTTGGTGTGAACTGAAAGTTCTAAGGTAACAGTTAAGAACTAGTGGGAGGCTCATGGTGGCCTCCTGCATACACCCTACCTCTCGCTTAAACCCTACAAGCATCAACAGCCCCAGACCAAATCCTTTGACTACCAAACTGGCCACCAACAGAACACTTGAGGGGTACGGGGAGATTGCTCATGGCTGTTGAGGTTTCTGAGGGTTTTCGGAGAGGGTAGTATGGGGCCATAATTAATGAGGTGCCATATATGGGAATCTAGTTCCCATCTTTAGGCCCTAAACTCAAGGGATGTTTCATTATAATCCTTGGCTTAGATTACACTTCCTACATGGCTTGTGACATGCGCGCTTTACCACAAATGAATAATGTGACTTCAAACAGAGGTTTTATCCTATGCGAAACATACTAATAATATTTTTTACGCTCATTATCATGGTATCGCCGGTCGCAGCTCAAGACTTTTCTAAGGGTGCTGCTGCCTATAAAGCCAGGGATTATGTTACAGTACTTAAGGAGTTTAAGCCATTAGCTGAACAAGGCCATCTTGGCGCACAAGTAAATCTTGCATTTATGTACACTGAAGGGGACGGCATACCCAGAGACTACGCTAAAGCTGCCTCGTTGTGGCTACTAGCTGCGGAACAAGGAGATTCGTGGTCACAAGTCCAACTAGGAAATATGTACAAAAAAGGTAGAGGCGTCGCTTCTGACCGTGTCATCGCCATGATGTGGTATAACGTAGCCTACTCAAATTTAAGAGAAGACCCTTATCCGGGTAACAATTTAGCTTCAGAAAACCTTATATCTTTTTATGAAATTCCCCAAGAAGAAATAGCCAAAGCCGAAGCTATGGCTAAAGATTGTGTGAACAATAACTACAAGAACTGTGCGTCACTACTTACCAATCCTGGGCATTTTGCTAAGATTTTGGAGGCAGAACTATTAACCGAAAACGCCAAACCCACAGAATCCACAGAGTGGGTCCTTGTACATTCGGCAATCAGTGCAGAAATGATGTCGGATACCATCCTAGTTGTGGAATCTACAATGGGGATGTTTGCATCCACTGACAAGCGCAATCAAGAAGTACTCGGGCTGGGTGATTATATGAGTGACCCTCGCGTCGCGGGATTTAACGCCCATGAATTTGTTACGTTTTGGGCTGAAGGCGAACAGGATGCTGAAGTAGCCTCACTCAAGCGGTACGAGCGGAATATTCAACAACCCGACTATAGTTTTGAGAAGGCTGACCCAGTGAGTGCCTATATGACTTGGCTGGACGACTCTGGACTACGTGAAACCGAGCTCCTTATCTCGAGTGCGGCAGCACATAAGAGTGCTTATTCTGATGAGACGGGGAAGTTTCATCACAAAATAACTTATGTAGTTAAACTAGGAGAAGGTGATATTCCCGATGGTGACATGCAGTTTGTGACCTTAATTGTGGCCGCTGAGTGCGTTGCACCAGGATTGTGGGGGAAAATTATGGGCCACAACTGGCTCTGTAAATTGCAGTAGCGCCGCTACGCCGCGCAACCAAGATGCCCATATTTGGGCATAAGAATCCCACTTTTAGGGACTGAATTTAAGCAAAATTTTATCGTACACTCATCTTTGATGAATATTCCAGAACGACTGGTGCCATGCGACCTAAGCTTGCCCTAAGCACTACAAGGATTAAAAAAATGTCTGTCCCTCTTTCTATTCCCAAACTGGCCTACATCCAGTCATTCAGTGCTGTTGCAAAACATGGCTCCATCACTGCTGCAGCGCGCTCAGAGGGCCTCAGCTTGCAGACCCTCAGCCGCCACATTACGGCGCTCGAGGCGGATATGGGCGTAATCCTGTTTGATCGGCTTAGCGACGGTTTGGCACTCACGAATATTGGTACCAATATTTTCAAACAGGCAGAAGAGGTGGTCACAGCAGCAGCCCGTTTTGCCCAAGCCGCTAGTGATCAAAACGATGCGGTTGCGGACACGATACGGATCACAGCAAGCCGAGCTTTTGCAAGCTTCGTACTGCCTGATACCTTCGCTAATTTCAGTAAATTCCAGCCAGAAATTAAGTTTGAATTGGTCGTTAGTGATGAGACCGCAAACCTGTTGATACGTGAGGCCGACATCGCTGTGCGCATGTGCCGTCCAACCCAGCAAGTAAGCCTGATCTCCAAAAAGATTGGGGATTTGGAACTGGCGGCATTTGCGGCGACAGACTATCTCGCAAGACGCGGCACACCGCGCTCCCTCACAGACCTTCAGGGCCATGACATCATCGGCCAACACGCCAAAGGCGGTCCACAAGAGGAACTTCGTACTATGGGTTTGCCTATTGGCCCAAACTTCTTTCGGTTCACTTGTGATGACCCAACAGTCACATGGCAAATGATCGTTGCAGGGTGTGGCATTGGCCTCGGCCATCTTCGACTGGGTACGGCAGACCCAAGGGTGCAGCGTGTATTGCCAGAAATACCCATCATAAAGATACCAGTTTGGCTCGTGGCACCGGCTGATATCAAGGCGAATGTGCGGTTACGGACTGTTTTTGATTTTCTCTCCGATTCTCTGTCAGAAAAGCTGGTATGAGATTGAGTGGAAGCTATCTCATCAATAGATGTGCGACTGGTAACTGATAGCAACTATTGGGTAAATTCAGAAGTATTGATTAGAGAAAGGATGCCAAGATGAAATTCAAAGAAGATTACACACTCGCCGAGGTGAAAGGGATGCTGAGCATTTACGAGGGCAACAGAGAGATCAAAGAAAATAATTCATTGAGCAATCGGTTGACCAGACAAGACGCAGCAGCCCATCCGCAGAGTGAACATGCTGGCGCAAACTTTCTAAATCTTGGGAAACGGGTGAATACAATTGGCGGCCCACGAAAAAATAGCACTTATTTGAACCAGAGCAGTCAGGCTTCAGCGACAATGGAAATCCTGAACTCAGTTGAAGGCAAGAAAGCGCGGCTGAGCGTTTATAATGGCGAGCCTTTCGCACATATTAAAACGGAATTGAAAGGGCGCTACCAGATCGCACACGCTGAGGACCTGTCCATTGATAGTCTGGAACGCAAAAATCCAGGACGCGAAAATGCAGGGTTTAAAAGCACCATGCCTTTTGCGACTCACGGGTTTGTCAAAATTGTCCCGGCAGTTGGCGGTTTGATCCAAATCCAGACCAGCTATCCCATAGTGAATTGAGTGGTAACTCAGAAAGCCTAGGCGCTAAATGGAAGTTTTAGAATTTTGATGGTAATTGTATTATTGGTTATAAGGGTTAGATCTCGGATAAAAAAAATCTTAAAGTATGCTTGTTGATAGTTACATTCATCGGAAATTTGGGTGAGGCGGCTATCGACGAGAACCAAGCCATAACAACGGCTAATGGTGGGGTAGGCGAAACAGAGTTAACTACGCTAACGCCTGAACTAATATTTGACTTCAACCAAATAAAAAAATCCTATGATGCAAAAGAGTACTCTAAAGCCTTCAAAGAAGCCAAAGCTCTTGCAGTAGAGGGGGACGCTGATGCTCAGCTATACCTTGGTAAAATGTTCGCTGATGGGCGTGGCACCCTACAAGTATCTACTGCAGCCCACATGTGGTTCAACCTCGCAGCTACGAACGGCAATGATGAAGCGTTTGAAGAACGAAAAGCCATCACCGCCTCAATGACAGCCGACTCTTTAGAGAAAGCTCAAATGTTGGCCATAAAATGCATTCAGAGCAAATATCAAGACTGTGGGCTTACAGTAATGCCTACGTCTGTTCTACAGGTAGCGTCTCCTGATTGGTCAACCCAATATAGTAAAGATTTACTAAAGCAGGCCTTTAGGACTGAGGGAATGTTGAAACGCAAACAGATACAGTACGCCCTGAAAAACTTAGGATATTACACCAGCAACGTAGATGGACTTTGGGGTAAAGGAACCAGCTCTGCCCTTTTTGCATATGCAAAGACCGATGATGTTGGGCCCCATTCTCCAGGCATGCTGTTCACGAAAATTCTTAACCAAGTCACAGTGCCTTCATCATTCACTGAGATTGCGAAGCCTAGGCCCGCGGTTAAAGAAACTCAGCAAGCGAACCCAACCCCTGCTGAAAAAGAGCCCACAGTCATTGATCTATTATTTGTTTTAGGCAAAGCAACAGTAGCAATTAATGATGCCTTACAGAACGGTGACAGTCCTAAAAGTTTTTCTTTGCAAGGAACTAGCCTTATTAGTGGTAGTTATTCCTGTACATACGAATGTGCAGGAAAACTTCGTACCTTGCGATTTTATAAATACGAGAGATGCAAGCCCACTCTTAGTTGTCCGCTGAAGAGTGAGGAGGCTTCGTATGTAGGAAAGAGTTTGGAAGGCAAAGATCATCTTTGTCGTAATTAACATAGAGTTGACCAGCGAGCTGGACGCACAGTTTTGGTGATCTTACGTGTACTACCATGTCTGACTTTGTCTCCCATAAAGTAAGAGTATGTTGGTAGCCATTCCTACTATTGCTCTCACACCGCACAATACCATCAGTTTTTTTGTGCAGCCCTAAATACAGGGATGGTAAGAAGCTAAAAATTCAGAGAGGCGTACAGGTTTTTTGCCTTAAGGCCAGTGACTGATACCTACATGCTAGCTCACAACGACGGGCGTTCTAGTTAACAACTGCAATTAATCGATACTGCTGCAATTTGGTCTAAGGCATAGAAATCAAACCTTCTCCGAACAGATCCACGTCCCCAAATCAAGTCAGGATGTGTCATACCGACGGTCACAGCGCGAGCGGACAGTCTACTTACCTTAGCCCCAATAGGTGCTGCATGCTCCCAGTCAATCAAAACTGGTCCGGTTGATGCAGAGATGATGTTCTCAGGCTTCAAATCACCGTGAATCCAGCCAGCTTCATGAATTTTCCTAAGCATTTCGCGCAATCTTGCAATAATCTTAGCCCTTTCGCAGCGCGTTACTTGATCCAGCGTAGAACCATCTAACCAACTTCGGACGAGACGGACTGAGCCTGCACTATTTTCATAGCACAAAACTTTGGGCGCGTGAGTGCCGCCAAAAAGCGTCAACATCTCGTACTCACGGTTAAGTCGCTCTCGTTCTGACAAGTTACCAGAAATGCGTTCAGCCGCTAGTTGCCCTCTCCATATGATACGCTTGGTTTGCAATGCTTCTTTGCGGCCTCTCTTACAAAAACTGTTGGACTATTACATCAAAAGCAACTTATCGCGCAAAGCGAACCAACCACCAGTCTCCGAAATAATGTTAGCCACATCATACTGACCAAAAAACCGGGTGGCGCCACGGCGCCGGAAGATCTCAAACATGACTGCACTGGCCGGACCATTCACCTTTGTTGTGATTTTTCCACCACCAACACCTGATAATCGCATTTCGACGTTTGCACGCCAATGTAGCTCCATAGCAACCTTGTTAACGACAGTCCCGTAATTCATCCGCACACCCGTACGCCCTAAATTTGCGATGACATTTGTTGCGATACCCAACGCTCCAATGGGAATAACCGCCCCGACTAACTTAGTTCCACGTATGCCCGCTTTAGCCGATTTGGCGACCATGCATATCTCCACCCATTTACTAACAGTTGAACTGCGGGGATACTTCATTGCAATACCACGCAGCATTTTCATGTGTGCTCCGGTCGATCCAGTTGCATTAGCGTGAAGCAAAATGCCAGAAACATCGACCTGTGTCACCTGAGACGCAAGATCTCCTGCATTTGACAAGGCGGCCCCACCCACTTTTTTAAATGCGCGATGGGCCATGTATTCTACGGAGCGAGGTGACCGTCCGTCAGTGAACCCGTGGCCTACAAAAAGTGGATTGGGCGGTGCCTTAACATTAAAGTCGTCAACCTCACCGCGTATGTCATCGTAGGCGGCACGAATAGTTTTATCATCGACGCGAAAGCCGCCCAAAGTGCTTGCTATTGCCCAAGGAATATTTTCGCCTAAATCCGTTGCATATTTACTCATGAGAGTACCTTTATTACTGAAATTATAGCGGGGTTGCAGTACGTTTGATTTTCAGCGAACGTAAATGATATTTTTGCCCGAAGGTTGCGGCCATTGATCATAAATAATTTCACTTTATTTCGCCTGTAATGGAACGATAACCTAGAACGTTTAGCAGTCTTAAACGATGGAAACTGCACTGCATTATTGGTTTTCCACCGGAGAAGAGCTGTCAACCAATACGGGATTATGTTCATTTACAAAAAGAGATTTCGGTAAATCGAATTTTGAGAAGAAGCCTGGAGCAAACGGGTTGTGCCGCTGCTGCGCGTCAAATTGGAGCTTTGCGGTACCATCAGTGACGGCAAAAGTAGCCTCCGCCAAACCTAGGTCGGGTTTCAGGATGACATCTCCGCTGCGTGATAGCCGAAGCCAGGACCATGGGCCAGTGTAACTATCATTCAAAACAGCACGTGACCGCTGAAATAATCGTAGTTGCAAATCACTGTTTTGGATCCCTGCAGCAGGCCACGTCTGTTCAGCCCAAAAAACTGGACCATGCCTGTATTGATGCAAGGTAATTCCTGACGAAATCGTGAGCTTACTAAGTGAGCGTTCGAGATATCCCGTGCGTATATTGAACGTGAGGTATGGCTTGCCATCCACAAACATAGCTTCGGAAATTTGATTAAACTGGATAAAGGCTTGCCGTGCTTGAACTAAAGGTTCGGCACTGCCCGACGCTAGGAAAGTAAGGCGTGGGCGGTAGGTGCCATTGGGAGCCTGAAACGGCGCAAGATAGGTGGCCTCGAAGTTCAAAAGCTTACCTTCAGGCGCGAAGAGGTCGGCAAATTCGATTAGTGATATGTCCGGGCCCGAGGCAAAGGGGAAACTACTTTTAAGTGTCCTGCCATGGGGCGTGAGGATCTGCTGCTTCCACTGTCTGTCTATGTATTCATAGATGAAGCGCATCGCCTGCGCATCCAGTTTGGTAGCCAGATTGCGCCCGAATTTGCGGATCAGTTCAATGTCAGAGCGCAAGACAAAAGCGTTGAATATCGCCAGTGTGCTAGCTTGATTAGGGGCCTTAAATTGCTCAAACAGGTAGGGTCCCATCCCATTGGCAGCGCCTGCAGCCTCTACCAGCCAACGATGCACATCAGCAGCGTATTGCAGAAAGACGTCATATTCATTTTTGTCATCAGCGTTGCGTTCTGCAGCCTCCAAATAAGGGCGAAACGCCCTGCGGATTTTAAACGCTGCCGCAGCTTCGATATTCGCTTTAGATGCAGCGGAGATTCGAGCGTTAGGCTCTGGCGCCACACCCGAATCTGTAGTTGTGACAGCTGCAGCAGGCTGCCAAACAGGGATATCAAGATTGCCTTGAAACGTTTGCGTTAGCCGAGTGAGCGGGTTTTCTGCTGGGCTTATCAGGACCTTCATCATGGCCTCGGCATCCGCCCAGTCATCAATCTCACGCAAGCCGAGCGCATCGATAAAATCTGACCAATGGTTGATATAATCAGTGGTATACGCTTGTGCCACTTTGCGCTTAATTGCGTTGATCTCTGCTTCATCAAGAAGGCCGATAATTTCTTCGTAATTATGGATCATTCGACCCAACTCTGGTATCTCTCCATCCTTAAAAAAGGCGTTGAACCCATCCTGCGTGTAGGCACGTGGCATGGAATACATCTGCTCGTCTGACTTCGGGTTTTTGGGGTCCTTTGACGTTACGCTAAATACTTCACCTGCATGGGGTCCTAGCCGTTGCTCCAGATTGATCATATCCGAGTAGGCGGGCCTGAGCATGAGGGATTTGTAAAGAAGTTCAGCAGTGTCAAATTCAGACAATGTTTCCGCAACGAGTTTGACCGTCTTTTCGGGGATCGTGGGCGGTTGGTTCAGCGTGAATAGATCTTGCAGCGTGTCCAGAAAACTGGTCTGAAGCTCACTTGTTTCACCGTTAGCCTCAAGACCTTTCTGGAAGTATTCGGCCAGTTGCTTACTATAGGTTTTTTGGTTGGAGTGAAATTGTAGTGAAACCGAGGCAGCGCGGATCAGCATAACTCCATTTTCCAGCATACCGAAAGCAAGGGTTTCCTCATCAATATATCTGACCAGTGTTGCTTGAAACCCCTCGAGCAATTCTTGATCATACATTTTTTGGAACGTGTCTTCCAAAGACCCATTTGGCAGTAAACGTCGGTGCCAAGTATTTGCCACAACTTGATAATCCTCAAGCCCGGCACGCAGCGGCTGCAGGAGCCGAACCCGATCTAACAATTTATCAGAGTCGGTGCCTACTTTACCAATTTCATCGTAGTAGGCAGTAAAAGCCACTTTCAGACTATCATTCACCTGACTGTAAGCTCGAAAGTTGTCAAACAAGAGCGCACCAAAGGCTGCAACAACACCGACAAGCGAAAGTGACCAAATTAAGCGTCTGAGCCCAATTTGCACCTTTTGACGCGTGTTAGGCTTAACCCTGAAACCTTCACGGTGATAAGCTTGTGCCACCAGTCTCGCGTTCCCTCTTGTGACACCACTAGGTGCCACTTCAGCATAAGTGTCGATAGGCGGCTCGCCAAAATAACGCTGTCCAATCACCTGGCTTAATGGATCAACTGCCGGCATTGTCACACTCGCACCAACAAATACGACACTGTGCAGATCAAGTGGGTGACGGCGTGGTGGCAATGGTTGTGTCAGGGCGACTGCTCGGTCACGCAGGCGGATCTGAACCAATGCTAACTGAGTTGGCCCGTTCAGCAGTGACGCGCAAAATTCAGGTGCTAACTGCTTTTGCAAGGCAGGCAGACGAGCATCATTCAAGGCCCTGATCATATCTTCAAACAGGGCATCAATTCGCGCCTCAACGCTGTCGCCTTCAAGGGGCAAAAACCCACCAAAAATTTCTGAATCTCCCATTTTCTGTGTCAGAATTGCGCTCCGCGACAGGTCAAGGAAATGCTCCAACCCAACAAGAAGAATATGAACTGGCAAGTCGATCCCAAACTCAAAGACAGCGACATTAAAGATACGATTAATCACAGAGACAGTACTATTCTCCACGCTATCTGTCTGCATCAATCCGGCCAACTCACATTCAACAAAAGCTGCGTTCACCGCTAAGGATGGGCGGTTCCTATACAGGAGCTTCAACACGTACTCTATGAGATCAAAAGGTGTGTCGCTGCCTGCGCTGATCTCAATCCGATAAGCGATTGCTGTTGGTGATGTCCAAGTCGTGATTGACAGCCCATCATGCAGCAGCGGGTCACCGAATACGACATATCCCATCTCCACCATTGCGGTGGAGCACTCCGATTTTTCATTGGCAATAAAAAGATACCAAGGTACAGTAATTGGTGACTTATCTATCACGCGCGAGCGCCCACGGGCTTGATTAAACTGGTTTCTCGCGACGCGTGTCAGTTGTTCCCATTGCTCAGTACCCGTATCGTGAATCCAAATGCGCTTGCGCAGAAGGATAGCAGAGAACGCCGTGACCAAGGTTAAACCTATTAGGACAGCACTCCAAATAAGAGCTACCTTTTGCGTCAGCGTGTCACCTGACCAATGCAAACCTATCCATAACACTTGTCCCATCACGGCAAGTACAAAAACTATCAGCGCAATATTTACAAAGGTTTTGAGTTTCATTTACGGGGCTTCTTTACGGTTTTGCCAGTCTGACTATCGAGCACCCAATCGGAAGGTCTAACTGCAGTAGCAGCTGCGCGAAGCGGCTCAAAAAACCGATCTGAATCATTTGTTAGTTTTATCTGGGTGGACAGTGAAAACATCACCATGCCAATAAGAAGAGATACCGTCAGCAGCAGCTTGTGACGCAGTAGCCAGCTCCGCGCTGGGGTTTTGCTATCAAAAATTGGGCGGCCTGGGTTGGGGTGCTTTTTGTCACTGCTAGGCATTTTCAGCATTGGCAGCACTGCTTCAAGCCGATCAATCAGCCGATCCCGCTCTTGCTCACTGCCGAGGTTATACTTGCCACGAAACCCAAGCTTGAGGAAAAAATAGACTATTTCTAAAAATTCACTCAGCGCGCGCGGCTGCATCAGTGCACGATCAGCGATCTTGTAAAACCGGTAACCTCCGTCGCGAAAGCCAAACAGATCTGCGACGAGTGTCCTGTTACCCCAATTACTGTTACGGCCCCAGGAGCTTGCCATGACGAACTCGTCAATTACAATCGCAAAAACCAGGCAGAGGTTTTCCGCCACAGAAGTTGGATAATCCAGTTGCACCACTTTATACTTCAAGTCGATAATTGCCCGAGACAGCTCAACGCGAGTAGTGTTTAGCTCATCGCCTGGGCTCATTCGGGTAATAGTCCCGCAAACTCCTAGTAAATTGGCAGCGGCATTGATTAACTTATTGTTCGAGCCACTGAATTGCTTCAACGCTAGGTTGAGGGCCTGCAACTCACCAGCGCTAACGGTTACAAGGCCCGCCACCCTTTTCGTAGAGGCCTCCACACCTTGCGGCGTCAGTGTGAGTGTAGTGATTTCCGGTTGAACGGAGTTCATGACTGCCCCAGCATATAGAGTGTTGCGGCCACAGTACCAATACGATCATCAACATGCAGGGCAAGTGCCTCGCGTTTCTCCAGGAAACTTAGCCAATGTGGGCTGCTGGTATCAATCGAAAAGAACGCGGCATTTGCCCTGCTGCGTAACTCCGGTGGAGCTACAGTAAGGAATTTAATCTCCACACCAGCTAAACCATGCGACACCAAATCCGGCATTGCAGACAGACCAGACAGTTTGCAAGCCAGCGGCCCAAGTTCAGAAAGTCCAGTATCACCGTCAGGTCCACTCAGAGCCAGAATTGGACGGCGATTTTCACTCAACAAGCGCGCTGGAAGAACAACACGCAAGAGGCGGCGCTTTTCAAATAACTCGGTGTTCCATTGTAATTCTACTACACTTTCTGGCTTTTCCAAAATGAGTTTCCGGCGTAGACCCGACAAGACTGTCTCAAAAGATTTCACCATATCTTCAGCCGCATAGATCAAGTCTTCGGAGGCAGCTTGCCCCAACGAAGCACTTAACTCAGACGAAAGGCAGGCTAGATACTCAAACAATCGCCGTGGGGAAACATGACCAGATTGCAGCGCATTTTGCATAACAATCAGCCAACGATTTAGCACCTGAAGCTCTAGACGTTCGGCCATCAGGCTACTTTCGCTGCGGGTGTCGCTGCCGCTTGCAACACGCCCGGCGGCATTAGCCGCGCGGACCCGTAACAACGAAACTATTTCTTCGAGCCGTTCCATTAGTAGGCTAGAGGCGGACAAGCGTAGGACATGTGGTATAAAACTACGGTCAAGGATTATGCGACCTTCAGCAGTTTTCTCAAGCACACGCGCCACAGGAATTGCCGCATAGCCAGACGTCTCAGCGGATTGTGGTAGGAGCCGTACACCAACCTCTGCAACCTCAGCCTCTACTGGCTCATTGCTTGGATCGTTCAAATCGCGCAGTTCTGTCCTCGATTTGACCAAGCGTACTGGGTCATCACCATTACCAAACTGCCCTGAACCAAAGATCGCGAGGGGTACCGCCAGTAAGATGACCTCGTCGACGGTGCCATCAGCAATATCAAGGACCACTTCGCCATCAAGACGAAAAAACATGCGATCGGGTAAAACGCCTGCGGCCTGCCGAAGACCAAGCTTTCCAATTTTTAACATGTCCTGATTGATCTCAAGCTGGCTGACCCCATAGTCACCATCTACCAAGTCAAGCTGGGAAATCTCATTTATATAATTTTGCATATTCAGATGGTTATGCTGAAAATGCTGTGGGGCGATAAACATGCCTTCGCTCCAGACTATAGATTTTCTCATGATTTCAATCCATCAATTAACCTGGCGAAGAAACCAGGTTTGCGAGGCTCCACAGCCACTATTTTTTTTTCTTGACCTGGCGCACCACGAAATTGCAGTGAAATCCCTGATGCTGTGACCGAGACAGTCACGCCATCGTCTAAAAGTTTTTCATTGATAGGCACCACATGTCGGAACTGTTGCGTGCCAAAGTCGGCAAACTCAGCAAACGCCCCAAGGTAAAATACATCAGATTCAAGATCGATAGAAACAAGACGGTGTTCACCTGGATAAAGTGGTGACAGACTGCGTACATTCACCACGACACCGGCTAATTCTGGTGCGCCATCATTAAAAATTTGCCAGAAACCAGCAGTCTC
>Ga0209711_10003531_pt1 | contig 13176 bp, 13 predicted proteins | sample ArcticOcean_MG_C_7_FD_187441 | JGI IMG/M metagenome (GOLD analysis project Ga0209711, IMG submission 187441) | Marine microbial communities from western Arctic Ocean - ArcticOcean_MG_CB11_88 (SPAdes) (version 2) | ecosystem: Environmental > Aquatic > Marine > Oceanic | place: Arctic Ocean... | reverse complement strand
ACTATTTTAGAATATTTTTCAGTTAATTGCTTAACTTGAGCTGGGCTAGTATCTTGTCTAGCAACTATTGTGTGTTCGTATAAATTCATAATTGTTCTTTAATAAAAAGTGAGGATATACTATTATAATTATTGAATTACAACACTTAAAACCATAATAAACTTTAGATATTTAAATGTTTTCTGTTATTTTTCCAGGTCAAGGCTCACAATTAGTTGGAATGGGTAAAGACCTACACGCCAAATATAGCTTAGTCCAAGATCTATTCAAGGAAGCAGATGATATACTTGGTTCCTCACTGTCAAATCTTATCTTAAATGGCCCTAAAGAAGAATTAGACTTAACTGAAAATACTCAACCAGCAATATTCTTGCTTAGTTATTCAATATTTAAGTTAATCAAAAACGAGTTTAAAATTGATTTAGATAAAGCAAAATTTTATGCAGGACATTCTTTAGGAGAATACTCTGCATTAACTGCAGCTGGATCATTATCATTTTCAGATACTTTAAAGATATTAAAAATTAGAGGTAATGCGATGCAAAACTCTGTTCCAAAAGGAGTAGGTGGAATGGTTGCAGTTCTAGGTTCTGAAATTGAAATAATAAAAAAAATTATTGATGAAAATAAAGATAAATATGAATGCTTTATTGCAAATGATAATTCTGTGGGTCAAATTGTATTAAGTGGAAAAATTGAAGACCTAGAGAAAATCATGATTGATTTAAAGGCTTCAAATATTAAAAATATTAAATTACCAGTTAGTGCTCCTTTTCATTGTAAATTAATGAACAATGCGACACTTGTAATGAAGGAAGAGATAGCAAAATTAAATTTTAATGAACCAAAAAATATTCTTATCTCAAATGTAACAGGAAAAGAAATATCTAATTCAAATGAACTAAAAGAATTACTAGTTAAGCAAATTGAAAGCAGTGTTCGTTGGCGTGAAAGTGTTTTATTAATGATTGAGAAGGGTGTTACAGAATTTATAGAAATAGGACCAGGTAAAGTTTTATCCGGATTAATAAAGAGAATTGACAGAAATGTTAAAGTTAGTGCAATAAATTCAGAAGAGGATATAAAGTTAATTAATATCAATGAGTAGTTTAAAAGATAAAAATATTATAGTCACAGGTGCTTCAGGTGGAATTGGTAATTCTATAGTTGAGAGATTAAACCAAAATGGTGCAAATATTTTAGCTACGGGTACTAGAATTGAAAAACTAGAGGAACTAAAAGAAAAATTTAATAATATAAAAATTCTTAAATTTGATATTTCTCAACATGATAAAATTGAAGAATTCATAGAAAATGCCACCAAAGAACTGGGTGGATCATTAGATTGTATCGTTAATAATGCAGGCATTACTAAAGACAACCTAACTATTAGAATGAGCTTAGAAGAGTGGTCGAAAGTGATAAATATTAATTTAACCTCTACATTTCTGATGTGCAAATATTCAATAAAAAAAATGCTAAAAAATAAATCTGGAAAAATTATCAATATAACCTCTGTTGTTGGACATACTGGTAATGTTGGACAAGCAAACTACACGGCGTCTAAAGCAGGTATAGTTGCAATGTCAAAAAGCTTAGCAATTGAATATGCAAAAAAAAATATCAACGTTAATTGCATATCTCCAGGCTTTATAAGTACTGCTATGACAGACCAGATAGATGAAAAATTTAAAGAAATAATAATTGCTAAAATTCCATCTAATAGACTAGGTAAACCTGAGGATATAGCTAATGCAGTTAATTTCTTAAGCTCAGATCAGTCAAACTACATTAATGGAGAAACATTACATGTTAATGGAGGCATGTATTTGGGTTGACAAAACTACTTTTTGAACTATTAACGAAATATAACAAAAAGGAACATTATGTCAGAAGATATTTCAAGCAGTGTTAAAAAAATTGTAGCAGATCACTTAGGTATTGATGAAGCTAAAGTATTAGACGATTCAAGCTTTATAGACGATCTCGGAGCAGATAGTTTAGATACAGTTGAATTAGTAATGGCTTTCGAAGAGGAATTTGGTTCAGAAATTTCAGATAGTGAGGCAGAAAAAATTCTTACTGTAGGTGATGCTGTTAACTTTATAGCGGGCAAAGCAAACTAGAAATTAGATGTCCATAAAAAAAGATGGGATAATGGTAATTTTATCATCCCCATCTGGGGCAGGAAAGACAACTTTAGTAAAACTTTTATCTAAATACAAAAATTTTCACACTTCAGTTTCTCATACCACAAGAAAACCTAGGCATAACGAAATTGCAGACAAAGATTACTACTTTGTTGATCACGATAAATTTGAAAATTTAATAAAAAATGAAGAGTTCTTAGAATATGCAAAAGTATTTAAACATCTTTATGGAACAACTAGAACACCAGTAATTGAAAAGTTAGAAAAAAGTGAAAATGTAATATTTGATATTGATTGGCAAGGCGCTGATCAAATGAAGAATAAAAAATTAAATTATAAATTAATTACTTTTTTTATCCTACCTCCAAGCAAAGAAATATTATTTGAAAGACTATCAAATAGAGATATGAAAGATAAGTTAATAGTAGAGGAGCGCATGAAAGAATTTGGTAGAGATGTTTTACATTGGATTAACTATGATTATGTAATTATTAACGATAACCTAGAAGAGTGTTATTCTAAAATTAGCAGTTTAATTGATGCTGAAATTAATAATGGCTCAAAGGACTACGATAAAGATTTCATCAGAAATCATGTTGAGAAACTAACCTCTTAAGTCTTCATATTCTTTTACAAGTTTAAAATATGTTTTAGGCTCAAGGTTTTGAGGTCTAAGATTAAGATCAATGCCAAATTTTTCTGCAACCTGTTTTCCATTAGCAAAAACTTGATTAAAGGGTTTTTTTAACATCTTCCTTCTATGACTGAAAAATATTCTAGTAATTTTTTCAAGGTTTTTAGGATCCTTTAATTCAAAAAAATTTACTTTTGGGGTGAATAAAAGTAAAGAGCTATCTACTTTTGGTCTTGGTGAAAAGCTTTGTGGCTTAATATCTATTATTTTTTTTACATTAAGTTTCCAGCTAGATAAAATCGATAGTCTACCATATTTAGAGTTATTAAATTCAGATACAATTCTATCCGCTACTTCCTTTTGAAACATCAATACGAGACTTTGAAACCAAAAATTTGAACCAATATTAAGAATCCACCTGGATAAGATTTCAGTTGATATGTTGTATGGTAAATTACCAAAGACAGATAATTTTTGATCTGAAATTTTATCTTCAGATATTTTTAAAATATCATCATTGATAATTTCTATTTCAGTATCAAACTTTTCTTTTAGTAATATGGCTAATTCATCATCTTTTTCTACAACATAGAGCTTCTTTGGCTTTTGTTTTAAAATATATGTAGTTAAATTTCCACTTCCAGGACCAATTTCTAAGACTTCTTTGCCAGCTATCTTTGTTATGGATACAATTTTTTCAAGTACCTCCCTATCAATCAAGAAGTTTTGTCCAAGACTTTTTTTTGCTTTTATATACATTTATTTATCCAAAAATTTTAAGGCTAGAATCAAGCTTTTTGGATCAGATAAATTTTTACCTAACATAGAATAATTTGGACCATGATCAGGGGAAATACGAGTAAACGGTAGGCCTAAAGTAATATTAATTGCATCAAAATCAAATAAAGCCTTCATAGGAGAAAGTACCTGGTCATGATACATGCCAATAATTACGTCATATTTATTGGATAATGATTTTGTAAAAATAGTGTCAGCTGGGAATGGACCATTTATTTTATTATTTTCTAATCGTAATTTCTTAATAGCTGGAATTATTACTTTATCTTCTTCAGAATTTTGAAAATTACTTTCACAGTGGGGGTTTAGCCCAGTTATTGCTATCCTTGGCAATTTATTAAATCTTGTTTTATAAAATTTATTAATCAGATTAACCTGAGTATATATTTTTTGTTTTGTTATTTTTTTATGCACATTTTTTAAAGCAAGATGGGTTGTAAGAGGACTAACGGATAAATTTTTATTAAATATTAACATTGCAACATCTTTTTTTTTTGTTTTCTTTGCAAGATATTCAGTAATACCTAGAGTTTTTCCTTTTAAAAAAGACTTTTTTGAAACAGGACCATTAATAAATTTTGATAAATTATTTTGTTTCATAAAATTTAAAGCAATTTTAAAAGTTTCATCTATGTACTTAGTTGATTTACTGGTAATTTTTTCAAAGCATTTTTTAAATTTATAATCAACATTAATTAAATTAATTTTTTTATTAGTTAATTTAGAAAAATCTTTTAACTCTTTACTAATATCATTTATTTTGAAATCAAAATTTAATTTTATCATCTGTTCTTGAAGTAATTTTTTAGAAATAATAATTATTAAGGGTGTCTTATAAGTATTAGTTTTTAAACTTTTAAAAAAAATTTCTAAAAAAACACTATTGGGCTCTCCACCTACTATTATTATTGGCTCCTTACCCATTAAAATCTAGATTCTTTTTAATCTTGTTATAATAAATTTTTGAATATTGATTCAGCTGTCTGTTACGTTCATAGTTAATTGCTTTTTTTAATTCATTTTCAATATCAATAGTAGTTTCTGAATTTTTTGTATTTATTATTTTTAATATCAATATACCATTTGATAAAATTATAGGTTTTGTAAATTCTCCCACTTTTAAGCTTCTTATATTTTTTTTGATATTATTATTAAGTGAATTTTCATTGATCCAACCAATATCACCACCAATTTTAGCTGATTCAGAAATGCTATACGTGGCAGCACTATTTTCAAAACCTATTTCATTTATACTTTTAATTACTTCTTTATATTTTTTTTGGATTTCTTCTTTGTTTTCAACTTCAAAAATAATCTCAGATAATTGATATTTTTTTGATTGAATTTTGCTATTTTCTAAAAGTTCTTTTTTTATTGCAGCCTCATTAATAACAACTTTAGAGGAATATTTTTTTATAATTAGTTCATTCCATAAGGCATCAATAGTAATTTTTTTTTCAATATCAATTATTTTTAAATCATAATTTTTTAAATATATTTCAAATTCGTTTATTGATTTTAGATTTAATCTCGAGTAAATATTTTTCAATAGAAGTTCAGAATAGTCTTCATTTAATCTTATTTCTTTAAAATTTTTTGATATTTCTATTTTTTTTATCTTTTCTCTAATTGCTGACTCGTTAGAAATATTTAATATTTTTTCTTCATCTAGTTCTTTTAAAGAATTATTAAGAGCCACAAGATATTTAAATTCATTTTTAATATCAATGTTAGTTATAATTTCATTTTGAATATTATGAATTATTTTTGTTTCAATTGATTGAGCTTGTACACATATTAAAATAAATAAAAATATTAAAATTTTCTTTTTCATATAATCTTATTTTAAAGCCATTTTATCTGGTGAAAAAGTTCCAAGTGGAACGATAGTTATAGAGAAAAATAATTCTTCAACTGGTTTAATATCAGCATCATTATAATAATTCTTTTTATATTTTATACCAGCGACTAAACAATCATTTTTATACTCATATACCAAATCATAGTATTCTGTTAAATCAAGCTTTCGATTTCTTCTTGTGTTAAATGATATAGAATTTTGATCATCAAAGTCATATTTTGATGTATTTTGAACTATATTTGCACTGCCAACTGCACCTCTTTCCTCCAAAAAATCAAACTTTGTAATAAAATTTTCAAATTCCATTGTGGTTATTAAAGAATTGTATTCAAATCTATCTAAATCATTTGTTAAAGAAAAATTATAGCCTAATGAAATATTCTTAATAGGCCTAAAATTAAATTGACCAAATATATTAGATTTTTTTTTATTCAAAGTGCTATTTGTAGGAATATTACTTTCTTCATCTAATCTGAAAACTGATGCAAGTTTAAAATCAATATATTCTTCAATTTTATCTATTTTATTATCAGCACTAACTTTTTCTTTTTTGAAGTTTAAGCCCAATGTAATAGATTCACCTGATTCATATGAGTCACTTAAACTTAATCGATTTGAAGAAAAAATATTGCTAACATCAACTCTTCTAGATTCGTTACTATTATTTTTCATTTGATGGGGGCTAAACTTTAAAGATAGTTTTGGTTCCAAAGTATTGAATGATGAGGAGTTTTTTTTAATTAGGGGTAATGAAGCATTGTATGTATAAGCGCTCATTAATTCTGATTGTAGACTATTTTTATATATAGGGTTATTTTTACCAACAGTATTGACATTTTTAAAAGCAATTTCATAATTTGCTTTAATTCCATTATTAAAGAATTTACCTAAAGCAGAGTAATTTAAATCATTTAAAATTGTAGATGTAGAAACATTTGTATCATTTAAGGTATTATTTCCATATGAATTAAGATTAAAATTACCATCAATATTATTCAAACTAAAATTTTTTGAAAAATCATAATTAGGTAGCACATATTGATATCTATCGCTATTGGAGCCACTTAAAGTTTCATACATTTCAAATGAGGTTGTTAGGTCATAGTTTTCATGCTCTAGATCAAATTGAATTTTAGATTCAAGAACACTGTTGTCATCTAGTAGAAGAGGAGATTGTAAATCAAATAGCTTTAAATAGTTATCATTTGATACTTTTTGATAATTAATTTGAAGCATGCTTTTTTTGAAGCTGTCCAATGACAAATCTACTAACGTATTAGTGAAAAAATGAGACCTTGTACCCCCCTTGTCTTGAGCACTAGAGTCATGACCATTAACAATGCTAAAATCTGCTATTGTAAATGAATTCTTTGTTTTTTGTCTATACTCATTTTGTAATAAAAATTTATTATCTTCAAAAAGTCTTGGTTTTATTGTTAGGTCCTTATCCTCAGATATGGCCAAAAAATATGGCACATAAATTGAGCTACCAAGATTATTTGAACTACCAAATTCAGGTTTTAAAAGACCAGATTGTCTTTTTACTGATGGGTCTGGGTGAAAAAATTTAGGAAAGTAAACAACAGGAAAATCATATATTTCTAACCATGCATTTTTATAGGCAATTTGTTTTTTAATTTTATCATGGTGAATCTCTTCTGATGTAATTTTCCAAGGTGGACATTTATCTGTTTTTTTGCATGATGTAAAAACACCTTTTTTAAAGTAGGTATTAACCTTATCTCCAAACCCTGAAACTGCACTTATTCTTGGATCATTCTTGTTATTCCCAAATAAATCCTTGTGGAACTTTGCAACAATGTCTTTTCCTAAAAATTTATTTTTTTTTAAATCAAAAAAACCAGTCTTAAAAAAAAATTCATCACTTTTATTTTTTTTATCATTTGTTATAGCAGTTATATTTTTACCCTTAAGAATTTCTTTGTCTATAGAGTATTGAAACTCTTCAAGTTTATAAGTATTTGTTTCACTGTCAGTAATAAGTGCATTTTTCTTAGATGATAAAATCATTTTATTTTTAAAAAGCGTTAAATCAAAACCTTCGATATCGTATTTATTTGAAATTTTAATTAACGTTTTACCTACTGTAAAAATTTTTTCTTCATTCTTAAAATAAAAAATTTGTTGAGCATTGATAGTTATATTGTTATTCAAGTCAAAAAGCTGAACATCACCATTTGCTTCTAGTCTATTGATTTCTTTTAAATACTCAAAATTATCTGATATTAATTTTAGCTGACTATCAGTTCTAATTGTACCTCTATTATTACCTTTATATATATTTCCATTTTCAGTAATTTCTAAATCGGAAATTTCAAAAATAAATTCTTCTCCAAGAACTTGAGTAAGGTTACATAGAGTAAATACGATCACAAGAAAGAAGGTTGTAAATTTACTTTTCATTTAATTTTACTATAGAGATGAAATTTATTATTGATAATATAATTAAAGGTAAGAAAATTGAAAGAGTTAAAGGAATTTTTTCATTTGTGCCAAGGACGCTTAAAAAATTATTTATATAGTAAATAATTACAGACAAAAAAATTCCTAATGTAATCTTAAAAAAAGTATTTTTTTGGTAGCCAATGTTAAACATAATAATAGCAGAAAAAATTGTAATTAGAGTTATATAAACTGGATAAGAGACAATTTTCAACAAGTGAGAATTTATATCAGTTACAGAATAATTTAAAGACATATAACTTTTTCTTAATGTAATTAAATCAATTATACTTAAAGAAGAAAGGTTTGAAAATAAGCCATTTATTTTTTGTAAGTCAAAATTTGATTGTAATATCAATTCATCCAAAGAACTCTGTGAGCTACCCTTCAGAATCATTGGGTTAAATATTTTCCATTTTTTTGATGTAATATCAACTTTTTCACTTTGTAATATTTCAACAACATCAAAATCCTTATTGAACCTTGTTATGGAAACATCAAGCAAAAATTCATTGTTGACTCTGAGGGCATTAATTATGTTTATGTTATCATTTATTTCATCTTTGATCCAAAGACCATTTTCAGTGATAACAGCTAAATATTTATTATCATCAGAATAGTTATTTTTAATTAATAGATAGGAGTTTTTTAAAATAGAAGATCCATTATAAAAAAAAATAACCAAAACAATGCCTAGAGTGAATGAGTATAAGCCTAAAATTCTTATAATTTTTATATTATTTAAACCGGTGTACTTAAAGACCTGTAGTTCATTTTTGTCAATAAGATGAATAAAAAATACCTGGGTACTCAACAAGAAAATAAAAGGAAGTATTTCAAATAAGACTGAAGGTGTATTTAATAAAGACAAAAAGAAAAGATAAAAAAAACTTAAATCTATATTTTTAAAAAACTCAACTTGTTCAAGGATATTTGTAATTAAAATGATAATAAAAAAAATAATAAAAATTTTTAATAATGAGACATTAAAAAGATTAATTAGAAATTTAATATAGGTTTTCATTTTTTGTTAACTTTCAATTTCATCAAAAAATAAAGATAAATGAATAATGTAAAAAATATTGGTAAAATTGAAAGAAATAAATTTTGTATCATATTTGTGCTTATAAATTTTGAGGACGATTCTAAAAAAATAATAAAAAGAAAAGCAAATAGATAAATCTTATACTTGTTAATATTAAATGTATGATCATATTTAGAATTTAATATAAATAAAAGAGCAATTGATATTAAAAAAGTTATATACAGTGGCTTTATCAATCGTGAATAAAGTTCTTTGTAAATATTTTCTAGATTACTAGATATACAGTTATTGATTTTTATAACGTTTTTATCTTTTATTAAATCATTAAAAAATAACGAACATCTAATTAGATCTATTGTTGTTACTTCTTGTGTTTTTTGATGCATGATTGTGTTTGAGCTGTATTTTGAAATATTATAATCAGTTTTTGAGAATTCAAATTCTGAAATTTTCCCATTTATGACATTGATAGATCTGCCATCATATAATGTTAATATTTTTGTATTGCTTTTTACGTTTATTGTTGCAGTTTTAGCAAAAGTAGTTTGTGAGTTATTAACACCTGTTTTTTCATTTAAAAATATATTTATTAATTCACCATTTTTATTTTTTTCATCAAAGTAAATTGTCAAATTTCCAATAACATCTATAAACTTTTTAGGCTTGAGAATACTTTCAAAAAAATCTAAGTTAGATGATCTTATAAAGGATCTTGCTTTATCTTGAGTAAAAGGAGTTATTACTGCATTTAATAATAAATTAACAAGTATAAACAAAAGAGAAAATTTTATAAAAAAATTTATAAAATTAATTTTTTTAATCCCAAAATTCCAAAATATAACTAGCTCATTTCTATCTTCATATTTTAACAATATGTATGAAAAAGCTAAAAATATTGCAAAGGGGAAAATTCTACTAATTATTTTAGGAAAGCTAAGTAATGTATATTTAAAATATACAAGAAAACCATGACCGTCCTCTATAACAAAATCCAGATAATTAACTGCCTGCAATACCCAAATAATTATACTAATGGTGAATGTAACTAGTATGAAAAAATTTACGCAATCTTTAGATATTTTTTTATAAACAATTTTTTTCATTGAAATATGGTAAATTAGCTCTTATATAGCATTCAACTCGCTTAGTGTGTATTTAAAATTTATGACCATTCAAATTAATTACAAAAATATAGGTTCAAAAAAAGATTTAACCAACCTTGTCTTATTTGTTGATGAAAACTTCGGTATTAATAATTTAAAAAAACATCTATCAAATTTAGAGTTTTCTTACATATCTGATTTGTTAAAAAATAGTGATTTGAAAAAAGATTTACTTTCTTTTGAAGTTAATTCAAAAAAAACAGTATTTTTAGTATCCATTAAGAAAGATATAAAAATATCAGATTTAGAAAATTTGGGTGCTAAATTTCATAGTTATATTAATTATGATAAGAAAAAAGAATACTTTGTAAATTCAGATACAATTAATAATAAAATAAAAAATTTTGTAGGTTATTTTCTACATGGACTGAAATTAAAATCATATGAATTTAATATTTACAAATCAAAAAAGAATAAAAATATTATTTCTATTAATGTTATAGGAAATAAGAATAAAATATCTACTCAAGATTATTTAAGATTTAAAGCCCTAGAAGAAGGAAGTTTTTTTGCAAGAGACCTTGTATCTGAACCGGGAAATGTCTTACACCCAGATGAATATGCAAAAAGAATAAATACACTTAAAAAATTTGGATTAAAAATAAATATATATGATGAAAAAAAATTAAAAAAACTTGGAATGAACGCCTTACTTGGTGTGGGGCAAGGAAGTGTTAGAGGATCATACCTTGTAACAATGGAATGGAATGGAGCAAAAAACAATTCTAATCCTTTAGCTTTTGTTGGAAAAGGAGTTTGTTTTGACACTGGTGGTTACTCTTTAAAACCAGCAAAGTTTATGGAGGATATGACTTATGATATGGCAGGCTCAGCTACTGTGGTGGGTTTAATGAAAAATTTAGCCATAAGAAAAGCAAAAATAAATGCTGTTGGTGTTGTAGGACTTGTTGAGAATATGGTGAGTGGAAACGCTCAAAGACCTGGCGACATAGTAAAATCTTACAGTGGTAAAACAATAGAGGTATTAAATACAGATGCTGAAGGTAGATTAGTTTTGGCTGATGCTTTAACCTTTACTGAGAAAAAATTTAAACCTAAGTTTATGGTTGATTTAGCAACTTTAACTGGTGCTATTATAGTTTCGTTGGGCTCTGAATATGCAGGCTTATTTTCAAACGATGATAAATTATCAAAACAGTTATTAGAAGCAGGTGAAAAAGTTGAAGAGAAATTATGGAGAATGCCATTACATAAAAACTTTGACAAACTTATAGATTCAAAAAATGCAGACATGCAAAATATTAATTATGTAGGTGGTGCAGGATCTACAACTGCTGCACAGTTTTTACAAAGATTTATTTTAAATAAAACACCTTGGGCCCACTTAGATATAGCTGGTATGGCATTTTCAAAATATGGTGGTGCTTTAAATTCAGGTGGTGCGACTAGCTATGGAGTAAGATTATTAAACCAACTAATAGAGGATAATTATGAGTAACACAGAACAAACACTATCAATTATTAAACCAGATGCGGTTGAAAGAAATTTAGATAATGAAATCAAAGAAATTTTTACAAACAAAGGTTTCAAAATTGTTAAAGATAAAAAAATTCAGATAGCAAAAGCTGAAGCAGAACAATTTTATAAAGTTCATGAAACAAAACCTTTTTATAATGATTTATGTGCTTATTTGTCGTCAGGACCGATAGTTGTGATGGTATTAGAGAAAGAAAACGCAGTTTTAGGAAACAGAGAATTAATGGGTGCGACTAAACCAGAAGATGCTGCAGAAGGAACTATAAGAAAAAAATATGGAATTTCTATTGATAAAAATTCTGTACATGGTTCGGATAGTGTTGAAAACGCTAAAATTGAGATTGATTTTTTCTTCAAAGATTAATTAAATATTTTTTTAATAGCTGAAGGGTAGAGCTTATGCTCTTGGCTTAGAACTTTTTTAGCCAAAGAAGTTGGAGTATCATTTTTTGAAATTTTAACTTGTTTTTGTAAAATTATTTTTCCAGAATCAAGTTTTGCTGTTACAAAATGAACAGTGCAACCAGCTACCCTATCTTTATTTTGTATAGCTTTAGCGTGAGTATCAAGCCCCTTGTACTTTGGTAGTAAAGAGGGATGTATATTAACTATTTTCCCACTGAACTTTTTAATAAAACCTTTAGATAAAATCTTCATAAAACCAGCAAGACAAATAAATTTTATATTGTCTTTATTTAGTAAATTTAATATTTTTGTTTCAGATATTTTGGTGCTTTTAAAGCTTGATACATATTTTTTGATATTAAATTGATTTGAAAATTTTAAGCCTTTGGCTTTCGATGTATTTGAAAAAATTAAATCTATAGATATAGGTGAATTTTTTATTTTAGAAAATTTTATTAAATTTTTTAAATTACTTCCAGTTCCAGATATAAAAACTGCTGTTTTAATCTTTTTAAGACCAGTCAATTTTACCATTAAGCCTAACTTTATTTTTTCCTGTGGTTATTTTTCCAATAACATAGGGTTTAAATTCTTTTGTAAAAAATTTAGTAATTTTATTTAAGTTTTTAGGGTTAACTATTAAACAAAAACCAACTCCACAATTAAATGTTTTTAACATTTCCTTATCGTCAATATTATTTTGTTTCAACCATTTAAAAATTTTTTTGGTTTTAACTTTATTTAGATCTATATCAGCGACAAATTTATCTGGAATAACTCTCTTAATATTATCTGCTAATCCACCACCAGTAATATTTGCGCACCCATTTAAAAGATTGTTGTCAATTAAATTTAAAACTTCCTGGACATAAATTTTTGTAGGTCTTAGTAATTCTTTTTTTAAAAATGAATTATTTTTTAAATTAATCTTTTTGTTTTTAAGAACATGTCTAACTAAAGAATAACCATTTGAGTGTACACCACTAGATGGTATGGCCAACACCAAGTCATTTTTTTTTATATTTTTTTTTGCTAGGATTTTCTTTTCGTCAACCAAACCTACGGCAAAACCTGCTATATCAAATTTACCCTTTTCATAAGTACCAGGCATTTCTGCCGTTTCACCACCAACTAATTCGCAGTTTGAAATTTTACAGCC